>Ga0209671_1008743_pt1 | contig 10599 bp, 9 predicted proteins | sample WorMetHERISLAND2_2_FD_187401 | JGI IMG/M metagenome (GOLD analysis project Ga0209671, IMG submission 187401) | Marine gutless worms symbiont microbial communities from Max Planck institute for Marine Microbiology, Germany - Olavius geniculatus... | ecosystem: Host-associated > Annelida >...
CTGTGACAATCGAAACAACGCTCAAGAGGTTGATACAGAAGAAGAGAAGGAGGAGGAGATCATGCCATTTGAGTGATTCGTTTGGCGGTCATTGAGTTCGGTGGCCATTTTGGTCGCCATATTGGATTCTGGCGTTAGGTAATAAACCAGTAACATTTTTAGTGGACTTATTGTGTTCCTTACCCCAAAAAACCTAAGAATAGACATCAAGATCATGACATTTGCGTTTATACTTACAGAGTTGAAAGCACAAAGAGGTTTCGGCGGCCATATTGGACGCCATCTTAAAAAATACATTTTCGGGGGTTAAACTTTCCTAGACTTTTACTATGCAATAAAGTACACTAAAAACTACCAGAATCAGTTGAGAAACCTATTGTTGCAATTTTTTGGTGGTTAAACCATATATTGACTTGACTTTATAGGGGTAGCAAAATTTTACCGCGCAAATAAGATAGCTTTAATAAAAAAGAACTAAGCATTTTTTTTCTATTTAACGATGACCCGGCAAAAGATTGCCGCGGTAGGTCTATTTTTAGGCAGCAGTGCTCTCTGCAGATAGCAGATGCAAGACACGTAAACCGAGCGGCGCAATATCTGGAAATAAGCGTAAATCTTTTTAGTTGCAGGTGAAAGTCTGCTGCGGAAAAAGGCGCTGCGGAAAAAGGCGCCACTCTACATAACAAACAAAATCGTTAATCTTAGGTTACTATAGCGACGGCTGACAGCTGACGGCCAAATCTCGCCTAATCATTTATCGGTTTACACTAACTTGACGAGACTTAACATCTGGTTTTCATTACAGCGCACGAAACAGAAAAATACTAACAGCAGCATTAGTCAAACTAAGGGGGTGAACTTTATCCTCTGTCTGCCTTGATAGACATAAATAGATTAATACCTTAATTTTTTTTAATCCCGTAGTAACGCCGAATTTGGGGACCCTAAATTTTAAGATTGGGCGCGGAGACCGCGACGTTTATCGGCCTAGGTCAGTCTTTTGGCTGTCGACTGTCCCGCATTTGTAGCATTGTCGACCTAACACGACGGATAGCCATAACACGGATTAACTAAAGGTCGGTAAGATTAGCTTTTATTTTGGCCATTTTTAAGACCGTTTAAGCTCTATTACGAACTGGGGAATCTTCATTTATAAGGAAAAGGGCCTATTATTTCGTGCTGCATAGTCTTGTTGTGCAACGGCGGCCGCCAGCAGGCTATAGCAGCATCAGCCCTTGATGAATCCCACAGTAGCTGGCTTAACTTTTTGCTTGTTTGTTGCTTGTTCTTTCTGTCAGACGCAAAAGTCGTCTGGCAAGCTATTCGAAGTCTTTCACGTCAGTCGATATTGTTCAGACGCATAACACTCCGCCGACGCCAATAGACCGTTCCCACCACGCGCCGAACGAGGTACAGGCGAGCGCGACGAGTGACAGCTTATCATTCACGCTGCTGTAAACCACACATTAGCATGGCGCAAGCAAAAACGACGCCAAGTCTGCAAGCGCACACGGGGCAGCTAACGTTATCAGCAGCTGCGTCGCCGTATCAAGGTGCGCCGAATGCACGGAGGTGTCAAGTGCGAGAGTCGCTGCACAGTAACGTGGGCAATTTGGTGAATGACTGAGAGTCAAGGCGAAGTGGGACTTTCTGGGAAGGTGCAGAAAAAACAAAAATGTCCGGCACGTGTCGAACTCCATGGAGAGCTCGAAACGGGCCCTCGGCGATCCACAGTGAAGAAAAAAAAACAAAGATCGATTTGAACTTGTGAACTGGGAACTAACATTTAAACTGGCGAAGCATTGACTTAACATTCAGATTAGCGGAAACAAAAACTTGATCACAATACTGTTCACAGGCTGCGCGGTATCCCTGTGTTAACGGCGACCGGCTAAGTAAAGGGAGAATGGCAAAATTCGACCCCGCGCAGATCCGAAACCCCACAACCGATCGAACAAAATTTAAAACAGGCAATTACTTCAGCGAGTCGACTCCCCGTGCAAAATTTCGTGCAAATCTGTCTATTGGGGGCTTCTCGGCAAATTGGTAAAATGTAACGAAAATTTTTCTATGCTATATATACCTTTTTTTGTTGACCGACCTACAGGTCAGACCGGTCGGCGGATTTTCACGCAGGATGGCTTAAACGACGCGGTCTCACACAAGGGTCAAACCTTTTCGGAAACCAAAATTTGAAGGTAATATCTAACCCCCGAAAAATCCCCCAAAGTCGAAAAATTGGCAAAAAAATGGACTTGATAATTTTCGGCCAAAAACGCTCCTGTATAAAAATTTCACCTATAAACGGCCCCTAATCGTCATCGTAGGCCCATAAAAGTTGTATAGTAAATAAACAATATGGTCTCGGAAATTCCAAATATGTGGTCATTTTAAACCCCATACCCACAAATCACGTGACACGGGCATGCGCTGTCAACGTTTTTGCCTTGAAAAACATGCCTCTGCATAAAATTTTCACCTACAAACGGCCCTTAATCGTCATCGTAGCCTCATAGAAGTTGTATAGCGAATGAACAATGTTGACCTGGAAATTCCAAATGTGTGATTATTTTGGACACCCCGCCTACAGGTCACGTGACACGGAGCATGCACAGTGAACTTTTGGCCTTTAACATGAGCAAATGCCAATTTGAGGCTTTATATCGCCGTGTCTGTGCAAGATAGATGCATGGTCATCATTGACCACTAATAGGAAAATGCATACGCCGAATCCGATGGTCACGTGACCGATGACGTCACGTGATCCCAAAAGGTCAAACTCGTAACCCCAAAATCTTTGAAGCCCCGTATCTAACTATATGTGCAAGATAGACGCATGGTCATCATTGACCACTAATAGGAAAGTGCCCACGCCGAGTCCGATGGTCACGTGACCGATGACGTCACGTGACCCCAAAAGGTCAAACTCGTGACCCCAAAATTTTTGAAGCCCAGTATCTTCGTATCCGTGCAAGATAGACGCATGATCATCATTGACTTCCAATAGGAAAGATCTTTCGCCGAGTGTGATGGTCACGTGACCGATGATGTCACGTGACTCTTAAATATCAAAATTTTGATTCCAAAATATTTATGGTTCATTGTCTTTATGGCCGTGGAAAGCAGATGGTTTATAATTGACTATTAACATCAAAACTTTGTTATTGTAATAAAACAGCAAATATAAATGTACAAAACATCAGTTTATACATTTGTTAATGGCTACATGCAATGAGTGACACATCAAAAACAGCAAAAATCATAAAAAGAGGATATTATTTAACAGCACATTGACAGTTAGGCAATGTGATGGTGAGTGATATTACCTTTTATGATTTTTGCTGTTTTTTTTCGATGTGTCACTCATTGCATGTCGCCATTAACAAGTGTATGAACTGATGTTTTGTACATTTATTTAGCTAAATAGTTTGAATATAATGTGAGTAAACTTGTATCATGTTTATTGATGATTCGTTCATGTTTGATAAGCATCGAAGGAGTATTGAGAACTGTATTGATATTAACCTGATTATGATTTAGAACACCGTGTATTGACAACACTATATGTCACTTAAGTACCGACCCCCTATCTTAAAGAAAAATTTCTTTTGTTTCATATCTTCATAAAATTATAATGAAACTTGAAAATAATTATATATACAGTGAAATATTTTTGTTTAGTATAAGAATTAAAAATAATTTACTTCTAATGAACCTAATTTTATAGCTGCTATTTAAGCACAATAGGTAAAATATTATATTTGATACGTTCATCCAGTTAATTAAATTATCTAATTGACTAAATTAATTAAATTAATGTGAGGCTGCCTAGTAAAGTTTGAGCCCTATGCCTATGTTGAACTTATTGTACAATTAACCTAGGCCTAAAGTTACAGAAAACTGGACTCAAAACTTGATAATAGAACAAATATACGATTTAATAAAGCAAGCTATGTACAGCGGTGCATACAATTACGTGCAATCCAAATATCAGAACAGAATAAGCACACGACTCTCAGTTCAATCGCCAAGCAGTACAAACACAAGCATTATCTCATCTACTAAGCCACGATAAAAGGCTTTATATGAAACAGTTACAATTCTAAGTGTACATCCAGGAGCCTCCTACCCCATATTCTCCGTTTCCCGGGGTCTATGCGAGCACTCCTTTTTTCAAACCGCTATCCTGGAGGTCCTCAACGGCTTCCCATCTAAACACGTAAAAGTGTTTTTACGCCTAAGGCCACAAAGCACCCTATCGTTACTCAAATCCAAACAACAGGCTGTACAACCTTGGCAAAACGTATGCCACAAAACGCGTATGACCACAGGTCTGCGTTCAGATCACGAGCTCACATTCAGCTGACTTCAAGACAACAAAAACTCGCGCCTGTCATCTCCCGATGACCTGGTTAATGCTGGCAACATTTTGTTGCTAGAGTTGACAACATGGCACTGACGTTTTATCAGCGCATGAAAGACCCGACTGAACAAGCGGCTAGGTACTTGAAGATATTGTCTAACTACACATTTGACATACAGCATCGCGACGACGCGCGACATGTAAATGCTGATAGCGTGTCCAGGGTTCGCTCTTGCGAACTGGACAACGGCGAGCCGTGCAGACAGTGCAACAGGCGTGTGACCGGGCAGCATTCAATTAACGCTGTGCAAACACGCTCGCAGCATGCGGGCGTTCCGGCAGACGGCGTCACCGCTAACTGCGCCGAGGCGGTCTCTGACGGACCGCCTAGGTCTAGTGGGACCGCTCCTAGCGCAAGCCGCGATTGGCTGCGGCGTTCAATGTGACGGCATCTGCTGCGTGGGAGTCTGCCGCGGGCTGGACTTCGGCGTTTATCCGCGAAAAACAGCTGAATGACAGAGACATAAGGCCCGCGTTAATGTGGGTGGAGTCAGGCGACAGGCCGCCGTGCAAGAAACCTCACCTATGTTACGGTCGCTATGGCAACAATTTGTTAACAGTGAGGAACGGCGTGCTTTACCGTTTGTTTTATAACTCCGCCGGATCTGTAACTCAATTTCAGTTGATTTTACCAGCTGACATGAAAGCCCCATTTTTAGAACTTGTGCATTCGAACGCTGCGGCGCACTTGAAGTTCGCAAAGTGTGTGTGAGGCTGTCTTATGAGAGTTGAACTTGGGCCTACGCTAGACTAAGCTTATAGTTAACTTAGGCCTAATGCTCAAGTAAACACACAAAATTGAATTTAAAACGATAATATGGTTTTAATAAGCAAATATGTACAGCGTGCAAATTAATAAATAGTGCGAAGTTAACATCAAAATAAACACCGAAATATACAGTTCAATATCCAAGCAGTCACAGCTGCACATCAAATAGTTCAATCAATCGAAGAACTGTTCAGTTCGCTGTTTAACAAGTGATATCTCAGCTTTCACTTCAGTTTCACTGTTCCGAAAAAACGATATATTAGCTTTTATATCAATAAATCAAGTTACAGTGATAAATCATACAATATCATCAAATATCAGAGAAAAACAATGGCAAATAATCTGCATACAAATAAACCACACAAAAGGGGCTAAATACTGGCTATTTCAAATAGCTCCCAGATTCTAAGTTTACACATACAGAAGTCTCATTCCCTCGTTATACGCTATAGGGCCTACAAAAGCACCCTTCTACTAGCGCTCATCTGGGATCCACACGGGCCTCCCAATCTATTCAAATCTATGTCTAGAGGCTACACAAGTCACCTTAACACACTCAAAATAGCCAAATCAAAGGCTATACAACCTTGGCATTATCGTATGCCACGCACAACAACCACACATCGACCGTTCAGGTCTATCTCAAAACAACAAGTGAAGTCAAAAGGCTCAATTACGCGCCTACCCGAAAAGATGACCTAATTGTCGCTCGGCCTAGCCAATAGCAAGCACACGATTTAATTTACGTCCTGATTAACGTAACGCTCAGACCAAAACACAAACTCTGATTGGTTAGCATCTACTGACGGGTGTAGGCAATACCGTCACATAACGTAGCAGCATTTACTATAGTCACACAGAGACAGACACAGCTACATATACGACGACAGTGATATACAACCACCTTATTAGACAAACTCCTGCCATACTAAGGCACAGTTGCTATATACAATGACTGACGACAGAGTCGACAGTCTACGTGACAAATAAATACAATACGCAACGAACGAACAGCGGCAATACGAAGCAAAAATACGATGCGAAAATAAATCGGCGATGCCTTAAGCGTCAGTGTCATACACACACCAGTGGACGGCACCGACTGAACTAAATACGGCCCAACACAACCTGACACCTCCCCCCTTGAGAAAAAAAGTAAAATGGGGGACAAACTAAACCCATTTTACTTTTTTCTTAATTACCCGTATAGCACACACAATTTACGTATCACTACAGGTGCTATTACAAAAATAAACATGACATTATATCAAGGTGTCATGGTACATTCCTACAATACATACAATATCGTACATACATCATAAGATAACGAACGCAATAATCACACACTGTGAAAGTCAATCGTTTCAGCAAACGTCTTTATTATCATCTGGCATCATCGACACCAGTGACATCATTGACAGACACTTCGTTCATCATAAACACCATGGACAGCATAGGCACCATGAGCATCGTTCATCCTAAGCACAATGTAAAGCACAATGTGAACAGGACCTAATATCAATCAACCAACCGATAAAATCACTCAACTAATCGTACGATCAATAAAATCGAATCAATCAATGGAATCAAACAATCAGTCAATCAAATGGTCTATCAAACAGTCAAATCAATGAATGAAATCAATGAATCAATCAACTGAACTATCGAATCGATAATCAAACAGTTTGTAATCTAAATGCATACTCACAACGTTGGCTATCTTGGCCATATTAATCTACTGGACGTAAATTTCTTTATTTGCACATGTTAATCAAAACAAAAAACAAAAACAAAATGTCTCGCCCTTTTACGAAAATAAGTAAGAAAAACTTTCTGTTCATAACAAAACATATCGACGAGCAAGTAAGTAAATTCTCTGTCCGCAACACACACAATTGTCACAACATTCACGATGTAACTAGTTGAATAAGCATAGACGTTTATAATGTCATGGACGTTTATGACATATGCTAGTTTTACACAAATAGTCAATTAATCAATATTACAGTGCGATACACATATGCATACATTATGTGCAACATAATAAATACAGTTCGATAAACAACCCATATTTCATCTTACTGACGTGACAAGAGATCGGAGTCAATGTAGTTGCCGATCACATTATATGTCTCTTGTCGATATCACGCAACACTTCGTCGTTGGTTGGCATCAGCAAAGCGTCACCGACAGTAACTGAGTTTAGGTAGCCATAGTCACACGCGACACGAACACCACCGTCTTTCTTCGTCTCCCCGTCGGAATACGTCCATGTGGCAAAGACGAGCACGCTCAGACGCACCAACAGACTGTTCGACGGTCGTAGCGGCCTCGACACCGGGGACACGTCTGGCGCACAGCAGGGTTGCATCTGCCGTCGCACGAGATTGTCGGTAGCCTGGACTTGACGCACCACTGCGTCGCACCTTCTGGGTCGGTCGTCGAACTGGTCGGCAAACTCGTCGAGCAGCTGGCAAAGTTCTGGTCGCGGTTCGGGCTGAAGGTGAGCGAACTTGTCTTCTTCGATCCGCTGACTAAGCAACATACAACTCAACATAACAGGTGCAAGGGTTAATATCCACGCAAACATAACATTACGATCGTCAGTTACAGAACATAGTGCAATGCAAACAGTCAGTGCAACACATAAAATACCAAGCATTGCCACAGCGTATGCCCCATGGGCCACATTACACCCTAATTTACGCTTAGGTTGACGATCTGTACAACTCAACCTTGGTTTCGACCCAACAGCTGCTCCCACTTTGGTCCCACTAGACAGTCGGTCTAAAGTGGTCAAATCAACACACGGCTGTTCTTTACAACACGCACGCACTGTGGGCCCATTACGTAGCCCTTTGCTTACTACGGCCTTAGCCTGCAGATTACCTAGTACGGCTCCTGGTAAAATGACATCATAATCATGTGAACAGAGGTCAGTCACAGCACACATAAAGGTTAATTCACGCAAATTCTCACAATCAACATCACTCAAGCAACAGTTAAATTTGCCAACGGAGCCTGAACCGTTTGGTCCCTCCCAAAACCGTGGAGAGTGACATTACCCACTGTCTCGTTACGCAACTTTGAAAACAGACGGTATCTGACACCCACTATCTTCTAGTGCAACACAATCATACCCCGATAGAGTCACATTGACATACTTGAGAGGAAACGTACGCACATTAACATCAGTATCATTTGTACATACAGTACCAACGATCGGGTGAACACCAAATTCCCAGCTATTAGAGCTACCGGTGTTAGCTTGCTCGTCGCCGTCTCCATACTGCACGCCCATCTCGCGGGTTTTCACCTGCGTCTTTCCGCCTGTTGACAACAAGTTGACGCGGACTCCTCCGTTTTGTCCATCACCTCGGAAACCGCCTCGATATCTGCCTCGCCAGCTTCCCCTGGGATTACCACGTCTACCACTCGGCTCTGACGCACAATCTCTGGCCATGTGGCCTCATCCTGAGCGGTTGTGGCACTTGATCCGCCCCAACCTTGAAGGCGATGGTGGACCATCATGAACGTTAGCTCGTTCCTGAGGACAGTCCCTGGACATGTGGCCAAACTCACCGCAGTTATAACACTGCCACCGACGTGCTTGCGTAAGCGACTGCTGACCACCTTGACTGTCGCCACTTCCTGCCTGGGACTGAGCTCCACGGGCACCATGATGATTCTGGCCCCCTGACATCCCAGATAACGTCACGGTCGCGACCTTGACTGGCTTGCCCTCTGACGACTTTTGACCAATCACTGTGTCCCGGTTGTTGACATATACGTCGGCGAGCGAAGCCACCTTACTGGCAACATACCAGCCCTCCCCTTCTTGGGTCAGAATATAATTTAACAGCCCCTAAGGAAAAGATCCCTTTAACCGATCGCTGATCAACAATTCAATAAGAATGTCATAGTCCTCAACAAGACGGCTTTTAAGGTAGTAAGACAGCAAATTACGTAGTCTAGCAGCAAACAAAGTATACGTCTCACCGGCATTTTTGAACAACCGTTTTAAATCTAATCTTATACTCCCTAGGAGTAAGTTTGTACTCGGTAAGGAGAAACTCCTTAAGCTCATCGTACTTACTCATATCCTTAATCGTCATTTGATTTACGAGGGATTTGGTCAGAGCAGTGAGGAGAGGTATTAGTATTTTCGCTTGTACCTCCGCAGAAACCTCGTACATCGCGTAGAGTTTTTCTACGGTTTCAAAGGATTGGGGCAGCTCAGCACTTTCGAGAGGCATTTTTGGCAAAACGTGCCTCATCGTTTCCCCAAATCTCTTCGTTTGTAGCGCTAAATTACCCGCCCCGCTAGGATCGGACGGGGTTTAACCGTCTACCCCCTCGACGTCACCTGGCTTGGCTTGACGGGCCTTCAGCTCTATAAGCCGTATCTCGTGCTCTAGCTTGAGCTGTTTTGCCTTTAGACGGGCATCTCGCTCGGGCTGCTCCCGGGTCACCTCCAGTCATCTCTTTTCCAGCGCCCGCTGCTCTCTCCTTTCTTCGATCTTCAGAGCAAGTTCCTGGGCTTCTGCCTCTCGAGCAGCCTTTCGTTCCTCTGCCTCCAGCCGTCTTTGTTCGGCCTTTCTCTCGGCTTGGCGTTCCTTTCGCTCTGCCCGCTTTTCCTTTATCTTGAGCTCTCGGAGACGAACTGCCGCGCTCCCGCTGTCCGAAGTGGCCGTGCTCGAATCACCTGCGGAAAGAGGAATTTGTGACGCCCCCGGGCCTGTTGGAACAGGTCTGTTTCCGCCTCTGGTGCGGGTTCCACCAGCATGGTCTCGGCCAGGGCCTCTAAAAGGTCTGCTCTTTCTAGCTCCTCTAAACGGTCTAGATTGTACCCCGCCCTACCTAGTTTTGCACCTAAACGGGCGGTACTGATTTTCTTGACCTGTTCCTGCGTTTCCGGGGGTAACCGATTCATTTTAACACAAAGATTAATTATCAAAGTCAAGTTGGTCAGAGGGGTACAAAATACAAAATTATACCAAACGGCGTTGACCAACGAGACTGGGATCGGCACCACCGGTCTTACACTGAGAGTTCCTGACACGTGTGCTTCTCGACTGCTCGCCTCGACTACGTCGGAATTTCTACTGCTCAATAAGCACACAAACACAATTAATATACTATGCGACAACACAAATCACAAAATAATCAAAACGACAAAATAATTACTATACACCAAATTACACGCTAAATTACACTGTCTCCCACAAAACAAACCTATTTAAAGACTATCCCAGTTCTGACACCAAATGTAAGGCTGCCTTGCAGGATTTGATCTTAGGCCTACGCTAAACTTAATCTAGAGTTAACTTAGGCCTAGTGCTCAAGTAAACAGACACAAAATTGAACATAAAACGATAATTCAATTTAATAAGCAAATATATATATA
>Ga0209671_1008744_pt1 | contig 10599 bp, 9 predicted proteins | sample WorMetHERISLAND2_2_FD_187401 | JGI IMG/M metagenome (GOLD analysis project Ga0209671, IMG submission 187401) | Marine gutless worms symbiont microbial communities from Max Planck institute for Marine Microbiology, Germany - Olavius geniculatus... | ecosystem: Host-associated > Annelida >...
TGAACAGTCATTTGAGCAGATTTAGTTTTATGCTTGATATTTGCATCAGTAGCTGAAGATTAAATGAAAAAGTGAGAATAGACCTATACTTCCCCCCCTTTACAACAGTGTCATACTTACTTACTTACTTACTTGCTACCCGATGGGTACCTGGGTACTCGCTAAGCTACCCGGCCGGGTACCCGGGTAACGAATTACCCGATAACGGCAGCCCTAAACATGATTTGCTGCTCAAACGAAAATGTTTTTAGCAACTGTTTGTCTGTTAAAAGTAACTTCACAGCATTGTTTTTTAAAGTTAACATGTTTTTCTGGTTGACATCAACATTGTTCAATGTAATAGACTTACTTAGTCACTTTATTTAGTCATTTTAATCGATTTTGTCAAAAGTGCAATAAAATTAGCATCAGCAAATTTGTACCTCTGCAAGAATTATTCAACTGTGTTATAATATTAATAATAAACGGTGACAACATGTTTCCCGACACCATGTCTGCTGTTGACATGTTTTTGATGTAGCTTGTGTACTGCTGTGTCATAGCGACAAAACCAAAGATGCGTCTGGCGAAATATTCCACAACAATGGAAGCGATTCAGGCAACATCGTCTTCCCAGATGTTGTATGTCTTATCTAAACATGTTTGCTTGGTTTTATAACTGCTTTGTCTTCTCACATTATTACAACCATAGATTGATAATTTAATTTTATGAATTTATAATTTGTTTTAGGTTTTCAGTCAGTGGTTTTAGTCTTGTTACAGACAAGATGGTACTACTGATGGTTTGTGCAATGGTTAACTTGCTTTTCTTGATAAACAAAGTTGCTTCGTGTTGGACCTAGTTACTGTTACTGATTGGTGACTGTCAACAGAGAGGTGTATCATTTTTACACGCAACAGCATGTAATGTTTTGCGCATCTTAGCCATCGTTGAGGTGTCTGTCCATCCATCTGTCCGTCACACCCTTGAGCCCTATGAAAACTGTGCAAGCTAGGATCACAAAATCTCCACTGTGAGCTGTTACAAGGACTCTAGTTTTTCGTGACAAAATTTTGTGTCCCTGGATGAGGGTTTCCCTTCGAATGAGGGTATGAAAGAGGGGTTTTAGTGAATTTTTTTGCTTTTTCGTGCTGCAACACACATTTTAAGAGTGAACCTGCGCCAAAATGGCTAAAGATAGACCAAGACAATCTGCAAATGAAATTTTTGGCATCAAATGCAGATTTTAGTAGTTTAAGTCCTGACCCCCTAAGTTCGAGGAGACCTGTGCATGCGAGCGTCAAAAAGGGGCACTCCTTTAAAAAGTGGTTATTTCACTGATATTGGTGTGTCTAGCATGGAAACAGTTGCAGATAGGCATGGGCTTGCTGTCTATCACAACAAGCACTAGTGACGAGCTTTTCAGTCGTATCAACATCGATGACTATGAAAGATCCTGAACTTCCAAAACAAGTGATTTTTATTGATTTTTGCGATCTTCAGCTGCAGCGCACACTTCATGAATGAACTGCGACAAAATGGCTGGAGATAGATTGACAGTTTGCGAACAGGAACTGCTATAGGCTTTCGTGGGTCTTGTGAGCATTAGCTCAAATTTCTTGCGGTATATAACTGTACACCAAGGTCAACTCAGTTTTCCATTTTTCGGTGGTAGGTAAAACGAGTACTTGTTTATCCAGATGGGCTTAAGGTGAGATGTGTTGGGTCGCAGGTAACATCGAACTCATGTGATTCCATAATCCATATGGCATAATCCACACCTCTGAGATGGGTTTCAATGGATATCTGTACTCATCTTTAGGCTTTTAGTTTTTGCTGCAGTGATGATCACCCAGTAATTTTAGATGTGATTTGTGTTCATGTGACAGTGGTGCTATCCCAGCTTATGACCCTGACACACAGGAGACACTCCAGCTGTATGTCGGAATTATCGACGTGCTGCAAAGCTATCGGTTTGCTAAGAAGTTCGAACACACTATGAAGTCAATGGTCCATGATGCTGTAAGTTGCACTTAACTCTCAACTACACTCACACAGTACAAATGACTTGATGGGTCTCAGTGGTTTGGGCATTCAATTTGTGATTAGGTCTCACATGTTCCACTGCTGGCTGATTCGCTATCAATTAACTACTATTTTGCAAATTGTTCACATCTTATGTGCCTCTGTTCACCGGCAGTATGATTTGATACTGGCCAATAGACGGTGACACTCTGCAGCTTGGGAGGTATTGTAGGTTTGGCATTGCACTGGCCATGTGTCACGGACTCAGTATTGGGTTTGATCGCATGATGAATATTCCCTACACTCTGTATGGACACTGCCCGCTTTACCATTTTTGCACCCAGTAATTAGCTCATTGCACTCAAGCTGATCAGGTGTAATTGTGTGAGTCACTAGAAGCAATCAGCACCAAAAACATAACTCCTTTCTTCTGTGGAGGTAATGATGCAGTTATTGGCACCATGGGTTACCTATGCACGTGTTTCAATTATTTGGCCATTCCGGACCCATTTTGACTTAGTCTATTTTGCAAACTATCACATTTTGTACAGGGCAGCCTGTTTGTCCAAAAAATCTAGGTGTGGCCTAAATGTGGCTCGACCCATTGCAACTGCTGCATTTTTACTGTCTTTTTTACTATTCATGAAGAATTTTATAGGTGAGCGTTGATTTTTTTCTGTGCCACTTAGGGCAGTCTGTTTTTTTATGAGAACCCAGACGTGGCTCGGTTCATTGCACATGCTCGATTTTTGCTGACGTGTTTTTACAGCCAAGATTTCTATATCCAACTGTACGCATGTTCGTGTGCTGTGTGCAGAACACAATATCAGTTCATCAGCCCGGCTTCTATGCACGCCGATTCCAACAGTTTGTCATGACGTCCGTCTTCAGGATATCCATGCCACCGAGTATCACAATTTTATTCTGATTTTTCAATCTTTTCACTCCTTGTGCTGTTACATTCTGTTAACACTTGGCATCTTACGTTGGCGGAATTTGCTTCTGGAAATTTTTATATAGTTTTAGTTAAGCTGCATAAAGTGTTACCATTTCTTACTGTGTTGTCTGTGTTTCTGCTGTATGTGGACCCAAATTGTCTCTAACCCTAATCGTAGTCTTTGACCTTCTGAGGTGAAAATAGGTGTACTGGTTACTTTTATCATGGGGGAACTTTCGCAAATACTAATGGTCCAGTGGTCGATAATATGTCTTGTTGAGAAGACCACTTAGTAAAACTAAAGTGGTTTGCTGTGTTTATTTGTGCTGGTTTGCAGATTATGATTCTGGTCACAAGTTTTATTTATGCTATGCTGTATCAAGCACCGGGCTTTTATTTTTTTTTGACTGAGGACACATTGCACCGATGTGATTCAACTTTGAGCACACAGCAGCCCGTTTAAGTTGTCCATGGTATAAGCACAACAATTCAGCTGAACTTTGTCAGCTGATCATAGAAAAGTGTTAGTTGGTGTAAGTAAAAGGTAAAAAAAGGTAAACGTGTCAATTTGTATAGCGCATCTTGTGTACAATGCCTCTAATGCACTTTTCGTCACTAACCCGAGCCGCCAGCCGCACGGCCACCACGTGCAGCCTGCAGACACAGGCTAACGCAGCGGCCGGCTAGGCAGCCCCAGTAATATGTCTTGAACTCAGTTCGGCTGATCCATGATGTGTTGGTGCAATGCACTCTACTCTAAGTGATAAACAGTTTACAATTGGAACTGTGCAAAATGAAAATAAGTAGTTCAGTCAAACGGAATGAAATAGAACTGGCTGTGCATGCTTGTATCACAGTTGTGCAGCAGTCACCATCCAAGCGTCGTGCAATGTTTGGAGCAGTTGCCATGGCAGCCGTTGCCGTAGTGAGTCGCAAGAAATCTTCCAACGCGTCAGCGACAGCCGCAGAGTCTGCAGCAGACCAGAGACAACCAAGTGCTTTACTTGTTGACAGACCTATGACTGCGGGCCTCGGTACGTAATGTAAACATGAAATGTAAAATCAATTTCGAGCCGCAAGGCTCATGGGGTATCGCTGATCTCTGTCTCATTAGCCCTTATCGAGACACCAGCTTACACTGCAAGACGACAGACACAGGGATGATGCATCACACAGTGTGCCTGTTTACACTTTTGCGGCTACTCATTGCACCTACCTATGAAGGGATGGCCAGGCTGAGTTGATTTGGCTGGTTTATTACATTTACCTGATGATGGTTACTCACCAATCACTAGCCAGGCTTGGCACGATTAACTTCGTTTGTGGTCCACTTTTACCCCAGCATTAGCAGGCCTTTTACTCGATTTATGTACCCCGGAGGGATAGAAGGCTGAGTTGACCATAGTGGTTGGTTATATACTGTGATGGTTTACCTGTCCAGAAACATCCACCCATCCAAGTAGTAACCAGTTGGTAGAGAACCAACCGGGAGTCGAACCCACAGCCTCTTGATTATTAGTCCAACATTTTAACCATTGTGACACTGAGCCGCCAAGAAATGATACACATCAGAAAAGAACAAGACCTGTCGGTTAATCGAGACGGAGGTTCCTACCAGCTTTCTGATATCTGCAACAATTTTTCAGTTACTGTGACATAGTATTGTTCATGAATGTCTGCATTTTTGCTAGCAGAAAGAAAGCCGGATTTATTGCCACATCCAACGCCACCTCCGTCACACAGTGTGAGCTTGGTGGACGTTCAGGTGCACTCACCTCCAACACTTGCCAGCCCATCGTACAGGTAAACAATCGCTTATGATTACAACACACCTAATAGCTCATTTATTGTTGGTGCATATTTTCCAAATGGGGTGTTAACAGTAAGTCATAGCTCAGAGTTATGAATGGCTAGGTTGTCGTTGGTGGTTGGTATATACCAAGATGGTTACCTATCTGCAGACAGTCACCATCCAAGTAGTAATCAGTCTGCAGTTTTCCGCGGAAAATTTAGCCAAATTTCACGGGCCAGTTTACAAAATTCCATGGCTCACCGCGGCAAAATTGTCCAAATTCTGTAGTTTACCACAGTCTTCAGTTTGTCAGTGAACTGATGTCTGTGAACTGATGTCTGTGATGTTCAGAAATTCAGTTATTGAAGGCTGGCGTTGCGCTGAATTATGCTAGCAACACGCAGAAAAAATACCATTTTTTTGAAAAGTGCAATCTGTCAAGTTGCATTGTGCCGATTGTGCCATATTGCAATAACTACAGCGTGTGGCCAAAAATGTGTTATAATGGCGGTGGCGCAAAAGCTCGATTTGTTTTTTTTTTTGCCAGTTAAATTCAAACATGTAAACAACATTATTTCAACAAAAGCGCTTACCTGACGTTTCAGAATTTTGTTATAAATTTTTTGTGCGCAGTAACAGAACGAAATCATCGCGGAATGAATGCGTGAAGCTGATGAAAGGAGATATTTAATGAACTTTGCTTCAGGTTGTTAGAGCAGACTTGATAGGGTTTAGCTGAGAGTTAATAGCTGACAATTTCTTTTGCACATGAGATTTTATGACTTTCCACATATTTTTGATAATGTTTTGTCCACTGATTGTGCTGACCATGTAAAACCCAAAATGTGATTTTCTTTTTTCCACAGATGAGTAAATACTGAGGGATGTCTTGTACAGGAGCTATCGTCCTGCTAAAAGAAGTGCTTTCCAGCAAAATGTTTGCACACATCTGGCCACAAATTTGCATCGAGTGCATTCACATAGTTACATCAGTCAATACTTCTGCCAATTGGTACAAAGTCACCCACTTTTTCATTGCAAATACAACTCCAAAACATGGTGATATATATCGACTGTTGCTGCCTCTCAAGACATTCGAGATCCCAGACTTCATGCAGCCTTCTCCAAACGTAGTGTTGACTTTTCTATCCTGTCCCTTTACTATCTGAGTTTTGTCTACAAATTCAACTGATTTCCAGTTACCTGCCTTCCAGCTCAGCTTCTGTCTACACCAAAACACATGGCGATGTTAATTCACTCTGCTTGTTACAGTTTGCTTCCAAATTTTCCATCTGGTTAAACCACAGGAACGCAAACGACGTCGTACCATGCGTGGTGATAATTGTTAAGTCAGTTATCATTTACGTGGTTTATAATTTCAGCCGATGTCTTTTTTGTGCGCTTATCAACATGACGAATTATTCTCCAATCGCTCCTTCAGTCAGATTTGGTGGTCTGCCAGTTTGAAGGCATTTCTCTATGCTTTGTCAACATTTCCATCACTTCAGAAACTTCTGTACGCAAGCCTGTCTTACGTTTAATGTATTCGAAATGAATCCTTGGTCAGAATTACTATTACTCAATTTTATAATAATTTTCTTTTGCTCTCTCATCCATTCTTTGCCTGCCATATCCACCGCACTTCAATCGCTTCGTTTGTCAAAATTTTCAATTAAAATGACATCACGAATGACGCAACACATTTTACTTTGATAAAACTACATGACCATAGATAAAAATCAGCTAGAGATGCGCTGAAGTTCAACATTTTACTTTTTTTGCTTGCAGTGCGCTTTACAATTTTCTGGCATCGTCATCGCATTATGACACACTTTTGGCCACCCGCTGTATTACTAAGACATAAAGTTTACGCAGTTTAGTTTGATTTTTTGCATGATGAAGTTAGTGCATTATTAGTAATATTTATGTCGTCAAGCCAACAATCATACTAATCGCTGGTCATTTTTTAACTTTTGCAAAATTCCGCAAAATTTCACGGAAATATCAAAATTCTGCGGAAAAGGGCAAATTTCGCGGTTTGGCTTGAAATTCCGAGGCCCGCGAAAAACTGTGGGCCTTAGCAATCAGCTCATCTGAGAGAAACTGACTTTAACTTTGAACAGTTTAAGCAGCTGCTAGACATTTTTTTGTTTGGGTGTTGAGATGTGGTGCATTGTGGCTAAATGTTAACCTGCACCTTTTGATCTAACTTGCTTACTTTATTACTTTTTTATGACCTGATTGGGACCTGAATCTACAACTTCGTAATTGTGAGTCCAACATTCTAATTGTTATACTACTCAGTCACCTACTATCTGAATGACTGGTGTACTGTATATGTGATGTTTTCAGACAGCAGGCGGTAGCTGTGCGTCTAACAGGGCCATTGTCGACGTCGCTACATAGCGTCACATCAACTCCCTCCCACACAGAGCACACCGACGCTGCGGTCAGCTTTACTAACAGCAGTCCTAGCATTTCCAGCCTCACTCCCAGCCATACCAGTCAGTACAACTATGTACCACCAAGTACTACCATTCAGTTGTACAATAAACTATATAAACTCACCATATTGCAATCATTAGTAGTTAAACTGTTGATGTCTGTTGCTTTTGTTGGAACGATTTTTATTTCCCACAGAGAACAAATTTATGGACTGACTCAGAATGGATATTCGTGCCATGTTCGTTCTGTTTGTCCGTCAGTGTTTAGATGCTGGCTTTTGATGCAAAAAACATAAGCAAATTTTATTTTCGACCAGCGTTCCTATGGCTGTATAATAATAATAATAGTAATAATAATAATAATACAAGATGTATATAACGCCATAAAGTTCGAAGATGCAGAGGCACTTGATGGCGCTAGGCTAGGGCAGGTTGAATAAATGAGTTTTTAAATGTTGTTTAAACATGTTAGTAGAATTACAGAGGAGAACAGTGTCAGGTAGCTAGGTTCGAATGGACGGCGCGGCCACAAAAAATGTACGTCGACCTACGTTCGTTTTTGTTCTAGAAACCGTAAGTAGAGGTGCATGGGATGACCGCAGGTGTCCCACGGGCAGTCCGATGCTTGTCAGTTCGCTCAGATATGTCAGCGTTGATGTTGCTAGAACCTTGTGAGTGAGGACTGCTATCTTGTATGTGATGCGGTGCCTCACTGGTAGCCAATGTAGTGAACGGAGAAGCGGTTTGGCATCGGATCGTCTGTTTTACTGGCAGATGACTCTCGTCATATTGTTCTGCGCTTGTTATAACTTGTTCAGTGTCTCAGCTGGTGCACCGTACAACAGAGAGTTGCAGTCATCAAGATGGGACTATTGATAGCAGCCATTTAAAGGACAGGTTTCACTAGCAGCTGTTCGTAGTCCATTTAGAGCTAGAGCTAACAGTCGCAAGCCAGGTTGCCTACCGGTTTGTTGTAGTGGTCTGTCTCTGTCTGTCTGTTTGTGTTGAGCTGTCCTTATAGGATGATCTATATGTCTCTCTGTTCATGTTGAGATTTTTTGTGATGGTCTGTTTGTGCTCAGATGTTTCCATTAAGTTCTGTTTGTTTGTCTGTTTGTCTGTCTGTCTGTTTTGTCTGGTTGGGTCAGGTCACTTGGGTTGGGCAGTTTGTCCGTCCATCTGTCAGCATTCATATGTTATTTCATGGTCGGTCTGTCTGTCTCTCTGTGAGTTCAGATGTTGATGTTGTTCGTGAAGAATCGTCGGACATTAAGCCAGATGATGATAGAGACATTATGCTCATACAAGCCAGACCAGCCATAGCTGCTTCTGCTGCTGCTGCTGCTGCTGATGATGGTGATAAAGATGATGATGGTGGTGATGATGATGATGCAGCTGCTGAAACAGTAAGCACCGTTTCTCATAAATTGTGAATTGTGGCTTTTTCGCCCTTTTGCCATTTCGCCTCCTGGCTGATTCGCCCCCTCATCTTGGACGATTCGCCCCTGAATATCCTATGTAGACTAATACTTTCTGTTTTGTTTTTGTTTATAGAAAGACAACAACTACAGTGTATTGTCACACAACTGATTTGTAATCACTTTAGTTAATGTTATACCATGTGACAAAAATTCTAAGCATAATAAGTGATCACAGCACAAAAACAGAAGTCTGTCATCTCAGGCTCTATCCATATAGATCCATCATGGGGTAAAAAAATAGCTACAGTTTACGACAAACACCTCTGCAGATTTCTGATATAGTCTAATTCTGACAGAAACCTGCAAATTTTGGCTGCAAATATTGCATTTTTGAATGAAGAGATAGACCTACTTAAACACGAATTATACAACAGGGGCGAATCGTCCAAAATGAGGGGGCAAAACAGCCAACGAATACCAGAGAAAGCATAAACAGACACACTGTGCAATGCACTAGCCATATATTTTAACGTTCGTGGTTTGGTACTGTAAGCTGCTGGCTGACTGGATGCTAAGGAAATGTAGATCAGTGCTGCCGTGTGAGCCTTATTGCCAGATTAACACTGTGTGGCTCTAGGATGGTGGCGTACGGGGTTGGTGGTGTGGCGTAGCGGTAATGTGTTTCATCCGATAACAAAGTTACTCTACGCCAGGACGGATTAGTACTGCGATGGGTGACTGCCTGTGGGCAGGTAAACCATCTCGGTATGTAACCAGCTGCCTAAGTCAACTCAGCCTTCCATCCCTCTGGGGTAGGTGAATCTGTACCAGCCTATCTGGCTGGGGTTAAGGCGGGCGCATTCACCTGTGTCGGGTGGCAGGTACCACTGTGATCCCATGCAGCAGGTGACGCTCCGTAGCTCTGAGATGGGCTTCCCATTGAGAGCTGTATCACCATCTTTAATCTTTTTAGGAGGATGGCAGCATTGGGCCAACATATAATTCTAGTTTTGTGTGAAACCATGTTCTGAGTTTGTTATTCTATTAACATTGTTCACATAGACAGAGGATTATGTTCTAGCATTATGTGTGCATGTGTTTGTTCCAGACTCATTTGTGACATGAGCTCAGAGGCCAAAGGTTAAAGGCCATAGGTCAAAATTCACGGCTCGTCTATTGACTCAGGCCTCAGCCTGCTTCCACCGTACTTTTCCATATTTACTTATTTACTTATTTGCAGTATGTGTGTAAGTATGTGTGTTCTGCACTGTGTGTGTGGGGGGAGTATTTTTTATACGCTACAGCTGAGTCAGTCGTACATAGTGTTGAGTTTATGTATACAGTGTAGTGACATATTTGCACATTGCACATTATCCAATAAATCCACCCACCTATGCAAGATGGCCAATAGTTTAATTCACAGTCGCTAGTAGCAGACGGGCAGGGGGCAGTTGCTCCCCTATTTTTTTTATTTTGTTGAAAGGTTTACCTTTGTTGAAAAAAATGTATTTCTTCCAAAAAATACAAAATTTCGGACCCGAAATTTTTCGTTCTGAGCCTTGTCAGATCAGTTTGCGACAGAAATGAAATTTCCGGCACCTGTAATTTCTTCTCCCAGAAATTTGCAGATGTCTGTCAGTAAATTACTACTTTTTGTCTCCCCCAAACTTTTTAAACCTATAATGCTGCTGCACGATCAACTGGATGTGTGAAAAAAGTGAAACGTATCAGACTGCTTGAAGTGAAATTTGTGCAGAAGTGCCAAGTCTCACAAATCTCTCATGAGTCTCATGGTGCATTTTCAGTTAACTCAGTGCTTCTCTGCTTGCTAAAATATTTTTTCATGCTGAAATTAAAATACGTTCTCATGCATTCTACTGTTGCTTACAATGGAAAATTTTCGTTTTTACCAGATGTAATTTGAGCTTAAAATACACACAAATGTGTTGGTGGCTGGGGTTATTGACCCCAATGCATTATCTTAGAGATTCTGGGGAAGG
>Ga0209671_1008746_pt1 | contig 10599 bp, 10 predicted proteins | sample WorMetHERISLAND2_2_FD_187401 | JGI IMG/M metagenome (GOLD analysis project Ga0209671, IMG submission 187401) | Marine gutless worms symbiont microbial communities from Max Planck institute for Marine Microbiology, Germany - Olavius geniculatus... | ecosystem: Host-associated > Annelida >...
AATTTGCCCGCGGTACTTGTCATCTCAATGGCATTGAATCATTCTGGTCGTAGGCCAAACGGAGGCTTGCAAAATTCAATGGTGTTCCACGAAAAACCTTTCATTTACACCTGAAAGAATGTGAATTCAGATTCAATCATCGGGAGGAAAACTTATTGATATAATACTCATTTTACTGAGAGAAAATCCTCTCTAAAGTTATCTAGACCCTCTATAAAAATTTCCGGTCCCTATCAGAACTCATGAAGCAACAGGTCAAGGATCTCTTCACCGGCGCCTTGGAGCGGCTTGTCGCTGATGGCCTCCTGCCGGGAGACGGACTCCCGGATATCCAGGTGGAGCGCACCCGCGATGAGCGCCATGGTGATTTCTCCTCCAATGCGGCCTTGGTCCTGGCCAAACGGGCCCGCACCCGGCCACGGGACCTGGCCGCGCGCCTGGTAGCAGCGTTGCCTCCGTCCCCCTTGGTTGAGCGGGTGGAGATCGCCGGCCCCGGTTTCATCAACCTCTTCCTCGCCCCTGCCGCCTACCGAGCCCTGGTCCCCGAGATCCTGGCGAGCGGCCCGGCCTATGGGCGCAGTGATATGGGCGCCGGCAAGCGGGTCCAGGTGGAGTTCGTCTCCGCCAACCCCACTGGTCCCCTGCACGTGGGCCATGGTCGCGGCGCCGCCTACGGCGCGGTGGTGGCGAATCTGCTGGCGGCCATAGGCTTCCAGGTCCACCGCGAGTATTATGTCAACGATGCCGGGCGGCAGATGGATATCTTGGCCACCTCCGTGTGGCTGCGCTATCTGGAGCTGTGCGGGGAGGACCTTGTCTTCCCGAGCAACGGCTACCAGGGTGACTATGTGTGGGACATCGCGGCCGCCCTGCATCGGGAGCATGGGGACGACTACCGCCGTGCCGGCGATGAGGTCCGCGCCGGTCTGCCCCCCGACGAGCCGGCCGGGGGCGATAAGGAAGTCCACATCGATGCCTTGATCGCGCGCGCCCGCCGCCTGCTGGGAGACAATCGCTACCGGCTGGTGTTCGACCGAGGACTCGAGCATATCCTGGATGACATCCGCGACGACCTGTCCCGGTTCGGGGTGGACTATGACGAGTGGTTCTCCGAGCGTTCCCTGACCGAGCGCGGTGCCGTCGAGCAGGCCATTGAGCGCCTGCGTGCAGCCGGGCATCTGTACGAACGGGACGGCGCGCTCTGGTTCCGCTCCGGTGACTTCGGGGACGAGAAGGACCGGGTGGTAGCGCGCGACAACGGCCAGCCGACCTATTTCGCGTCGGACATTGCCTATCACCTGGACAAGCTGGAACGCGGCTTCGAGCGCGTGATCGATATCTGGGGGGCGGACCATCACGGCTATGTGCCGCGGGTCAAGGCGGCCTTATCGGCCTTGGGAAACGACCCTGACAGGTTGGATGTGCTGCTGGTACAGTTTGCTATCCTCTATCGTGGGGGCGAGCGGGCACAGATGTCCACCCGTTCCGGGGAGTTCGTCACCCTGCGCCGGCTGCGTAAGGAGGTGGGGCGGGATGCGGCCCGCTTCTTCTACATCATGCGCCGTTGCGAGCAACACCTGGACTTCGACCTGGAGCTTGCCAAGTCCCAATCCGCGGACAACCCGGTCTATTATGTCCAGTACGCCCATGCCCGGATCTGCAGTGTGCTGCGCCAGGGGTTGGAGCGGGGTTTAGGGGCGGACCCGCGTCCCGGAGAGGTCGGCCTGGAGCGGCTGACGGCGGCCCATGAGCAGGCCCTGCTCAAGGTTCTGTCGCGTTATCCGGAAGTGGTCGAGGCGGCGGCGCTTGCCTTAGAACCCCACCAGCTCGCTCATTACCTGCGGGAGCTGGCCAACGACTTCCACGCCTACTACAACGCCCACCAGTTCTTGGTGGCGGATGAGGGCCTGCGGGACGCCCGTATCACGCTGATCCTGGCGGTGCGTCAGGTGCTGCGCAACGGGCTCGATCTGATCGGGGTATCGGCCCCGGAGAGTATGTGACATGGCGGCGAGAGACTACAAGATAAAGGAGGGGCCCAGACCCCGCCACGCCCGGCGCGGGGACTCCGGTTTCTTTTGGTTCGTCACCGGCGCGGTCGTCGGCACCTTCGGGGTCGGCTTGGCCTGGACCCTGCAGGACCAAAGCCCCCCCCCGCCGGCCGCCTCGAGCCCCCAGGCCCAGGCGAAGCCGACCACCAAACCACGCTTCATCTTCCACCGGCTCCTCCCGGAGCTGGAGGTGTCGGTTCCCGACAAGGAGCTGAGTGACACCGCACCACCCCCACCGCGACCCTCATCGAAATCCCGGCAGACGGCCAAGACGGAGAAACCGAGAAGGTCTGTCGGAGATAGCGCCTCTTATCTGGTGCAGGTCGCCTCTTTACGCAAGGCGTCCGATGCGGAACAGCTCAAGGCCAGGCTTGCCCTGCTCGGTATCCGCGCCAACATCCGGCGCGTGACGATAAACGGCAAGGACTACCATCGGGTGCGCGCCGGTCCGTACCGGGACAAGCGGGAAATTAACAAGACCCGTGCCCTGCTGAGCAGCAACGGCTTGCAGGCCATGGTCATCAGGTTGAGATGAGAAAGAGGCCTGCATTACGGCCCGCGTGGATTGTGGGTGACGGAGGAATCTCAACGAATTGTTCAAGGTGCTCTCCTTACTATTGCGGAAACCCCAGGTGTGACGGGTAGCTATGTCCAAGGCCTTCGTGCTCGAATCCGGCTTCGCCCCCGCCGGGGATCAGCCGCAGGCGATCCGCCGCCTGGAGGCGGGTCTGAATGATGGCGAGGCGGGTCTGACCCTGCTCGGCGTGACCGGCTCGGGCAAGACCTTCACCATCGCCAACCTGATCGCGCGGGTCCAGCGCCCGGCCCTCATTCTGGCCCCCAACAAGACCCTGGCGGCCCAGCTTTATGGGGAGATGCGGGAATTCTTTCCGCGCAATGCGGTGGAGTACTTCGTCTCCTACTACGACTACTACCAGCCCGAGGCCTATGTGGCTGCCAGCGATACCTACATCGAGAAGGACGCCTCCATCAACGAACACATCGAGCAGATGCGCCTGTCGGTCACCAAGACCCTGTTGGAGCGCCCGGACGTCATCATCGTCGCCACCGTCTCCTCCATCTATGGCCTCGGTGATCCCGACGCCTACCTCAAGATGGTCCTGCACCTGTCTCGCGGCGACCTGCTCGACCAGCGCGCCCTGTTGCGGCAGTTGGCCAATCTCCAATACAAGCGCAACGAGCTGGAGCTGCACCGCGGCACCTACCGGGTGCGGGGGGACGTGATCGACATCTATCCGGCGGAATCGGACGACGAGGCGGTCCGCGTGGAGCTGTTCGACGACGAGATCGAGACCATCTCCCTCTTCGATCCCCTGACCGGCGAGGTGATGCGCAAGGTCCCGCGCTACACCGTCTTTCCCAAGACCCACTATGCGACCCCGCGGGAGACCATCCTGAACGCGGTCGAGCAGATCAAGCAGGAGCTCAAGGAACGCCTGGAATGGCTGCGGGAGCAGGACAAGCTGGTAGAGGCCCAACGCCTGGAGCAACGCACCCTGTTCGACCTGGAGATGATGTTGGAGGTGGGCTACTGCGCGGGAATCGAGAACTACTCCCGCTACCTCTCCGGCCGCGCCGCCGGCGAGCCGCCGCCGACTCTCTACGACTATCTGCCCGCCAACGCCCTGGTGGTGATCGACGAGAGTCACGTGACCGTGCCCCAGCTGGGGGCCATGTATCGGGGCGACCGCTCCCGCAAGGAGAACCTGGTGACCTACGGCTTCCGGCTGCCCTCGGCACTCGACAACCGGCCCCTGCGTTTTGAGGAGTTCCAGGCCCGTCAACCCCAGACCATCTATGTCTCGGCCACCCCACGCGAGTTCGAGATCCAACACTCGGGGGCCGTGGTGGAACAGGTGGTGCGTCCCACCGGTCTGGTGGACCCCCAGGTCGAGGTGCGTCCTGCCCTGACCCAGGTGGACGACCTGCTCTCGGAAATCCGGGTCCGGGTCGCCCATCACGAACGTGTTTTAGTCACCACCCTGACCAAGCGCATGGCCGAGGACCTGACCGACTACCTGGACGAGCACGGCGTGCGCGTGCGTTATCTGCACTCGGACATCGACACCGTCGAACGGGTGGAGATCATCCGCGACCTGCGCCTGGGGGAATTCGATGTGCTGGTGGGGATCAACCTGCTGCGCGAAGGACTCGACATGCCGGAGGTCTCCCTAGTGGCCATCCTGGACGCGGACAAGGAGGGCTTTCTGCGCTCGGAGGGCTCATTGATCCAGACCATCGGGCGGGCTGCACGCAACGCCAACGGCAAGGCCATCCTCTATGCCGACGAGATCACCGGCTCCATGCGGCGCGCCATCGACGAGACCGAGCGCCGGCGCGCCAAGCAGCTCACCTTCAACGCCGAGCACGGCATTACCCCCCAAACCATCCGCAAGGCGGTGGCGGATATCCTGGAAGGCGCCACCCCCGGCGCGGCCACTGGGTCCCGGGGGCGGGCCCAAGACTACGCCAAGGTCGCGGAAGCAGCGGCCGAGTACGCCAGTCTGACCCCGGCGCAGATGGCAAAAAAGATCAAGGCCCTGGAGAAGGCCATGTACCGGCATGCCAAGGACCTGGAGTTCGAGCAGGCCGCCGCCATCCGTGACCGCATCCGGGAGCTGCGGGGGCGGGGGATTGCGGCGTAAGGGTATATAATAATCCGCTATGTTCCGCCCGCTGTCCCTCTTCGTCGGTCTGCGCTATACCCGCGCCGAGCGGCGGAATCATTTCATCTCCTTTATTTCCCTGATCTCAATGCTCGGCATCATGCTGGGCATCGTGGCCCTGATCGTGGTGCTGTCCGTCATGAACGGCTTTCACACCGAGATCCAGGCGCGTATTTTGGGGATGGCCTCCCACGCCACCTTGTCCGACCCCTATGGCGACATGTCCGATTGGCCGGACCTGCTGGAGCGGGTACGGAATCACGAATCGGTGGTCGGGGCGGCTCCGTTCGTCGAGCTGCAGGCGATGCTGGCGAACGGCTCCAGCGTGAGCGGGGCCCGACTGCGGGGAATCCTGCCGCGGGAAGAGGACCAGGTGGCCGAGCTACGCCGGGATATGATTCAGGGCGAGATGGACGGGCTGGTCGCCGGGGAATTCAAGATCATCCTCGGCCGGGAGCTGGCGGCCTATCTCGGAGTCGGGGTCGGTGACCGGGTCACGGTGGTGACGCCCCAGGTGAGTGTCACCCCCATCGGTGTCATGCCACGACTCAAGTCCTGTACCGTCAGCGGCCTGTTTGCCGCCGGCATGTCGGACTATGATCGCCACGCGGGCTTTCTGCACCTCGAGGATGCCGCCAAGCTCATGCGGTTGGGCGCGGGCATCACCGGTGTGCGACTCAAGCTCACGGAGCTGTTCGAGGCGCCGCGGTTGGCCCGAGACGTCGCCTATGATCTGGGCGGGGCCTATCGGGTCATCGATTGGACCCAGCACCACCGGAACTTCTTCGCCGCCCTACGCACCGAGAAACGCATGATGAGCATCATCCTGTTTCTGATCGTAGCGGTCGCAGCCTTCAACATCGTCTCGACCCTGGTGATGGTGGTGACCGACAAACGGCCCGACATCGCCATCCTCCGCACCCTGGGAGCCTCGCCGGCCCGCATCATGGCGATCTTCATGGTCCAGGGCACGACCATCGGCGCCGTGGGGACCCTGTTGGGCATCGTCGGGGGGATCGCGTTGGCACTTAACGTAGAGCCCATCGTGGTGGGAATCGAGGAGCTGTTCGGTGTCCACTTCCTGGACCCCGACATCTACTACATCAGCAAGTTGCCCTCGGACCTGCGGGCCCGGGACGTCACCTGGGTATCGGCCGGGGCTTTTCTCATGTCCATGCTCGCGACCCTTTACCCGGCCTGGCGCGCGGCCCGCACCGATCCCGCCGAGGCCCTGCGCTACGAATGAGTCCCGCTAGGATCCATTAGAGGGGCCCGGAGCTTTACTAACTGAGTCAGGTTTTAGCGTTGCACAAAGAAATAGCTGGAAACGGCAATGCGAGAATTTAAGATCCTGGGCAAGCGGCACCACAACAAGAAGATCCAAGTCACGAAGTACTTCAGACACGCCCGCGGCGTCGAGATTGAGGTGACCCACAACGTACCGACCGAAGCAGGGAAATCGCTTCGGTGGGTCCAGACGGTGACTGCGAACAACGCGTGGAGTCGTGCCTGCGGAGCTACCCGTGTCGACCCGTTCGGATACGGCTCGTCGATACACAGGTTCGCCGCGCCTGGCGCGCCACTTTCCTCATGCAAAGGGGATGACCGCAAGCCGTTCTACTGGACCGACGCAGAGTTCAGCGGTGGAAGTGGTCCCGGCTTCTACGACAAGCCGGGGGTGCCCGCTCCGGCAACGGGTCGGCGCTGGACGCAGTTTGTCCTCGCGTTGACCGAGGTCACCGGGAAGCACGTACATCATCTCGTTGCAGTCTATTGGGGCTACGATCGGATGGCATCGGGCGAAGTCCGTGCGGCGATGATTCGTCGCCCGACGACCGCTGAAATGCTCAATCACGGAACCACCTTGAAGATGTTGTACCCTTCGTACCGGTACACCTAGAGAAGTGTCGCGTATCGTTCCACACGCTGAGGGGTTTCATATGACGCATGGGAGATTGTCCGAAATGGGTAGGCAGTCGTTGCTGGTGTCGCTCGGTCTGCTCCTGACCTTCGCCTCGGCGTGCGCCGCGAAGGGTGAACTGCCGAACTTATCCCTTATGATCGCGGTGCCGATTCACGATGGCCAAAGAACGATTGAGGTAGGCCGTCGAGCGACCCATTTCAACGTAATCATCAGGAACTTATCGGAACACCGAGTGAATCTGTGGCGGGAGTGGTGCTCCTGGGGCTACTTCAATTTGAGCTTCCGGTTCACCGCCGAGAACGGCACGAAGTGGATCGCGAAGAAGAAGGAGAAGGATTGGGAGAAAAACTTTCCCGACTTCGTGGCTGTCGATCCAAGAGGCGAACTGGTCATCGATGTTACGTTCGACCCGGACATCTGGGACAACGTGCTCCCCTTGGACACCGGAAGATCGACGACCGTTTCGATGGTCGCGATTTACCAGAGCGAGAACTCAGACGATACCAAGGAGAGAGGGGTCTGGTCGGGACGGTTGGTATCCGACGAGCGGGAATACAAGCTTGTGCGATGGAACGACTAAACCGCGGCCACAGTGGGATGCGTAGAGGCTTAGAAGGAGAGAGACTTTTTGCGCACCGCACAAAAAACTCACGCCTTGTCGGTCTTAAGGCAAGGCCTCGTTAGGAATGAGCCGCATTATGAGTGACGCAGCCCCGGTCCTCAGGGCCGTGAGACTGGCCAAGACCTTTCGTGAGGGTCCCCAGGAGGTCATGGTCCTGCGCCGGGTCGATCTGAGCATCCGGGCCGGCGAATGGGTGGCGGTAATCGGTGCGTCCGGCTCGGGCAAGAGCACGCTGCTGCACTGCCTGGGGGCCTTGGAACGGCCTTCAGCCGGGAAGGTCTGTTGGGAAGGGCAGGACGCGGCCTCCCTGTCGGAGCGCGCGCGGGGCTTGCGCCGCAACCGCAGTCTGGGCTTCGTCTACCAGTTCCACCACCTGTTGCCCGAGTTCAGCGCCCTGGAGAACGTGGCCATGCCCTTGCTCATCCGGGGCGTGAGACCAGCGCGGGCGGCGACCCAGGCGGCGGCGATCCTGGAACGGGTGGGCCTGGAGCATCGGGGTGAGCACAAACCCTCGGAGCTCTCCGGCGGCGAGCGGCAGCGGGCCGCTATCGCGCGCGCTCTGGTGACCCGGCCGGCCTGCGTGCTCGCGGACGAGCCGACCGGCAATCTGGATCGGCATACGGCCGAGCGGGTCTACGCCTTGATGCTGGAGCTCAATGCCGAAATCGGGACCAGCTTTGTGATCGTTACCCACGATACCGGATTGACTCGGCATATGGATCAGGTCTGGCGCTTGGATGACGGGGTACTGAACCCCGAGGCTGCGACGCGATAGCGCGTCCGGCGCAGGCGGATCCGACGTACCAGGCTCCGGCGCCAGATGGCCTGTACTGCGAGGTAACCCAGCACCGAGCAGACGACCCCGCAGACCAGTCCGCCCACTGTCAGGGGGGCGAGGACGTCCGACCAGTTGCGCCATTCGAGCCAGTATTCGACGCTGAAGGGTTGCGCCGGCACGCCCAGTATCCAGGACCCCACCAGGTACGCGAAGTAGTACATGGGCGGCATGGTGACCGGATTGCTGATCCGGACCAAGGCGATGGAGATGGGGAGGTTGACGCGAAACGCAATGGCCCCGGCGGCGGCGATCAGGAATTGCCCCAGCCGCGGCAGATACATGACGAACATCCCCACCGCGAAGGCGCCCGCGACGGACCGCCGGTTGAGATGCCACAAATCGGGGTTTTGCAGCCATTTGCCGAGGTAGATTGGGCACGGACCGGCGGAGCGCCGGCATCTTGCCGGCAACGATTTGCCGCCGGCATGGCGGCGCTCCCGGCTTTGCCCGACCTACCCGATTCGCTCCCATGCTAACAGCTTGTTTCAGCAGTGAATATTATTCGGTGACCCTGGGAACCTAGCATAACGCAACGCGCGGCAGATTTAGAGTTTGCTAAACTGTAAAATTTCGGTCTCCCCGTCGAGCAGCAGCAACAAAACACGCCGTCATGACCCTGAACACCACCGAAGAGATCATAGAAGACCTGCGCCGGGGTCGGATGGTCGTCATCATGGACGACGAGGATCGGGAGAACGAGGGTGACCTCTTACTGGCCGCGCAAAAGGTGACGCCGGATGCGATCAACTTCATGGCCAAATACGGACGCGGCCTGATCTGCCTCACCCTCACCAAAGAGCGGTGCCTGCGCCTGCGCCTGCCGCTCATGGTGAATGGCGACAGTACCTCCCACACCACGGCCTTTACCGTCTCCATCGAGGCCGCCCAGGGCGTCACCACCGGCATCTCCGCCGCCGACCGGGCGATCACCATCAGCGCGGCCACGGCACCGGATGCCGAGCCTCACGACCTGGTGCAACCAGGTCACATCTTTCCTTTAATGGCGCAGCCGGGGGGGGTCCTGGTGCGCGCCGGTCATACCGAGGCCGGCTGCGACCTGGCCCGACTGGCGGGCCTGGAGCCGGCGGCAGTCATCGTCGAGATCCTGAACGAAGACGGCAGCATGGCCCGGCGCCCGGACCTCGAGATCTTCGCCGCGACCCACGGCCTGAAGATCGGCACCATTGCCGATCTCATCCAACATCGGGTCCGTCATGAGAAGGCGGTGCTCTGCGAGTGTACCTGCGATCTATCTACCGAAGCCGGGGATTTCCGGCTATCCGCCTACCGGGATACCATCGACAATGATCTGCACTTTGCCCTGACCCTGGGTGACCTGTCGCCGATGCGGCCGACCCTGGTGCGGGTGCATCTCCAGAACAGCCTGTGCGACCTGTTCGGCACCAGCCACAGCGGGTGTGGATGGCCTCTGAGAGACGCCATGCGTCAGATCGCCAAAGCCGGCGCAGGGGTTGTCGTGGTCCTGCGCAACCGGGATCACGCGGAGGACCTGCTGGTCCGGCTCAAGGACTTCAGGCGTCAGGATCAGGAAGACCGGGCCCGCCCGCGTCGCCGGGACCGCAGTGAGCTACGCACCTACGGGATCGGGGCCCAGATCCTGGCGGACCTGGGGGTGCGCAAGATGCGGGTCATGAGCGCGCCCAAGGCCATGCACGGCATCTCCGGTTTCGATCTGGAGGTGGTGGAATATGTGCAGAGCGACTTGGCGGGCAATACCGGGCATGAAAAATCCAGTAGTGGTTAAATTTAAAGTGACGTGGCTGTGCGACCTGATGATTCGACCCCCCACTGTTATTGCCATCCCAGCACCGCAGCTATCGCCGGCGGGATACAGGCGTACCCTGGAGCCCCCAAACCTTCTGACGATAGGTGCGGGGCCTGGCCCTGGATTCCGGCAATCCCTGCCGGAATGACAAGGTAGGAACTCATTGTAACGGCGAGGAAAAAGACCAAGCAGACTTTACCACTTAAAATTTATTCACTACCAAAAAATGAAACTGCCGGAGATACTGAATGCCGAGCAAGGCAGCGGGGAAAAGAAGCAGCGGATCGAAGAGAAAAGCCGCCCCTGGAAACAACATCGCGGGCAAAGCTATGATTTCGATTTCAAAATACTGACCCTGGGTTTTTTTCTGGTCAGGTTGGAGGCTGAGGGCAGGCTTGGAAACGTTATTGTGGATGCGGGAAGCGGAAGCAGGACGATAACAAAAGGGATGAAAAGTGGAAAGAGCGGGAAAAGCGGAAAAAATAGAAGGGTCTAGATAACTTTAGAGAGGATTTTCTCTCAGTAAAATGAGTATTATATCAATAAGTTTTCCTCCCGATGATTGAATCTGAATTCACATTCTTCGAGGTGTAGATGAAACGTATGTCTGGGAACACCATTGAATTTTGCAAGCCTCCGTTTGGCCTACGACCAGAATGATTCAATGCCATTGAGATGACAAGTACCGCGG
>Ga0209671_1008747_pt1 | contig 10597 bp, 6 predicted proteins | sample WorMetHERISLAND2_2_FD_187401 | JGI IMG/M metagenome (GOLD analysis project Ga0209671, IMG submission 187401) | Marine gutless worms symbiont microbial communities from Max Planck institute for Marine Microbiology, Germany - Olavius geniculatus... | ecosystem: Host-associated > Annelida >...
TCTGGCATGGCATCATATTTGCGATGTCATTTTATAACTTCAAAAAATTAATAATTACAAAAATTAACGCGACGCACTACAGTGGGTATTTGTACCAAGTAAAGTAAAAAAAGAGAAAAAAAAACGTTCACCCATAAATTAAGTCACAGTCTTGAAGACAAAGTGAGCTGCAACGTAGGTCTAATTAACTACGTGGTAATTAAATACTGCCGATCATTAGCCACTTGAAAAGGCACTAGATAACCAGCATGAGGCTGAGACGCGAGTTATTTAGTGCATCGGTGTCTACTTGTGACAGCTGAACGCTGAGATAATTGGGAATTCCTCGCGGACGTGGTCGTGATGCTTTGCGTGTCGTTTAATACGGTGTGTCGTCATCACTGCTGCTGCTGCTGCAGCTGCAGCTGAGGCGACGTCAGCATATAGCGCACGGCATAGCCTCCCATGCTGTCGGCTCGGCCGGCGCGGCGGCTACAGTATAGACGTACAGTTAGCTTCCTGGTCTGACGCTTGGCTCACTCGCGCTCCGCTAAACAAGCGGTCTGTCTGACGGTCGTTCCTGTCTCTCTCTCGTTCTCACGGCTTGTGGACTAAAAAGATCGCTCGTCGCGGCTTCTTGGGGTATTAATTAGCGCCGTGCTGGCCGTCCGTCGAGCGTGCTAATCGCTTAGTTTTCTGCACGGACTCTAGCGGGACGCCGACCGACCAGCCAGGTCCGGTAATAGCTCTGATTCTGTCCGGGAGAGAAAAAAGTGGTCGGTTGTCGCCGTCACGACGTTGTCCTTCCGCTATCCTTCGTCCCAGCAGCCCGCCTGCAGCAGCATGTCGCCGTCTGACTGAACAGCCTCCCCACACGCATCAGCACGCCGACACGGACGACGCATCATGGGCGGGAAGTCGAGCAAAAAACTGTCGAAGGAGGACATGACTTTCCTCATCGATAATACCAACTTTACGAAACAGCAGATCAAGGCCTGGTACAAGGGGTTCATGGTAAGTCCAGCAGGTTTATGAACGTACTCTTGAAAAGTTTGCCGGTGTAAGTTTTTTTCGTGCCGTAGTAGCATCAGTTAAAACTACTATGCAATGCTATAGTTACGTTATAACGTACCGTGTAATGTTACTTCGCTCCGCTTTCGTACACGTGCAAATTTTTCAGACAGTGTGTGCATATTTGGTACGACCCCGTTGTAGACTAACATAACGTTGTTCCTGACTGAAAATAATTTAATGATTGCTAGTACGGCACATTATGGCGAAGTAATGAAACAGTCCGTTGTTCGATTGCATACGCCACAGACAGTTTGTCTGCATCAGCTTTGTAGTGTGCCGCTTTTTTTCCAGCTTTACTAAAACCAGTATTACACATTGCTTTCTGGATTTTTTATTATCTTGTTTGTTTGTTTTTTTTGGTTTTTTTTCCTGCAGCTTTCTGATGCTCACTCACCGCTTGTTTTGCAGCGTTGCTATCACTTTTTGTCAGGTTGCGTCCGAGCCAGTTCCGTATTTTTCTGTTTATTTTTTGGCTTCTTTTCCAACGTTAGTTTCTAATTAATTTTTAGCTTTTCATGGCCGATGTCGTCTATCCGATGTTGTTTACATTCGTCTTCAGTCGTCGGTTAATAAAAACGTGTCTACTTTGTATCCACTGAGCTGATTACATGAACTTCTGGAAGTAGAATTACACTTCTATTTTTTGTAGTTGTTTTCATTACTTTCTGTTTTGCCGCGACAAGGCCTGTCATTTTGTACGCGATGCATTTATCGCATGGTATCGCGTCATATCTCTTGGCTCTTGATGCTTGAATAAAATTATGTTCACCTGCTTAGTACTCACAAACTGCACCCATGCAGGTGCGCGCTCAGTAACGTTTGGTGCAAATCTCCACAGCCAGGCAAGTCACATGATGATGATCTCACATCATGAGTTAGGTCTAATAAAGACACGTATAATATGTGTAGAAAATACTGCAACCTATGCGCGAATGTATTACTTTTAAATTATGTATGACGCGCGAAATAAATAATTGTGATTAGTTCTCACCGAGTCCAGCGAGGCAATACGTTAGAAATCATTGCTGTGCCAAGTGTCCGCAGTGGCGCACGCAGTCAGTGAATCCTTAAATGCACTCGAAGGTTAAATGCACTCAAGGCTGTGACCCCAAACAACGAAGACATTTTCCTGCTCCTGGCGGCTTGAGACTCAAGCCGTCAGGAGTAGGAAAATATCTTCGTTGTCTGGGTCACAAACTACTTAGAGTCTGTGACAGGTCTAAAACGTCATCTGACTTGATGCCGTCTGTGATCAATTGTTCTGTGCACTTAAGTTAGTGTTGTTGTTATAATACTGTGACATCTTTGACGACGTTGGAGACCATGCGATGCCAGAGAACTCTGTCTTCCGAAGCCCTGTGATGAGCTGTGTTAGGCTCGCGTTCTCCTTCCACGATTCACAAAAATTATCCAGATACTTCAGTTTTTAACGCCCCTTTGCTTTCCACCGCTCTGTCCTTCCAACCACCACCAATTCTCAAGACTCTGCCTTGGCATACCCAGGAAAGCAATCTTTCGTTGACGGATTCTTTACGTTAGTGTACGCTGTACCACTGTGCACTTTACATCGATGAAAGAACAAAATCGTTTGCTAAATAAAAGGCTAAAAAATCACGATGCAGAATTTCTACACACTCATTGATAGTGTTAGGCTACTGTGTTTCAACAGGTGTTGTGTAGTCTCAATTATGTAATTGCTGTATGCTATGTTCAACACAAGCCTGTAATTCCTCAGCTACGCCACTGCCGGCTGCCAGGAAATGTCGGATTGTGTGCCAAGTACACTGGGAAGTCGTGTTCAGCAGAATGATTAATTAGTTCGCGCATAGCCAACGGACTATAAGGGATGCCAATCTGAATCTATGCGCTGCGAACATGCAACGAACACGGACGAACGGCGTATAACACAAGCATGCCCGTCGCATGAAAATCAGAGTTGTTGTGTTAACAACCTTTTTGCCTTATTTCGCAATGATAGGAAATCCGAAATTTCCGGTCCTGTGATTTTGACTTATGACTTGTGAGCTTAAAATTTAACGGCGTTTTTGCGGTTGTCGAGATACATGTTTCTGCAAAATTTCATCGAGATAAGTAGAGCGGTTCATGAGTTATCGTGCTAACGGAGAAACGAACAGATAGCTTACTGAGTACCGAGGATGCTGAAAATAATACTGTCGTCGCTCTCGCGGACAGCAATGATGTTTCAGACGACTTGGCTGACAGTTTGTTCTTGTATGTAATCAGAATAAGTCCAGCTTGGCTTAAAGTCTGTCATTTGGGCATGGAATATGCACTTAACGAACACTTTATCCACTAAATGGGTATTTTATCAGGGGATCACGTTTATGCTATGAAAGTCTGAAGTGCTTTAACTTTACATGCAAAGTCTTCAATCTCAGTTTTAGACTTATGCTTACCAAAGCTATAAAAGTCTCTACTAAAAGTCGGCCAACTCATTTGCTCTTATCTCAGTTGCTTTGCTAAGCGAAGCCGAACAACTAAAGCATAAGTTTTTCAGCCACCATGCGCAATGACGCAGATAGTCGTCAGACTTAAAAATGTCACCAAACTATGTAGGCAACCTGTGTGTACTTATGGATCAAGTACTCAAAAAATGTACTAAATACTCGTCATTATTGGTAAGTAAGTAATCCTACAGCGCATTAATTGTAGGCCTACACTTTTCGAAATCGCTGGTGTGCTGCAGTAGAACGAGACATATAATGTTTGAGCCGCCGTGTACGTAAGTATTATTATGCCCGGCTTTTCTAAATTCCGAGCAGAGAGGTCGGCCGTTTCCGGAAATTCCGGCATTATTTTGTCGGGTTGGCGAAATTGCGTCACTCGTCGATATGAGCTGATTGCGATAAATCACGTCGTATAAGCTACGTCTGCGTCCGGCTGGCGTTTCTGCGTTCATCTTCTGTGTGTGGACTGAACGACCGACTGGCAGACACACAGCAGCACGCCGACGCACGCAGTCGCTGCTGCGGCTAAATCACATTTTCTGCCGGTCAGCGACGCGACGTTGTCGACAGTGGCGCATGCCTCGGACGCACGACGGACGCTCAACGCGGCTGAAAATTGATATAGCGTTGCGGCGTTCGTTGCTAGGTTGCGGTGCGACCGACATGTGCGCCTGCGTGTCTTAACCCAAGACCGCCGCCGGCCCACTGTGTGGCGTCGTCGTCGCTGCTGCCTCAGCCTGGCTGCTGCATTGATCGGAACGTGCGCCTAGTGCCGTGCAGCATCGTGCGTCTGTGACTGCGCGGGCGTGCGCTGGACATCTCTGTCTTTCGCACGGCCTTCGCCTCACATAGATGTAGATGGCCTGCACCGTCAAGCACTAGGCCTATACACAGTCGCGTAGGGGCAAAGGGTGCGAATGCACCTATAGAGAAATAGTTCTCTGGGTGCGAAGAATCGGGGCATGAAATACAAGTTTAACCCGCCGATGATTTACTAAACGACATTGCTCTGTTATTTAATTGAGTGATCGATGCGAGCGATCCATTCGCTTCAACAGAAACTAGGCGTACATCATAGTTAATTTTTAATTATTTAGTAAATTTGCCCTTGATCTTGGCTTTGCTGCGTGGCATGTGATATTGTAGCGGTTTAAAATAAGTCCGATTTAGACATTTTTGTTTTTTCTCAAACGTTTTATTTCTGTTTTAAATTTTTGCGATTCATTGTTTTTCTTTACTATACGTTTCATCTTAATACAAGATAATGTTCACACGAACACGGAGTCTGTCCAATGCATTTCGATAGTTTACAGTATATGTCCGTATAACTATAATCAGTGAGCTCTTTAGACTGGTAGAAAAAAATAAACAGTTTAATTTCAAATTGAACAGCAGCAATGATCCTTTCATAATTCCCCATTATTTTAACTAAGCAATAGACATTGTCAGTCACGAGACGATTCGATTCACTTTAAATGGTCTATCGTCACCATGCGTTTATCTTGCACCGTTATGGAGATATGGCGACTCAAAGATAATGGGGTCACGCTTTTGACCTTTTGTAGTCACGTGACGTCATCGGTCACGTGGCCATTCGACTCGCGGGGGTCGACTTACTATCCGTGGTTCATGGTGACCATGCGTCCATCTGGCACAGTTATGGAGATATGGCGCCTCAAATATTGGATGCACGGACCTGGACACAGAAAGAAAGAGGAAAGAATGGAAAGAGAAAGAGGAAGGGGAGGAGAAGGGAAGAAAAAAGGAAAGTGGAAAAAAAAGAAAAAGGGAAGGAGAAAAGAAATGTAAAGTAAAGGGAAGGGGAAGGGAAATGGAAAGGAAAAGGAAAAAAGGGGAAGGGAAAAGGGGAAGGGAAAGGGAAGGTGGAAGGAAGATACTTAAGAAATGTAAGACGCACGAACGCACGCACGCACGCACGAACGCACGGACACAAATACAATACAATACAATACAATGTAGAATTTGCACTCAAAAACTGACAAACTAACTGTCAGTTTAATCTAGCACATAACCTAAAAAGAACTGAAATGTTTAAAAGAAAAATAAAGTGAAAGATACTGAGAATAGAAAAACTGTTTAATGTAAAACTGAAAATTCGAAAAATGACTGAAGTAAAGAAAAATAAAATAAGAGAGAAAAACTGAAAAGGTAAAAAATAAAGAATAATAATGAAAACTAAAACTCAGAAAAAACTGAAAAGAGTAAAAATAAAAAACCGTGAGCAGGTCCAAATAGCCGTGGAGTTAGTCCGAGGGGGTGCCAGATGTCTATGGAGGATAGGATTTGAGAAAAAGATAAGTTTTGAGATTGGAATGAAAGCATGATGGGGTGATGGATGACGAGTGGTGATGGTGACGCTGACAAGGTGAGATGATCATGGAAGTATGGTGAGTCGGCAAGAGGTAGATCAAGACGTGGCTGACGAAGTGAATGAGGGAGTTGATTCCAGAGATGAGGTGATGCATAGCGAAAGGAACGACTGGTAATTTTATACTCTGTCCGATGCTATGCATTGCATTGGACAGACAAAAATGTTTTGTCTTGTTTCGGTAAAAATTATAAACCGTCCCGAAAGAGTCTTTTCATTAAATTTATTTTTGTTAAATGCTCAAAAATCTTGTAGAACCAACAGTGTCCGGATTCGTGCACCAAAATACTGAAATTCCTTACCAGACTGTATACGAGTCTTACCGACTTTTAAAGCATTTAAGTTCTCATTGAGAAGTCATTTACTATCGTTTTATAATACTTGAGTGATTTTCTTCTTGACAATATATTTTGCTATGCTTAACATTATTTCTATCAAATTAATTACTGCCTTAATATAGTTGCTTTGCATATACTGGATTATGGTTTCAATGCTATATATTTCTTATATGTTATTGTCCTGGTAGTAATGTGTTTAACTGTTATTATCTATGAGACTGTATGGTTAACTGTCAGTGAGCTATCGCATATTACTGTCTTTTTAATCACTTGTGCAAAATTAACTATTAAGTAATATTTTGTTTGTTAGGGACGAGTCCTAGCATAAGCTATTCTTGCTATTGACTCGTTCCTGTTGCATAGTATTGTCTTATGTTGCTATTGTTGTTCGCTGGTGGCGAGGTATGCAATAAATCATGATGATGATTGTCACGAACGGACACCGTCCGCCGTTTAGGAAGTGCACAGTTACTGTATGAATGGTAGTGTGTGCCGAGTAATAAGACGAATTTCTTCGTACACGTATATTACAGTTATATACACAGTAACATCTCAACATCGTAAGCACTCCCGGCCTCTGATACGGCGCCTGTCCGGTCGCAGTAGCAAAGAACCCAGATCTGTCTTATCGCTTCCTCTTGTAGGTGCTATCTGCCAATCATCCCGCTAAGCCGCCGCCCCTTCCCGCTATCTATGGTTCATGTAGGACGTCGCCGTAGCGCCCCCACTAGGTTATGTAACCCCAATCCCTAACACTTGATGATGCTGAAATTCTTCAACATAGCAGAACGTCGTCTAATGGCGTTTACGAACAGTACCGTTGATTCCTGCAGTAAGTTGACTGATGTCAGAAACTGTAATAAATAGGTTTTATGTAAAATTGCAGCTGCTGCCTGTCATACGTCAGAGCTTTGCCGGGTTCAGCAGCTGTCAGCAAAGCTGGCCCGGTGCACTCGTCACGCGAGTTATCAATATTTCACATTAATGTTTCACAGGCAACTAGACCTGGACTGTACTGTACCGACGCGTAACTTGAACTGTGCTTGCGTTTTTCTTTGGTGATTTCACTCGATCCCGAATCACGGTTTCATAAGCCGATAAAATAATTTGGGAATTCGGCCAGTATTTGAAAAAGTTACGAATAAAGACTTCGCGCCTTACTGTCTGACTCGCGGCGTGTTTTCATTCTATCGCCTTCTGTTGGCTGACGAAGGCGCTTGCTGACCAACATAACGGTACACAGCTTGAACACGATAGTCTACGTTGTCGTACTGGGAGCCAGGTCGTCACCTATGGCGCTGGCAAGTGGTGATGTGGTCGAATACAAGAAGTGACAAAATCATAAGTCGTTTTCTGTCCACGTGGCAGTGGAAAAGCAGGAAAATGTGTCTTCAGTTGTGTCTCAAGACTTCATACTTCTAGGCCTACATCACGGGTTCCCAGAAGTAAAATTCAGCAATCTCTGCTTGCTACTTTCTTCAAGCACTGGTTACCAAATCTTCAGGCACGGATTGCAAATCGCCAAGCATGTCCGTCAGCGAATAGTGCTATTTGTTAAAAATCTGTTCTGGCGTTTTTGACATTCACATATTGGAAAGCTAGTTTTACTGACAGGAGTATGTCGAAAACTACACCTAACGCTATAGGGTCAGTGCTTGTCGTGATGTATGCAAAGTGCATGGGAAATCAGCGGCTGCAGAGAATGTCTTTGTCGATATCGTGTGAAAGACTACTAGGCCTAGACTATCTTGCATGCCATAATGGACGAGTTTCAACAGTTCTTTTAAGTCTAACTGACATCTCAATAAGTAAGTAAGTAAACTTTTATTAAACAACGGTCAAACGCCATTGCAAAACAGAACATAACATAGCAAAATCGGTACCATATCGATAAGAAAATAGTGCAGCACTCCCACGCACGTAAGCACCGGGTACGCTGAACGTTGCCACGAATTCACGACAACGTTTATGCCGTCTAGTCAGTCATCATGGCACTGCCACTGCGAGGGTTCACCAGGTTCATTTGATGAATATAGCACAAGCGCCGGTCGGTCGACCAGCTTCGGACCAAGCCTAGGCTATTTGGCATTTTGAGCCACGGATTCGCTTAAACTGGTAGCTATAGTGCTGTCGCTATTTATTAGGCACTCAGCCCGAAAATTGTACCATTTTACTATACAGCTGAGGGCAGAAAGCTGAATTGGCCTGAGTGGCTGGTTACATACCAATATGGTTAGGGTTAGGGTTAGGACAGTCACCCATTTAGGTACCTATAACCAGGCCCGGCGTAGAGTAACTTCGTTGATTTAACAAAGCGCCACGCCATCAACCCGTATGCACTGAGTTCTTTTCTTAGTCTTACAGTTGGCCGAAATGCTTATAGCGAACATTTCGTAGACCTCGTGTACTGCTGCTGAATGTTTCTAAATGCACATTTATGGCGTTGCTTCTAGTCGCAGACATTTTTACGGGCTGAGAGAACTATAGCTTAATCAATACATGCGGACGATTTCTTCGTCGGTGACATTTTGCCATGGCGCCATATAGGGAGTCTCGAAGTATATAGCTATAGCAGTGGCGTTTTAATAGACAGTCTTGTGTCCCCAGCGTGTTGGCAGCACGCCTTGAATGTTTACTGATGAGTAGCGGGATTAGTTGCTGCAGACACAACGGCTGCAGTCATGTAGCAGTGTACAGTAGAGGCGGTAGTGTCCAAATAAGTCTGACAGCAGTGCGGTCTACGGTAGCACTAATACGCCACGTCCCGTGGGAATACAGTACTGATTAGAATAAAAGGACGAGGAAACGACGGCGGCTTTTATTATGCTTCCTTCTACACCATCAGATGCGCATTAAACAATAAACATTGCTTCTGTCCTCAGTTCGTTTGCTTGTTTTCCGTTCGTCCCGCGCAAGCCTGTGTTGTTTAACACAGATAGGTGGGCTAACTACCGCATTAAATAAGTAAGTTAGTAAGTAAATAAAACGTGAATCTATATAACGCATCAACGCCAAAAGACCCTAATGCAATGCGCTGCATACATTAGTACACTGAAAAGAATCGTCTTGCATAATCGTCCAAAAAGCAGGATCACGCATATTATGTCTCGGCAGTGAGTTCCGGTGACGGAGAAAACTCTGCGTTTGTACGAAATTAAGCGCTAATACGGCACAACAAACTGATGACAGGCAGCATGGTAATGTCTTGAAGCAGTCGCAGAGATTGGGATGCCGTGAAATAGAACAAGTACTACCGCGTAAGCCTACAAGAGATTCTTCATGATGTGACGATGATGCGATAAGCGGCCTGCTGTTGCGTGATCAGAAGGTCGAACGTTGCAGCCGTCGGAATTCACATAGATCACGTACGTTCTAAACGCACCGTAGCCTAAGCGAAGCGTGATATTCTTCTCTAGCCTTGTGGTAATGCTGCATGGCACATTCGGAGTATCTCTTTCCAAGAATTTTGCACTAATAAAAATGTACCAAGGTCACAAGATCACCTGTCCTTCTCCGTTTACGCGTAATGATTATAAGAAAAGATTGCATGTTTGTCGTGTTCTCGTAGATAATGACTTGCACGTTACAACACGGGATAAAATGATAATATTAAAACAAGATAACGAAAAGCAATACTGAACATACCACTACTGTACAGCACAGCATGGGAATGGATTGGTTCGCGTGACGAAGAAACTGTCTAATAACCAACATTGGCATAATGACAAGGGCTTGGGGAAACGGAGAGTTTGGCCGGAGGGAAAGTCACGACTGATTGGGAAAAAACTGAGATTGAACATGACAGATGAATGATGTCGCGAGTCGGCCGCATGATAACAGGATTACGAGGAACACTCACTGCACTGGAGGCGCTGCGTTGTGACGCTGTCAAAGCAGGAGGGGTATTTTGTTCGGGAGTTATGAGCGAAGGGATAGCCTATGTCTTGGATTTTACAGATGCGCTACGCACATCCAACGCTGTAAAAGTAGATTGCACGAATGTGCCGAAATATTTGCTTTTGTTCGTGTTTCGATTATATTAATAAGTAAATAAACATGCATATTTGCGAAGCGGCCGCAGTTTAAGAGGCACAACCGGTCACAGTATACGTATAGGCTATACAGAATTAAGGACTGGACATTTTCCGACTTCGGAAAGTTTATCGACAAAATTAAAATTTTGAACACCAGTAATCTTTTCTGTTGGAAATTTGCAGTTTTCTGTTGCGGAAAATTGCTGCGTCCTCCATTCCTCCAACTTTTGTAACCAACGACGCCGCTGACTACAGCGAAAAACTAGAAAAGGTCCAAAGGCGTTTCACCAAGAGGTTGTTTGGTCTAAGTAAAAT
>Ga0209671_1008749_pt1 | contig 10596 bp, 8 predicted proteins | sample WorMetHERISLAND2_2_FD_187401 | JGI IMG/M metagenome (GOLD analysis project Ga0209671, IMG submission 187401) | Marine gutless worms symbiont microbial communities from Max Planck institute for Marine Microbiology, Germany - Olavius geniculatus... | ecosystem: Host-associated > Annelida >...
GTGTGGCGTTAAACATGTTAGTTTTAACCCATCGAAATCAACTTTTGGGGAAGCATGTTTTGCCTACTAGAGATTACTGGTTCTTCCATTTTTACGCGTGAAAGCTATGCCCCCCAAGCGCGTATTAGCTTTCCGGGGTATTAACATCAATGACCATTTTTTGACTTTGAACAACCTTGCAACCCCAAAATACGAAGTTTTAGTAACGTTTTTCGCGATTTTAGACTGCAATGCATATTTTCGTTTTTTTTACCGAACAAAAGCGGTAAGGTAATGCGTATGTCTGTCTGTCCATCAGACTACGCAAAAAGTTATGAACAGCGACGTCATAAGTCAGAAATTGGGGAGAAGAGCAAAAAGTCGCATTTCCGACAGACAGCTGCAAATTTTTTGACAATGAAAATTATGGGTACTCGACATTCTAACATTGTCCTTAGATTCTTCCAAAATAGTTGACTTTTCGTCGCAAATTGGTATTTTTGGATAAAATCTTTTGACAATAACAACATTTTCCGACGGGCAAAATTTAGTGGGGAGGCGGCAATTGCTCTCTGATTTCCTTATCCCGGGATCCGGGATAATACGTTTCAGTGGCGTCATTTCATTAAATCCTTGGGGGGTCCACTCTGTCCCTCTTCCTTTCTTCTCCCTCCCCTCCTTTCCTCCTCGTTCCCTTTCCCCTTCTCCTTTCCCCTTTTCCCTTCCCCTCCTTTCCTATTTCCTGTCCTCCCCTCACTTTAGAAGTAGGCCCCTTAAATCTAACTAGGGAGTATGGGGGAGCGCTGTAAGTTCCCCCACCAAGGTCTGGGGCGGAGCCCCAGCCGAAATCGAATTTGATGCATTTTTAGCCTTAAAATGTGACATCACGTGGCAACAATTTGAATGACTTTCCTGAGAATTAGTTGATCAAATTTCATGCAGTTTACACAGTAAATGTATATGACAGTCATTAACAGACAGTTGACATTTTAGCTGTTTCAGGTTTAATCAAAGGTACAATTTACAGAGAAAAAACTGAAATCTTTGAGGGTGTCCGTAGACCCCCAGCCTCTCCTAAATGACACCCCTGATACGTTTGTAATCAAGGGATGATGAATCTCGTTTTTGGTCGTTATTTAGTATTCCAACTAGTATTTTATTTTATGCATAGAACGCTATAAGATTCTAATTATGTTGGTTCTGATTATTTATTGCTATTAATTTTTGTTAGCCTACTATCTTTAAAAGATAGTTTTATCGCGTAACAGTGGTAAAAATATTTAAGAAATAGTTTTGTAATCTACAATACCGGGATTGGAACGCCGAAAAATCCATGGATTTGGGATTGGCGAAAACGGCCGAAATCCCGGGATTGCAACCATTACTAAGTACTTTGCTGTGCTGTGCTGTGCGGTATTATAGCGGTTGTTGATGCAGCTGCGGCTACTAAACGGGAGACCGCGACACGTCGTGGTTCAATGTTGTCGAACGTCGGCAGCTGGACCAAAACAGACGTTAAGATCTGGCTCAAAAAGAGCAACTTGAAACATCTTCAAACGTGGTAAACTCTTACCTGTCGTTTTCAATCACACTTTTAGACCTACCACGGCTGAGAAAGAAAATAAGAGAAATTGATTTCCTCAATTTTTTTCTATATTTTTCTCTCTCGAACATTTTTTTCCTTTTTTCCTATAACTTTAGAACATTTTTTGAAAGATACAGAAACGAAGGGACAAGAAGCGACGCAACAAAAGCCCCGAAATGAAGATACCAAAAGCGTCGAAAGAAAATAGCTTTTTTAGACTTATTTGTATTTTATTTTTTATTATTGTACATCTGTACAGTACAGTATTCGCGATATTGCGCCAATATTGGCGCAATATCGCGAATGTTGGCCAATATGCGCCAATATTCGCGGTATTGGACGAATGTTGCGCCAATATTGAACATCTTTATTCACCACAACAGATGGTAGCGATTACAACATATTTACAGTACAAACAATGAGAGAAAAAAAGAAAAAAAGAACACATATCAATAAACTGACAAATACTGAGTGATCAAACGTCAATATTGTTTGCTACACGGGAAGTTTTTCTACATCTACTAAACAGTAAATGTATGCTAGTATTATTGTACTCGTTAGAAGTTTGTCCTCCGAACAAGGCGGACATAGGCTACGGTCCCTTGACTTCACCGTCACGCGCTGTTTGATGAAATTATTCCGCACGTGTAATACTGATATAATAGGAGATTGCTGCATTTATTTTAAATTTAAGTTACCTAGCGAGATAATTCCCTGTAAATTTCAGAAATTTGTAAACAAACTTGAACTTCAGCGCTGTGCGTTAAGCTGTTAGAATACTTTTAGGCCTATAGTTAAAGTTATATGTGTCTGTGATATGCTATAGCCCAGTAACTGTTTTACATATTTTTGTTTTGTTTTCTACCACATTGTGTTGATGAATAAAGATTATCATTAGCATATTTTTGGGTTCAGTCATCATACTGATCAATTTAGATGTTTTAACATTTCATCAAATGCATCCCTTCAACGGTAAGACCCATAATTTACAAACACAACAGCATGACGTCACCGATAGCAAAGAATACTTAAGTTTTACACTGATGGAATAATAGTTTCCTCCTAAACACTCCCTGAAAATTTTGTAAAAATCTAAACATTTTCCACGGAGATATAAAAGAAAACCTAAGGGTGTGTTTTTTTATGAACAGAGTGTATAAACCATACAGCGATGTTTCTGGTATAGGTTTGAAAGGTTCGACGGCGCGATGTTGGAAGAATTCGTCAAGATGAGGAACGAAGTGCCAGAAGCGTTCTACAACGCGCTGCTTAAAGAGAATATAACCATGGCAGACATACTGCAGATAAATGTTGCACTTAGACAACTGCAAGAGTAAAGAGCGCTCATATGTGTAATAATGTGCAATAAAGCTACAATAAAACAACCTAATTTGTTGTACTGCAGAACAGAACTATGCAAATCTCTGCAACCATGAGCGTCGTGGGTGGGCGGGACGGAATTCCAACAGAAGCGATGATGGATGCTCAAATTTTCAATCATAAATTTTTTTCCAAAATGTGGGTTTTAACCCCAAATTTTGCATTTAAAAACAAAAACTTTTCGATTAGAATTTTTTTACAATTCCGACAGCCCAAAATTTGGTGGCCGGGGCAGAATATTTCCTCCTCCGCCGGCCACGGCGCCACTGGCTGCAACATAATAGGCTTACAAGATTGTAGGTTACGGCTTTGAGTATGTTAGACCACTACTGAGGTGGGTAAGTGAGTACGCAGAACGAACTTACCCACTGCAGACAGTGGTTTAATGTACTTGAACCACACTCACTCAGATCACATAAACCGTGCTTCATCGTTTGCGTTATCACGCAGTTGTCCCGTTTCATGCGAATGATCGGACCCATTATAAAGTTTCATAAAGTTCCGGAACTTTTCCCCTGAACGTAACGTTCCATAAAGTTCCATGACGCCTACCATTAAGCGAGAAAGTAAGTAAAGTGTAAATTTATATAGCGCATACTAAAAAAAATCTCTAAGCCCAAAACAGGTATAAAACGTGCAATAGCGTTCTGCATGAAATAACAACCGAGCTTATAATTTTGTAAAAAAATTCATCTTTACATCAGTACATTAACAGGACTAGATTCGCGCTTTTATTGTCAAATAACGTATTTTAGGCCCTCAACATTATTTGTTATTTCTATGTTATTAGAGATTGAGGAAATTACTTCAAGCCTATAAAAATTGAACGTTTCGCAAAAGTGTTTGTGTGCTATGAGTGCACTGCAGATTTTACTGGCAATTTGGTTTTCGTGGATTGTGAATCACTGTCGAAGATTCAGTATTTGTCCGTTAATTCACCCGCACCCAAATTATTATTGTTAATGTAACCACCCGCTGCTTTCGCTTCGTCTTTCGTACTGGGTGATTGCAAGATCTCAGCTTCATGGGTACCTTCGGCCCCGAAAAATAGGCGACTACCCATGCTGGTAATGAGTTCGTGTTAAACGAAGGGTTGCCGACGAAAGGGTCTTCGTGAAATGACCGTGAATGGACAGAGATATAGTTATTATTGAACAGTGGATTTCGTTTGGACGAAGGGTGCTTTGTTGGTTTTCGTTGCTTCGTTTGGGAAGGCGAAGGCTCAGCACCTTGTCATTTATTATTTATGGTGCCATTTATTATTTATGTCCGAAAGATAAATAATTTTATGGAAATGGACTTAAAATGTTTTAGTAAAAAATAAGCCCGATTTTAATTTTATTTTACTGAAAATACGAAGGCACATTACGACACAAAATACACTACATTAACGCTAACCCTAACCTTAACCCTGATTCTAACCCTAACCCTATCCCTATCCCTAACCTTAGCCTTAACCTTGATGGGGTGTTTACAAGATCTAGCAAACGTCCAGCAAACTTCCAGCAACCGTAATGCTTTACGTTTGCTGCCATATGTTATAATGGAGCTGGACGTTTGCTGGACGTTTGCTGGATCGTGTAGACACCCTATAACTCTCTACCGGTTAATTCGGGTGCGGGTGAATTAACGGACAAGTAGGCCTACCGAAGATTTTTTTATCATTAGAAAACGGCACGTCAACTGACACTTTCTAGTGCATCTTAGCAAGTTAAAACGTATTTTTTCTTAAAATTTGACAGGGGCGAAGAGTGGTCCAACGACCCATCGTACAGATTTAGGTGACGATCCGTCATAAGTAAACACTAGGGCTACCGGTATAAGTGCCATATACTTTACACACAACGTGAAGCAGTGACTGTAATGAAAGCAGAAAAAAACGTTTCTCGATCTCTGTCAACCCATTTGTCTAATAAACACATGATCGTATAGTGAGAAAATGCCGTATTACGGCCTTTGAAATGACATTATTCAGCAAAATGCTGTCAATGAGTAATTTTTGCACTTGTTCATTGTTGCACAAGGGGAGCTCTGCTCCACAGTTAGGCCTAACCGACTAACAAACTCGTCTAACGTCTCAGCATCATTACCCAATTATTTTTTTTATAAAAAAGTATCGTATTGTGTCGCCGTGTCGTCTGCAGACTGAGAGACCAAGCTAGAAGACCATGGACTCAAGGACTAAACGTCACTGTACGCCATGATGCATACTGTAGTTTTTAGCCGACCGTACTTTAGTAACAGTGGAGCTTATGGTACGGTTGTCGTCTGTCGTCGTCGTCCGTCCGTTTGTCTGTCGTCGTCTGTAACGAATGTATTGTGGCTAAACGATAGGTCGTAAAGGGATTACAGGATTAATTAGCCCTATGTCATAAACCTAGGCATGCAAAATTTCATCGACCTAGTGTAAGAAAAACATTTTCAAATTTGTGATTGAATGGAAGGGTGGTAAGAAAATGCGCGTTTTCAACCGAAAACTGGCTATATCTCGGAAATAGTGAGAGATACGGCCAAAGTTACTATTAATCACTAATAGGAAGTGGCATACGCCCTTTCAGATGTAATGAAAATCAGCGATCTTGGATAACCCTGAAGGTCACTGACAACCAGTACGGTCGGCTATCCAAGAGACAGCTGGGCTTCTTGTATCCCAGTAGTGATCGCCAGCTTGTTCGAGTCCGACGCAGTGCTGCTTGAGTATCTTAAAACCTAGTTTTCATGCAACACGCTTTTTTGACGCAACGCATGCAGACGACGCAAGAAAAGTACGCAAGCAAGCAAGAACGCAACGTACGCTGCAGCTGACGCAAGCGACGTACGCAAAACAGCCAAAACGCATAGATAAAAGCGATATATATTCTTGCGTTGCGTCCGTTGCGTTATTGTTGCGTTTGATGGAAACTCTGCTTCATCTGCATCAGTTGCAGAAACAGGGCAGCGCAGGTGTTTGTTGGGCGCCGGTGTCTATACATACACTGGCGGAGTGCAGCGGCTGGCCGACCGACCGTATACACTGTCAGTGGTGAGGCTAAACTGCACTGGCCAGGTGATGTGATTTAGCGTTCGTTGCTCAATCTCACCTTTAGCTTGCTGCTGCTGCTGCTGCTGACTGGGCACCGCACTACAGCTGATAGGTAAGGGTTTAATCAAGTACGGCAATGTATCTGTGCACATCTTAATCTTATACAACTATTTGCTTCACCATGATCGTCTGTCACTCTCAGTCTGCCGACGTTTGTGATAAGGTCTGTCCGTCTATTTTTTGTCGTCCGAATATCTCAAAAAGTTGTAAACAGATTTTGTCGAAAGTTTTTAGAGGGATTGGCTCAAGGTATAACGGGTTAAATTTTAGCAGCAATTTGGTTTCTTTTGTTGACTCTGAATCACTGTCGACGATTTGTTACTATTAGAATACACGACGTCAACTGACACTTTGCAGTGCATCTTAAAACGGATTTCTTTTTGTTATGCGTTATATGACCGGTCAAATTTTGTCATCGGTCAAACGCGCCCGGTTATGACCGGTCGAACATCCGTCCCTGTGAGGGCCAGATGTTTCACCAGTCATGACCGATCTAATATCCGGTCCTACAAGGGCCGGATATTTGACCGGTCACCGCTTTGAACAGCCTTAGCCAGTACGTTCAAGCACCGAATTGTGCTTATAGATACCGGCTAAGACCGTGTCCGGAGCACCCACGGATTACCAGTCGGCAAGTTTATTGCTCGCCTGCAGAAACCTCGAATTTATTACGCATGTTGTACGCTAACTTTTGATGTTCATCGTTGTCACATAAATCTTTTTAAAACGCCAACCCAAACCCTAACCGTAACTCTAACACTAACCCCAATCCTAACCCTTAAAACCTATACCACAATATTCACGCGAATTTTAGTTAGTACTGTATTTAACGTCATTCGCTAAGAGGCGACTGCGATTTTTCGTTTTGACCAGTCAGGTTATCTGCCCGGCCGGCTGCCGGTCAAATAGTCAGTACGTTCTGACTAATTGTTTGATGAAATTTTTGAAGGGATAATGAGGCGAGGTCCGAGAAACAACAATAACTTTTTATGGCCCAGATGGCAGGACTGTTCTCGGCGGAGCTTTGAGATCTCTGATCGCTTCTAGTACTGAAGTTACTGTAGGCCTATTCAGGGGTTGCGGTGTGCGGCAGGGTTACCTGGCGTGTAGTTCGTGATGCGGTTTCGCACATTATCCGGGCGACTAGCGGCTGCAGTGGTTGGAGTGGCAGCGGGAGCCGGTAGCCTGGTCGCTGTCGTCGCTTTCACTAAACAACTGCGGCATCGCAATGTAAGAATTCAGTTTTTGTGTCGATTCTTGTTCTTATAGGCATACACATTCAGACAGTGGTTGGCATTGGCTGTTTTGGCCAGGCCCGTCGAGAGCCACAGCGGGGCCCGGGAAAACATTCTCGCGGGCCCCCAAACATTTTCACGGGGCACCTCTGGGGACAAAATTTTTGATTTTTTTCTTTTCAAAATGGTACATTCTGGAGTACTTTATATTTCTGGCCGACGGCGGGGCCCCCCAAACGTCGCGGGGCCCGAGGTAGCTAACCCCCCACCCCACCCTTTCGACGGGCCTGGTTTTGGCACGGTTTTAATTGTGCGATTGGACCATTCTTCTCTCTGGAATGACCTTAAGCCAACATTTCAGATATTTCCAGTGGTTGTACATCTGTTCCACAAAACGTTGTGCAAATTGTTTTACTTCATTGTTGACATGTAAACTTAAAGTGCAATTGCAGTGCAGTCGATGCCTTTTTGCAATGTAATAACAATCATCACATCAGTTTGTTTTAATTCTTTGAAGGATTGTTCGGTGATTTCTAAAAGTGCGGTGTCCGGGTGAGAGTTATAGACTTATCAGGACGAATTACGTCATAAAATAAGAAGCCCTACTTTTCAACTTAATTATACTGATTTATTGTAGAATTACGGTAAAATGTAATTGTTTGATGAAGGATGTAGCCGCAGTTCGGACAGTGAATGCAAGTACAGATCCGCTGGAGCAGAAGATCAAGTCCGCTCGTTTACCAACACGAGCTCAGCAACTGACCGCTCTGCGAAGCAAGACTTTCGACATACTGGTCGTAGGCGGCGGAGCGACAGGATGCGGGGTTGCACTGGATGCCGTCAGCAGAGGTAGCCAGTTTATAATTACGTTAGACATTCGTTACAGTGATGGTTATTAGATGATCTGTGTATCTCTTGATGCACGGCACTTAGCGCAGTAAGTATTTAAGTAAGTAAACGTTAAAAAACCTCTTGTGCATGCGACAGTCACACCGGTTAAAACTGAAGCAAAATATTATTGTTTTAAAGTACAGTCCGAAGCTTTCTAAATCACACGTCGATTTCTGAGGCGCGTTTCGTACTTTTTATTTCTTTGAGAATCTCTGAGATTATCTGAGAATATCTGAGATGCTGCGTAGAATTCGCGTTTCGCACCTACCTTTTTTCTGAGATTCTCAGAGAATCTCTGAAAATCTCAGAGAAATAAAAAGTGCGAAACGCGCCTCTGAGTTCACCTGGAGGTGAGTTCCAGACCGTCGGGCCAGCAACCGAAAAAGCCCGACTACTGGACGGTACGTGTTGAGTCGACAGCGTGGTAGGCCTACAATGAGCCGGTGTCAGTTGGCGGAACAAGATGCGACTTCCATAGCCGAAGTGCAGGTTTAGTAGTTTTAGCTGCAAATTTGATTCGATAGTTAGTGACAACATTTCTACCTTTAGCATTATCAAAAGGCCACTGTGTTAAGGTTAAATGTCATTTGGTCGACGTGTAAACCTAAACCTCACTTACCTACTAGTTTTACGCGCGACACATACAGCTGTAATGCTAAGCGCGTCGTAGCTATCGTAGAGGTGTTTATGTGTTTGTCCGTCTGTCCGTGTGTCTGCCACACTGCTGTATCGTGACAAAGCGGTGCAACCCAGAATCACGAAATCTTCATTAAGAGCTGTCACTTTTGTAATGGGGTATTATTTATTGTCACACACTGTAGGTCTGTCGGTGGCACTGGTGGAACAGTCGGACTTCGCGGCTGGTACGAGCAGCCGCAGCACGAAGCTGATCCATGGCGGTGTGCGGTATCTACAGAAAGCGATCCTCGGTTTCGACGTCGAACAATATCGCATGGTCAAAGAAGCGCTGGCGGAGCGAGCCAATTTGATTGAGATCGCGCCCCACCTCGCCTATCCACTGCCCATTATGCTACCCGTGTACAAGTGCGAGATATCTCGTTACTTACTTATAGCTCATTGCTTTATTTATTTTTTTTTTGAGTATTTATTTCATATCGAAATCGTACACGGAGTAGGCTCCATACACAAGAAAAGTATACAAATGAGAAAAACACGAAAAAGTACTAAAATAGTAATACGATGCAGCGAAAGTGAAAATGTACAAAGTGCAAAATACGCCACAAATGTAACACCAGCGTATCAGCAAAAAAAATGTGACCTAATGCTCATGAGACGCGTGACGAGGTTATCTCGGTCTCTCTAGAGTAACTTCGACAAAAATTACTCTTTAAATGTGCGTTGCTGCCAGTTTATTTTAGAAGTAAACTAAAAGAACTAAAAGTTATTTAAACGAAACTTAATGAAATAAATAGAACAAGTATTGCTATCTAAAAAAAAACAAAAAAAATGTTCGCCGAACATTGAAAGCCGACAATTTATTTAGGCCTGTCGAGGGGGGAAGGTATAGGGGGTAAGTTACTGCGGGCCCCGCGACGTTTGGGGAACCCGCCGTCGCTCAAAAATATAAAGTACACCAGAATGTGCCATTTTAAAAAGAACTAGAAATTTGGGGCAAAGCCCAACGTGAGTCCGCCCGGCGCCCTAAGTCCGATTAGAGGAAATTTAGAGGGGTGAAATTCCCCCGGTAGCAAAATCACGTGGCATGCACACAAATGCATTAGCATACGCACAACGCGCACTATTGACTTAGGGTAGGTAAACATTAGCCGCGTAATCTCTGGTGTTAGTGGACCAAAGTTCACGAAATTTTTTTAATTCAACGCGGAATTAACTCTGTTTGATAACGCCGTTTACCGCTTGTCGATATCTCTATTCATTTCAGAGATATTTGCGGTCAAACTCGAAAGTTGTCGTAAAACGTACTAAATTTTGCACGTTTTTTGCACTCCCAAATTTTAAGGGGGCGGTGCCCCCTAAAAGTTGTACCCGAGTTATCACCCCCATGTAGCAGCACGTCACGTGGCAAAGTTTCATGAAGCTACTCCCTTTGGTTCCAAAGTTCTCGCGGCTAATACGCTACATTTTAAGCCGATTTTTGACCCCCTTTGAAAAAAGTTGTAAGGGGGGCCCCCGTCCACGGGGGTGATGCGCTAGTAAGACTTGGTGATTCTCTAGCGCGTGTAAAAATTTGGGGGCGCAGCACCCCCTAGGGGCCGAAATATGGCCTTCCGAAAAATTTGATTTCGGTGGGTAAACATTAGCCGCGTAATCTCTGATGTTAGTGGACTGAAGTTCTCACAGTTTGTTTTATTCAACGCGGAATTAACTGTATTTGATAACGCCGTTTACCGCTTGTCGATATCCCTATGCAGTTCAGAGATATTTGCGCTCAAAGTCGAAAGTTGTCGTTAAACGTACTAAAT
>Ga0209671_1008750_pt1 | contig 10596 bp, 6 predicted proteins | sample WorMetHERISLAND2_2_FD_187401 | JGI IMG/M metagenome (GOLD analysis project Ga0209671, IMG submission 187401) | Marine gutless worms symbiont microbial communities from Max Planck institute for Marine Microbiology, Germany - Olavius geniculatus... | ecosystem: Host-associated > Annelida >...
TTTGTAATGGGATAAAATAAATGAAAGCAACTCAACTCTACAGGAAACACAATGGGGCAAACGGTGTAACGTCACCGGGTGAAGTTAACGGTCGAGTTTCTGCAGCAGAACGTACCCAACTTCATCGAGCCTTCTGTCTGGTTGCCAAATGGTTCGGACATAAACTTGATTATGCTGTCTGGGGTGCTCTGCAGCAAGATGTGTTCAGAGTTCCGATTGTGGGTTTGGAGGATCTCAAAGACAGAGTGCATACATGCTGGACCAGTCTCGATCAACAACTCATCAACAAAGCCATTCATCAGTGACCTAGACTGAAAACTGTAGTTAAAGTTCACAGAAGGCACATTGAACAGTTGTTTATTTGACTGTCTTGTTGTTGTATGAAGTTTTTGCTGTTTTACTTAGACATATACACAAGCATGTATTTTCATCTGTGTTTCATTATTGTGATATAATACAGTTGGGGCGCTTTGATTCTGTTGTATTGTTTGTTAATAACATTTTGACATACTCATTAGGTTTTGACATCAATATGTGCAGAACACACTAGCAATGTATATGGTTGTCATTTTGTTCACATAAACAAATGCAGTAGCATTTTAAGCAGAATAATATAGGGGACAGTTTTTTATGGCTTCGCTGTGTAGATATTATTATTATTTTTATACTTCTGGTAGTAATAATAATAATTATTATTATTATTTTAATTGTATACAAGTTACTTCCAGAAAGCAGAATATAGCAAACATATCTGTTATAAAACAAGAGTACTAAAGTAGTCTAACCTGCATAGTTGCTGAATAATCAGTTTGATATCAGCTCATGTGTAAGATGATGGCAAAAGAAAACATTGTCATGCAGTATAACGCACTGCTGTAAAAGACTAATAACTGTTCGCGGTTATTAGTTGTTTTTTTGTCAAGTGGCATCCCATAAAAACTTATCTAACTACTTTGCAGGCAATACATCTGACAATATGTCATGTTTATATAATTGTGTTTGCATAAAGTAGTAGATGTTTTTTACTTATGAAACCCATTTCTGATGTATTTAATGAAAAATATACTATAGCAATAAAATTTATATGTTGCAGATGTGGAATAATTTTGTAATGCACTGTAGCATCAAAATTAGTACCAAAGAGAAATTTTCAAATAGCATTGAAAAGTGTCGAAAGAGAGATTCTGAAGGCTAATTTATATTATCTTTGTGAGTTAGTATTTTTTTCTATGGATTTCTGTTGATCGAATGAGTTATTATTAATTATTGAAAGAGGTTTTATCTTGTTTAATGTCAGGTGGCGTATACAACGAGATGTGCTACTGCCCGCTGCCCTCCCTGTCCGAGTGGCTCTTTGCAATGAAGTGTCCGGTGGGCTACGAACAGATCACCCGTGATCTTTCGCAATTTGGCAAGATTGACATGGGCAGGGTTGCTGCAGAGGCCATGGACAGATTCAGTTCCCACGGTGCTCACAGCTTGTGCCATTATGTCATCAAGGACAATAAGGTTTGTCGACAGTTACATTTTATGAACAGTTGTTTAGGTTTTTTTGTCATGATCTTCAAGTCGCTGTCCGAAATAATTATCTCCACCAAGTGTGAATGGAGTGAACATTGGAGGAGATTATGAGATTGGTTGTTCTGTTAGTGTGTGTGTTTCTGTCGTTGTGTCTGTGTGTGTGTCTGTGTACCCCATGACTAATAATAATAGCAATGACGTCATTTCACCAACAGCAAGCAGCAGTGCCGGCTGTTACATTATCCTCCCTCCCCTGCAGCAAAGTGGCTCTTCCTTCTGCCTCCCCTTTCCTTGTGTTTGCATCACTTTACTTGGCAGAGATATGCAGTTTGCACTGTCACGAATGCCTTCTAGTTTAAGGATGTTTTTGATAGTACTTGTATAGGCTGTTTTCAGTTGCTGTGTATTTTATTATTACACCACATATTTTATTATAAACATAATTGTTAATCAGCCTCATTAAATTGAATTTTTTCAGAGTGCTTGTGTTTATTCAGTCATCTCGTCAATTTTTCTGTATTGTCACAAAAATGGGCTGACAGATTAGCGCGCTTTGATAGGTGTATAGACGAACTCAGGGTCAGCACGTTGGCTTCAAGATGTTTACGGATGACTTTCTACGCTCATTGACTCGCAAGGTTAGCGGCTGTGCATTCTAGCTTTAACTGCAGCTTTAGCTTACCTTCTTGCCAGTCAGATTGCTTGCTCGTCATCAGCAATTTTGCATCTTTGCATGAATTTTAGTTGTAGCCCAGGTTGTGCAGTAATATAGTGCCAGAGGGTATTAACCAGTGAGTGACAGCATTGTCTATCTTTTTTTTCTACCTGTGCCACGTTATAAATTTATGGATCACCCTTTTTAACTCTGCGTGACAGGTGGCTGGCTGGATGACCGAGATCAACAATGATCTTCTGTGAATGAATCAGGGCTTTGGATGCTATACCCAGTGCATTTCAGCTGCTCGAGACTCTGTGGAAAATTGGTTAAATACGATGTACAAGAGTCATTCAAAAAGTACAGTGTGTAACTAAAACATGCATATGTTTTATTTTGTTATTTTCAACATCATTGCAGGAAATTTTAAAGTTTTTAGCTGTTTTAGACTGTATTATCATTGCTGTTGTTTGCTATGCTTTTGTTAGACATTATCTCAATGTATTTTTCATTATGCTGAAAAGTAAAAATGATCGTACGGTAACTGATTGTAGGTAAGACTGCCTGACATGGAGTTTGTGAGTAACCTCGGTGACTGGCCGTTAGAGTTTAAGCCTGTGACTGAGAACCCACTGCCGATACTGTCTTGGTGTGGCTCGGACGAAACGCGAGACATCGTAATGCCAACCTATGACATCACAGAGTCCACGCTGGAAACTCTCGGCCGGTAATGTTCCCAATTATATACTAGAGCTTTGTATTGTTTTATTTACTATTTTTTTGGTGCCCACGGTACTCAGTACCCGAGGGCTGAAATATTAAACTACAGAAATTATGTCTGGAATGATCACGATGCGGACTTAGAAATTGTGAACATGTTAGTTAGGCAAGCTGCATTTAAGCGTTGGATGGCGATTGACAAACACTCGAATAGGAACACAGTTTTATGGGGTCCGTCATCACTTCGGTCAAACGCATTATGGTTTGTGCCAGGAACTCCAGGGTGCTAAGTGTTTCCAGTGCCACTGAGTGAACAGTATTTTGTACTATTTTTCTATTTTATTTCATTTTATTTTATTTACCACAGCTGCTGCAATTTAGTCAGTTAACTTTCAAAGAATTACACGTTGACTTGATTGACTTGAAGTAATTTTTGTAATCGATCAAGAACTAAGAACTATGTATTACTACAGCTATTACTACTACACTACAGCTCTGTTGTTGTTGTTGTTGTTGTATCACTAGTGTGTCACTAGACATGATGTCTGTTCAATCGCACACTGGACCACCATGGCACAACAAGTCATCCCTTGCATTCTGGCGGGGTCGAGACTCGAGACAGGAGAGGCTGCACCTGGTGCGAATGTCACTGAAACATCCTGACATCATCGATGCAAGGCTGACTCGAATGTTTTTCTTCAAACATACACCGGACCTTGGACAAACTGTCGACCACATCTCCTTTTTTGATTTCTTCAAGGTCTGTATGTTTTCTACAGGAACAATTACTACAACTACTACTGCTACAGTGACACACACTATAACTACTACTACTAATACTAGTCTTCTGTGCTGACTCGAATGTTCTTCTTTAAGCACACACCAGACCTCGTCCAAACTGTCATCCACATCTCTTTCTTTGTCTTTTTTAAGGTAAATTGTTTCGTCTATCACAAATAATACCAATACAAATTACAATTAGATTGTCAAGCCTTGCCGCAAGGCTAAATCTGTTTGCACTTACTTACTTACTGATCTCTCAGTGAAAAAGTATTCAAAAATCTGGTCATGTGATTTTGACTTTTGTGGTTGTTGAGATACATGTTAGTGCAAAATTTTATGAAGTTAAGTATGGCGGTTTATGGTTTATGGGTTTATATTGTGTTAACAGAGGAAAAACCAAAGGTAAATATTTATTTAAAAATTAGCGACGATGCTGAAAACAATACTGTACCATGGATTAAATTAGATTAGATTAGATACAGTGCTGTACTACTACTACTACTACTACTACTACTGCTACTACTGCTACTGCTACTGCTGCTACTACTACTGCTACTGCTACTGCTACTGCTACTACTCCTGCTACTGCTACTGCTACTGCTACTACTGCTACTACTGCTACCACTACTCCTGCTACTGCTGCTGCTACTACTGCTACTACTACTGCTACTGCTACCACTACTCCTGCTGCTGCTGCTGCTGCTGCTGCTGCTGCTACTACTACTACTACTACTGCTACTGCTACTGCTACTGCTGCTGCTACTACTACTGCTACTGCTACCACTACTCCTGCTACTGCTGCTGCTACCACTACTCCTGCTACTGCTACTGCTACTGCTACTACTGCTACTACTACTGCTACTGCTACCACTACTCCTGCTGCTGCTACTGCTGCTACTACTACTACTACTGCTACTACTACTGCTACTGCTACCACTACTCCTGCTGCTGCTGCTGCTGCTGCTACTACTACTACTACTACTGCTACTGCTACTGCTACTACTACTGCTACCACTACTCCTGCTGCTGCTACCACTACTCCTGCTGCTGCTGCTGCTACTACTACTACTACTGCTACCACTACTCCTGCTGCTGCTGCTGTTGCTGCTACCACTACTCCTGCTGCTGCTGCTGCTGCTGCTACTACTACTACTACTGCTACTGCTACCACTACTCCTGCTGCTGCTGCTGCTGCTACTACTACTACTACTGCTACTGCTACTGCTACTACTGCTACTGCTACTACACTGTTGTAATAATAGTAGTTGTTTTAGTACCAGCAACAGCTGAACATTAATGACATTGACGGCCATAATGGTGTTTCTACTACAAACTACTATTAACACTAGAACTACTACTACATTGTAGTAGTTGTAGTAGTATTTGTTGTTGTTGTATTTGTTTCTGTTGTTAGCACAAGTACCAGCTGAACATTGATGGCACGGTGGCAGCGTACCGGCTTCCTTACCTCCTAGCTGGTGACTCAGTGGTACTAAAGCAGGACTCCAAATACTACGAGTTTTTCTACAAGCAGCTGCGGCCATACATGCATTACATCCCAGTGAAAGCTGATCTCAGTGACCTGCTTGATCGCATTCGGTGGGCTAAGCAGCACGATGCACAGGTTCAACTTTGTTCTTAACAATTACTTAGAACATAAGCAATTTGCGGAACTTAAATTTTGGTGGTAAGTTTGTGCCTAAACCCAGCGGTGGCACTGGCTAAAAAAGTGGGCAGGGCAGGAAGTATTTTTCTGTCAGACAGCTACAAATTTGCAGCAAAGGAAATGGGTGCTCAAAATTCTAATTTTGCCTCGATATGTGCCCAAAATTGGGGTTTTCAGCCTCAAATGTTGCAATTTTGGGCAAGAATTATCCGACAAGATTTCCAACTATTTTCCGATAGTCAGAAATTCAGAGGAACAATTACCTGTTGGCCCGCTAGTTTTTTGGCTGTCGGAAAATGCAAATAAATTCCCTGCCACCTTCCCCCTGCCTGTGCCAAGACACTGCTAATTGAAGTCCCCTTGCCTTTGATCAGTCTGGAACAGGCAACATTGCATAGAAATAGCCAATAACCTTACCACCAGATGTAATTTTCGAGCTTGAAATGCACAAAATGTACTTGCAACCGGAGTAAAGCCTCAGACACTACTGGGGAAGCACTCCCTTAGGCCCCTAGCAGCCTATGGACTGGAGTCAAACTTTTTTTGAAATAGTCTGGTTATGGACAGCCTGCAGTTCTTTTGAATTGAACAGACTTGTTGTTTTTTACTGTTGTCGGATTTGTAATAATGTGCATTTTGTGCAGTTTCGGTGTAAAAGATATGTGTTTTAAGGTACTGGTTATTGTTTTGTTTCATTAGCTTTGCATCTACTGGGTTAGCAAATTGTGCGGTTGATACAAAAATGTCATCGCAGTAAATTAAAACGCTGTTTGTTTGCCTTTTACACAAAGTGCAAAAATTTGGTAATGACTGAGGGCTTTTGTGCATGTTTCTGGCTGCTTGCAGGTGCAGCAGATTGCAAGGAATGCACAGAATTTTGCACGGGACAGTCTGATGCCGAAGGACATCTATTGCTACTATGGCAAGTTGTTTGAGGTAATCAGCTTACGGGCTACGAGGTGACAGCCTCGTGTGGCTGATTGGGGCGGTGGTATGTCTGCTAGCTGCAAACTGTGGGTCCAGTTGTTCGTTGATGCGGGCAATGGATGGCCGCATAATGCACTGCGGTATCATTAGCTCATGCCAATCAGCTGCCACTTCCAAGATTGTAAAGCGCTTCTGGTCTTGAGTCCATCTCATGTAAGAAGTGCTATAGCAAGTTCTTGACTTTACCTAAGTTACCTTTACTGTTACTACTGTTCACATAACTGTTCACTTTAAAATAATTTGCATTTGTACCTATTTGGTCTAAGTCAGTTGACTTAGACCAAAACTTCGGTCTTAAGTACTTACTTAGACCAAACTTTCAAAATCACTTCACTTTTTGACTTAAAGGCCAAGTCGCACAAAAAAATGATATTGGCTAAATATGTGTAGAATGTAATGCTAATTAATAAAACGTTGATCAGTTAAAATGAAAACATTACATTACATAAATTTCAATACAAAATAATGTTGTGCAGACAAAATCATGTCGTCACATACTACGCTTTGTTTATAGCATGTATTGTAGCATGTGAGAAAGTGTCACGCCATGAGCTGGCCATAGCGTCGAGGCAGTGCGTGCTCAGAGAGGAGAACTCGCTTGCATTCTGGAGGTGAAAGTCGGAATCTGTCGGCGATTGGTGCAACGGAAAGGGCATACAGTCGGCCTACTTTCAGTATGTCAGCGACTTCTCGAAATGCAAGCAGTCTTTTCGCTCGCTACTGTGCTCCATCGATGCTGCTAGCGCTCAAATTCTGAACACTACATTGATGATAATAGTTGTTTGTGACGTCACAGTTTCGTCACGTTTGTCCACCTTAAACTTTATTTTTACAGTATAAAGATAACGCTGGCAACAGCAAGATTAATAAATATTGACAAAGTAACATTTGATTAAGCCAATTAGTTCTTTATAACAGTTGCGTAAACTGATGCGACTTGGCATTTAAGTGTGTACTTATACCAAAGTTTAGGCTTAGCAAAAGGCTAAGTCAAAAAGTGAAGTCACCCATTGTATCTACTTTGTCATGTTTTTATTGATGCGACTTTAATTGAAATTTTATGGATTAAAAGTCTGATACTCGTTACAAGTTAAAATGCTTTAACTATTGATCGTGTGATACTTTGATAATTTCCGTAACTCTAATATTTATTAAATGGTTTGTTGCATGTTACTGATAACAGTGATAAGTGAGTGATATGAGAACAGTGCCACTGGCATTCGGCAGGTTTGTCTCAAGACCACGTCATCTGTTCACAGTTTCCACCATAGTCATTATATAAGTCTGAAAGACTTTCAAGGACCAACCCTGTTTTAAGTACTTTCAAGGCCTTGGTTGGTGGCATGGCGTAGCAGTAACGCGTTTCATCCGATCAACGAAGTTACTCTACTCTGGGCCGAGTTAGTACTGCAATGGGTACTTAATAATGGAATAATGGGTAATTACTTAATATGGGTAAGTAATGCCTGCGGGCAGGTAAAACATCTTGGTATGTAACCAGCTGCCTAGGTCAACTCAGCCTTCCATCCCTTTGGGGTAGGTAAATCGAGTACCAGCCTATCTGGCTGGGGTTAAGGCAGGGTACATTCACCTGTGTCGGGTGGCAGATAACATTGTGTGATCCCATACGGCAGGTGACGCTCCATAGCTTTGAGATGGGCTTCCCATTAAGAGCTATATCACCACCTTTAACCTTTTAACCTTCAAAAAATTCCAGAACTTTCAAGGATGCGTGGGAACCCTGTCTGTTATGTGGCCGAATGTGTGATTGGTATAACTACGAGAGCAAATGTGTTACTGACCGTTGCAGGAGTACTCAAAGAAGCTAGTCAAACCAGTGACAGTTCACCCGGACATGGAGTTAGTGGAGCAACCAGAACCTCAGATACACGCTCCGTGTACGTGTGAACGACCCAACGCTACTACCAGGGCAAGTATAAGTCACCTTATTACTACTAACTACTGCTAATATAGCTGCTGCTGCCCTGCCATAACAGACAGGCGTAACAGACTCAGTTTACCTGGCATGGAGGGATGGAAGGCTGAGTTGATATAAGTGGTCGGTCATATACCATGATGGTTCACCTTTATGAATAAGTGCAATTCACATGAAGTGGTCTTTTGTAATATTTAAAATGACAGATTGACATTTTTTTCTGTAACAGAGGAAAAAAAATAAAATTTGTACCTTGGTGTGGTAAACTACAGCAATTGTCATGTGTTGTGTGTACAGCATGAAGATCTGTGACACAGGGTAACACTGAGACATAGGAGTAAACTTTGTTGCGACTGGCTTTCGCTCCGCCAGAACCCTTAACCCTAATACTAGCCATGTGGATGGAATTTGATCATCTCCAACCCTACCTACTCAACTATCTGTAATCCTACCAGTCTCCGGTCTGAGACCATTGGTCTTACGACGAAACTGGTCTTGTTCTCTGGTCTTTGGTTTCTTAGCTTCAGTCTTGGTCTTAACATTTTGGTTTTGCTTTCAACACTGAGTGCTCGCTGCAGCGCAAAGAGGTGGACAAATAAAGTATGTTCAACACACTATTGGACTGTTAGCGAATCTTGCCGATTTACCTGTTTGCCTTGCCTCACCTTTAGCCATCCTCGATCCGTGAATCGCTGTCCTCCCTGAAGATCTTTTGACTACTTTCCAGATAGGCTCTTCAAGCTTCAGTCCCATCCATGAAGTGACACTATCTATCCCCTGTTCTTGGCCTTCCTCTCTTCCTGTTACCGGGCAAGGTCCCTTCGATGATACCCTTTTCGAGAGATTTGTATTCGCCTCTCATGATATGACTGAAGTATTTCAACTTTCTGCTTTTCACATATGCTACTAAACTTCTGTTGACCTCTGTCTTACCTGTTTACTTGCTGTTAATTATTAAACATTCTAATCTAAAACTTTGCTGCTGCTCGAGCAGTCTTGGTCTTGGTCTGATAATTTTGCTCTTGATGTTTGGTTTTAACATTTCGGTCTGGTATCCACCACTAAACCCTACTAATCCTAATCCTAACACTAACCTAATCCTTAATCATGGCTGTGGCGAATGTTACCTGTTGAGTTACTTTGAAGTATTACTACAGGGTGGGTCAATAAAAAACGTGCCGCTTTACTTTTGTCCATGTCTTTGCCAATTATTAACCGATTTTCAAAATTCTTTCACTGTCACACTTTGCGGACAATTTGCAATAATGAGATTATTATACATCCCACCACACCTTAGACAAGTGTCTACACTACCTTGTGAAATATAAACGAAATATAAATGTATAATAATAATAACAAATATTTAAGGAAATGAAGAAAAACACTTCAGACCAACATAGTAGTCAATGACCTGTATGACAATACAGATTTTTGCGATCTTCGGCTGCAGCGCACACTCCAAGAATAAACTGTAACGAAATGGCTGTAGATAGACTGACAGTTTGCAAACAGGCGCTGCTATAGGCTTTCACACGTTTCGTCAGCATTAGCTCAAATTTCTTGTTTTTTTTACATTTATACTTCTCAAAGTAGAGTAGAGACGCATTTACGGTGTGGTGGGATATGTAATAATCACCTTATTGCAAATTGTCCGCAGAGTGTGCCAGTGAAAGAATTTTGAAAATTGGTCAATAGTTGGCGAAAACATGGACAAAAAGTATAGTGGCACGTTTTTTATTGGCCCACAGTGTATATGTCTATCATAATCTCTAGCTACAGTTGCTCATATTATGGTGTGCTGTGCATTATTTTGCATTTGTTTCAACGGTATTTTATCTCAGCAACTTGGGACCACCGTTTACAGCTGTAAAGATCTGCATTTTCACATGGTATAGTAGTCGTTCCTTACATGAAAACATTTTTTTGTAAAACTGAGTTATTTGTGGAATAAAATCCAAGTGCCTTCCACGACTGTTTATTGTGTGCTCATATATTATACTTGTTATTGTGTCATTGTGTGGTATTATTCAGAATTGTAGTACTCGAGTCCGAACTTGGACTCGAGTCCGCACTTAAGTCCGTTTTTGCTGGACTTGGACTTGGACTTGGGCTCTAAGGACTCCGACTTGGACTTGGACTTGAAAGCTATGGACTTGGACTTGGACTTGGAGGCTCTGCCAGCAAGTCCTTTTTCAAGTCCTTTGATGAACCACCACCAAAGAGGCAGAAGTTGTTCGCAAACTACATGCACACCAGAGAACACCACAGTGACACTGCGACTGATGTTTCAGTGGCCGAGCTTTTAGCCAGATACTTACGTGCAATGGA
>Ga0209671_1008752_pt1 | contig 10595 bp, 7 predicted proteins | sample WorMetHERISLAND2_2_FD_187401 | JGI IMG/M metagenome (GOLD analysis project Ga0209671, IMG submission 187401) | Marine gutless worms symbiont microbial communities from Max Planck institute for Marine Microbiology, Germany - Olavius geniculatus... | ecosystem: Host-associated > Annelida >...
TGGATTCCACACAGTGCAGCGTGGCGGCAGTGTCGCCGTCGAAGACATAGATGCTGGCAGACACAGGCCGGTAGCCACGCAGTGACTTGCGTTCACGGCAGGAACACAGCGGGTCAAGCAGGGTTGCAACCAGGAGTCGTCCGTCACGTGTGTAGCAGAGGTCTTTGAGGTAAGGGTACAGAGACTGGCGGGCGTCCGCTGCGTGAGAGTTGGTGGCCAGAGGTGTCCATGTGGATGCTTCAACCACGCTTACTCCATTCGTCTAGCACATCACACACAGAAAACCTAGAGCATGTTGACAAAGTGAAGATTCGCTTAAAAATGAATAAAATCACTATGAAAATGAAGCAATCACTGATACAATCAATAATGCTCATAAGCAAGTGAACACCAAGGACTTTTGACGACAAAAGTCAGGAACATAACTTGTGGCATTAACAAAGCCTTGAGGACAAAGACAAAGAAAATGACTAACAACAATGGAAGCAACATGCATACCTGTCTGGGCAGGAAGTTAGCTACAGCAATTCGTCTCCATGAGAACCGTGGATCGAAGCAGAAATGTGACTCAGGGCAGGCAGCCTCAGACACGTGGGCAGCAGTCTTGGACTTGAGGTCGTATAGTGAGAACGTGCTAGCGGTCCTCCTTGCGGCCGCCGGCGCTGAAGGATGACTCACCAATGGCGCCCGGATCAGACATTTACTCTTGTCTGGGCTGATCTCGCCTGCAAGTACACAACTTTGACCGTGTTGGAAGCAACAGTTAAACTTATTCATCATCATCATCATCAGGATGAAAGTGAAAAAGTAAAGCTGGTGTAAGGCTCTTAATAAAAAAAACTCATCACAGAGCTGCGAGCGTCACCTGCCATATGGGACCATACAGTGTTACCTGCCATCCGACACAAGTAAATGTGCGCTGCCATAACCAGAGCCAGACAGACCGGTATTCAATTTACCTACCCCAGAGGGATGAAAGGCTGAGTTGACCCTGGTGTTGGCTACATACCGCGATGGTTTACCTGTCCAGAGACAGTCACTCATCCAGAAAGTAACCACTTGATAACAACCCGATCAGCAGTCAAAAATCACAAGTCCAACACTCTACCGTTACAGCACCAAGCCTCTGCTCAACTAATCTATTTACAAGGAAATGTTTCCTACCAGCAAGTTCCTCGTTGGAGAACTCGATGTGCTGCTTGCCAAAGACTCCCAGAAACTTGTTGACGTTCAGGTCTAGGAGACCAAACTGAGAGTTAGCATTACGCGACAGATGAAGCACCACCAGACCTATACATCCGGCGTCATCATAGCGTTATTTACACAGCGTTAGACTGTTTATAGGCCTCATTTCGCCAGAAAACGGCAGTGCAAAAAAGTATTCTAAACTCAAGTAAACTCAACCTAGTACAATAAAAAAAATCACAGATGATGATACAAATGTCACTAATCTGTCACCTTATTACAAAAACAAACTGCGCAAAAATTTATGGCTCTTAGTAATTAAAATTTGCGCTTCTTATCACAATGTGATGCAATGTTTCCTGGTTTCAACCACACCCATTGAAGCCCTTTGGCTATGGAGCATAATATAAATATTGGATAATGAAATACAACTAATACAGCAACAGACCGTCGCGGTAGCAGACGACGCTCTTGACACGGAAATGGTTGATAGAAGACATCTGCGCCGGGATGTGATTGTACTCAAAGTGCTCCGCCATCTTCGCAAAACGACTGCAGAAAACAATTAAAAGCAGGACTCGACTGATCAGACATAAACCTCCCGTGCTTCCTGTCAGCCATGTCCAAAATAATTTAAGAGAAACTCAAGAAAACAGAAGAAAACCATATGCATACTGGTATTTTGATGGACAGGCGACCGCGTGGAATCGAATGACTCTGAAGAGACCTGAAAATTTAAACAGTCGAAAGTGTCTGTGGTCTTGCAGTGTAAATTGGTGTCCACATGACAGCTGAGGAAACAGACAGCATCGCCGCCCTATAAACAGTCTAACGCTGTGTAAATAAACCTTGTGGCTCGGGAAGGGCTTTACACTTTGCGTACCTGCGTCGGCGAAAGCTGAAGAACGAACTTCCGGACGAGGTGAATGCTGGGAAGGACGAGGTGGACGAGCTAGTGCCCCCAGCACCTCTGTGATGTACGTTGATGATGCCCTGCCGACTCATGCAGAACGCAAAGCTACAGTCCTTGTGTAGCACGCCGTCGCACGACAGCGGACACTCCGGAAATCCCGCAGACTCTGCACCACAAAACACACTACTTTCGGTTTCACTTTCAGTTTCTGGCGGCCTACTGGCGCTGTAGAACAGCCTGCAGCCACACCGACTGCAACAACTACTCAGCTACAACAGTTTCATACGATAGCTAAAAAGTATAAAGGTTAAAGAATGAAAAACCATCTCAGGGCTCCAGAGTGTCACCTGCCATATGGGATACACAGATACACAAGTAACCGTGCCCTGCCTTAACCCCTGGGTGAATGGGTGATGGAGAGCTAAGTTGACCTTGGTTGTTAGTTGTCACCCATCCAAGCAGTAACCACTTGACAGCAACCCAACCGGAAGTCGAACTCACGGCATTTGGATCGTATCATTGTAAGTCCGACGTCATAACCATTACGTCACTAAGCCACCACTTACTTACAAGTAATACCATCGCCAATAGGTGATAAGGTAGCAAACGAGTCAACCATAGCTCAGGCTTTGGCAGACGCTATAGATAAGAACCGACTTTCAGTTCCGACGCCGAAGGTCTTCTCCGGCAACTCAATGGATTTCATTGGATTCAAGAGGAGCTTTAAAACTCTGATCGAAAATAAAGGTGTTTCAGCGGAAGAGAAGATTTATTATCTCCAACAGTACGTAGCAGGGGATGCTAAGGATGCCATAGCCGGCTGCTTCTATGGAACCGAGAGTGACTACCAGCACGCATGGGAGACATTGGAAAAACGTTTCGGGCATTCATTTAAAATTCAAGAAGTCTTTAGAGACAGACTGGACAAGTGGCCAAAGATAGGTGCCAAGGATGGAATGGCTCTGCAAAAATATGCAGATTTTCTCCAAACCTGCATAGATGCCATGCCTCATGTTAGAGACTTGAAAATCCTTGATGACTGCAAGGAGAACCAAAGAATGGCCGCAAAGCTGCCTGACTGGGCGATAACTCGCTGGAGCCGTGTAGTGGCTGACTCACTAGATGCTAGCTGTGAGTATCCTGCCTTCAAACAGTTTGTTGCCTTTGTAAGCAAGAAGGCACGAGCTGCATGCCACCCAGTGAGCTCTATCCATGCGATAAAAGGTTTGGGACCCACATCAAGTTCCAAGCCAAATGCTGAAGGTAAAGGCACATCTGCACGCAGTTTGGCTACAGATCAGGCCACAACATCCACCAAAGAATTGAAATCACAGGAAAGTGGTCAGAAACGTAGTAAACTCTGTCCTTTCTGCAAGGGCGGTCACTACCTGCCAGACTGCCAGGAATTTATGCAACAAAGCATGGAACACAGGATTGGCTTCGTACAGCAAGAGAAGAGATGCTTTGGCTGTCTGCGCACAGGCCATGTCACCAAAAATTGTAGACTTCATCACACATGCCAGAAGTGTAAGGGTCGTCACCCCACAGCACTACACGATGATAATCGTAAGAGAGAACCCAGTAGAGAAGTCAGTCAGCCTAGTTCATCTAAGGATGACGCCGTGCACAGAGCAGCATCACTGAATGCTGACAATGGTCACTCGAACACAACGCATGTTGTGCCTGTGTGGTTGTCCACAGTAACCAGTCCAGAAGCAGAGATACTAGTGTATGCTTTACTAGACACACAAAGTGATAGCACCTTCATAGAAGAAGCCATTTGTGAGAAACTATCAGCCCAGTCAGAGTCTGTGAATCTGAAACTGAGCACTCTGCTTGGAAAGGATGTGACTGTTGCATGTAAAAGGGTCAGTGGCCTCAGGGTCAGAGGCTACACATCAACGAAATACATTGACTTACCTCTCACATATACGCAAGTGCTCATTCCTTTGAATCGAAAGCACATACCAACATGTGAGACAGCTAAACGCTGGAGCCATCTTAGTCATATCGCCTCAGAGATGCCACCACTACTGAGCTGCAGCGTTGGTCTACTAATTGGCTACAACTGTTCAGCTGCATTAGCCCCACGTCAAACCATTGTTGGTGATGAGGATCAGCCATTCGCTGTGAAGACTGATTTGGGCTGGAGCATTGTGGGAAGTCTGGCACCTGTGGACCCAGCCAAGACATCCGGAATTTGCCACCGAGTTAGTGTGAAAGAACACCCACTAGTAACACCTCAGGATGTGATAAATGTGCTTGAAACTGACTTCAAGGACACTAACTCCAGTGATGCAACCACTTCACAAGATGACATCCAGTTTCTCCAGTTGTTAGAAACTGGCATAGTTATGAACTCAAGGGGGCACCTAGAAATGCCACTACCATTTAAGTCTCGTCCACACCTGCCTAATAACCGGCAGCTTGCAGCCAGGAGATTGTCCCACTTAAAGGGGCGCCTTGATAGTAACCCCAGTTCCATGAAACAGTACTCTGAGTTTGTCACAGAAATGCTGGAGAAGGGCCATGCAGAACTAGCAGCCGAAGCACCAAAGCTGGGTGAAGTGTACTATATCCCTCACCATGGAGTTTATCATCCAAGGAAACCAGATAAGTTGAGGGTGGTTTTTGACTGCTCAGCCAGGTACCTTGGTTCTTCACTGAATGATCATCTGTTGTCTGGTCCTGACCTCACAAACAACTTGTTTGGAGTGTTATGCAGGTTCCGCCGTCATCTGATTGCTGTGATGTGCGATGTTGAGAAGATGTTTCATCAGTTCCATGTTTCCGTGGAAGATCGAGACTACCTCAGATTTCTCTGGTGGCAGGGAGGTGACACCAGTACGAAGCCATGTGACTATCGAATGAATGTCCATCTGTTTGGTGCCAAGTCATCTCCTGCCTGTGCTAATTTTGGCTTGAAGCATCTTGCCAATATGTTTGAGCAGGATTATCCATTGGCTAGTCCATTTCTGCGCCAGGATTATTATGTCGATGATGGAATTACAAGTGTGCCGAGCCTTGAAGTAGCTCTGAAGCTCATCGATGAATCCCGGGAGCTCTGCTCTCGTGAAAAGTTACATCTTCACAAGTTTGTGTCAAACTCTCGTGAAGTACTAGAGAAGGTTCCGCCGAGCGAAAGAGCAGAAGAAGTCCAGCAGGTTAACCTAAACACAGACGAATTACCCATGGAGTCAGCACTAGGTCTGCAGTGGCATGTCGAATTAGACACATTCACGTTTCAAGCTCAAACCACACCGCAGCCTAACACATGCAGAGGAATCATGTCCGCTGTTACTAGTGTATATGATCCAGTCGGGTTCATATCTCCATTTGTGCTGGAAGGAAAGGCTGTTCTGCAGGAAATGTGCAGGCGTGGAGTCTCGTGGGATGACCCAGTTTCAGATGAACTGCTACCACGGTGGGAGAGTTGGAAGGCTGACCTCAGTAATTTAGGCATGATACAGATTCCAAGATGTCATAAGCCAGCAGATTTCAATTCTGTTACAAGAACAGAACTCCATCACTTCTCCGATGCAAGCACAAGTGGATATGGTACGTGCTCGTACTTGCATTTCGTCAGTGGCCAACGCATCCACTGCTGTCTCGTGGCAAGTAAGGCCAGAGTCTCTCCAGTCAGGAGCATCACCATACCTCGCCTGGAATTTACAGCAGCCGTCGTTGCAGTGAAGTTGAGTCAGAAACTTAAACAGGAACTGCAAATGCAGATAGATGATGAATTCTTTTGGTGTGACTCACAGATTGTCCTTGGTTATATCAGCAATGATGCCAAGAGATTCCATGTTTTTGTAGCCAACAGAGTGCAGTTTATAAGAGATCACACCAGGGTAGATCAGTGGCAGTATGTCTCTACGCAGGAAAATCCAGCAGACCATGCTTCACGCGGCTGCAGCATAGCTAAGCTGCTGGCATCAAATTGGTTCATTGGACCTGAGTTTTTGTGGACCTCAGTTGTGCTGAAACCGGCATCAATAGAATGCCTAATGTTCAGAGATCCAGAAGTTAAGAGCGTTCAAGTTCTGGCCACAAAGTCTACAGAAAACTATTCCATCATCAGTCGTTTGGAACGCTTTTCTACCTGGTCGAGAGCCGTCAGAGCCTTGACTGTGTTACGCCGCTTCATTCATCGGAAGAGAGAGAGAGAAAGATAGAGGATGGCCTGATGGAAAGAGCAGACACTGAACTAGCAATAATAAAGCTGGTCCAGGCACAAACTTTCCCAGAAGACATAGATAGTCTTGCCAGAGACAGGCCAGCAAGAACTTCTGGTCTTCAGAAGCTTGACCCATTTGTAGACAGCCAAGGCATGCTACGAGTGGGAGGCCGTTTGAAGGAGTCTTCGTTGCCTTACAGTGTCAAGCATCCATTGATACTGCCAAGAAAGCACCATGTAGTGAATCTCATCATTCAGTACCACCACGAGCAGGTTGCCCACCAAGGCAGAGGGATGACAACGAATAAGTTACGAGAAAGTGGATACTGGATAGTGGGATTCAGTGCAGCTGTCTCATCTGTTTTGTATAAATGCGTGGAATGCAGGCACTTACGAGGAAAGTCACAAGATCAGAAGATGGCTAATCTCCCAGAGGAGAGAATTGAGTGTTCACCCCCATTCACATACTGTGGGGTAGACTGCTTTGGACCCTTCTACATAAAGGAAGGTAGAAAGGAGCTTAAACGATATGGGCTCCTGTTGACATGCTTAGCTTCACGAGCTGTCCACATTGAAGTGATCGACGATATGTCGACAGACGCCTTCTTGAATGGGCTGCGATGTTTTGTAGCCATTAGGGGGCAAATCAGACAAATAAGGTGCGACCAGGGTTCCAACTTTGTCAAGGCCAAACACGAACTGCTTTGTGCCTTGAATGAAATTGACACTGAGAAAGTCTCGGCAACTATGTTGGAACAACTCAACTGCGAATTTAAGCTAAATCCTCCGTTTGCCAGTCACATGGTTGGCATCTGTGAGAGACAGACACGAACTATTCGAAGTGTGCTTTCAGGAATTCTTGTGAAGTCTAGCCGTCAGCTGGATTCTTCTTCCCTGAGGACTTTGATGTATGAAGTGATGGCTATAATAAACAGCCGACCATTGACAGCTGATAACTTGAATGAAGCAGGAGCTCCACTGCCACTCACACCAAATCATCTGTTGACCACGAAAGCCAGTGTAATTATGCCTCCACCAGGAGAATTCCCAAAGGAAGATTTGTATTTGAAGAAGAGATGGAGAATAGTTCAGCATCTGGCAAATTTATTTTGGACTCAGTGGAAGCGAGAATATTTGCACAATTTGCAAGTTCGTCAGAAGTGGCAAAGTAAGAAGCCGAACATCAAGGTTGGGGATATTGTGATCTTGAATGAAGAAGACAAACCCCGTTCCAACTGGAGACTTGCTCGAGTCGTAGAGACTTTAAGCAACAATGATGACGGACTAGTTCGTCAAGTCAAACTGTTAGTGGGGGATCCACACCTTTCTGACAAGGGTGAGCGAGTAACTAAACCCGCTTTTTTGATCCGCCCAGTCCACAAGTTAGTCCTTCTAGTGGATTAAAGACTGTACCTTGTCAGTATTTGTATTATATGCATACTACTGTTTGTTTTACGTTATTTAAGGCACGTTAGCCTTTCTTTCCAACATGGACATTGTAACTGACGTTGTTCACAGTTCACAGTTGAATTGCAGAACTTTTGTTGTCTTGCGTAGCAAGTGAATTTAGACTGTTTGTTCTCAAGTTTGCTGATATGCGGTGACAGTGAAATTACTTATGATGTTGTTACATTTTGTAGTTATAAGTAATTTGTTGGGAGTGTAATGGCCGCTACTTGTATCGGATATTTCGATAAATTATATTTAGGTTACATCACTAGCCCATCACTAGTAGTAAAGGCCGAAACACTTTCTCATGGTGACTGTGTTAGTAAACATTATATATAGTGCATAATGTTGTCAAGTTTAGTTAGCTAAATGTGCTTATTTCGACTATTTCTCATCATATTTGTGGCTTATTTTGATTTGGAGTACGTTTTGCTATGTACGAGGTATTTGTGTGGTCAGTTTGCTTGCATGTTTACTGCGAACAGGCGTAGAGATATGTATAGGGAAAAAGTGACAGTAAAAATGTCAGCGTGTTTTGCAGTTTTTATGGCTAAATTTCAGTAATTTCAGTGTTAACTATTTCAGTGTATTTCAGTGTTAACCAGTTTACCATCCTAGTTACGCTCGCAACATGGTACATTATTCTGCATGTTCATTTAGTCTATAGATACAGTTTTGCATATTTGCGTTTTGCACATTTGCATATCATGACTATTTCTGTGGTTGATTTTAATTGTCTCTTGAGTAGTAATAAGTTAGTTTTTTTTTGGTACTGTAATTCAATGTCATGTCATGTGTGTTGACAGTCTTTAAGGTGTCGTGACGATGATGATGATGATGGTGTCGTGGTGCCATTGTGTCATGATGTCAGTTGTCATACGATATCGGTAAAGAATGTGCAATTGTGCATGTAACTACGGGTGGCTACACCAGGTAGCTGTCTGGCAACCCTATTTACTTGTTCAGACGGTTTTCCGCTAAGACGTACCGTTTAGCCATAATGCATACGCTACAGACAATAGACAGATGGACACACATTAGTATGGTCGGCCAAAAACATGATTTTGCAAAGTATGTACAAGTCGATATTAAGTTGCTGCACTAACCGGCATGTCCATCTTTCCATTTGTCCAGTCCACACTGATGCAGCAGCGTCCAGGCCGGCGCCTCCCATTCTCGCCGGCAAAAATTGGGAAAGTTGACGGGGGTCCCCTCAGCTCCGCCAGGCACGCCGGACGAGCCTGCGCCAGACCCCGGAGCGCCGGACCCTCCTGTCCCTGGATACCCTGCGCCACGTGACAGTCTGGCTGCTTCAGCTCCCATTGTGCAGACCGATCAACATTGTCCACTAGGCCTATACTGTGGCAGCAGTTCACTCTGTTTCACCTGTGCACGTATACATAATATACAGTGTCTCAAAAAAAACCCGCACCAGTTTTATTTTTTGAATAACTCTGTTAAACATTGGCTGATTTTAATAGTTTTTAACAAGAAGCATAATAAAGAAACTTGACTTAAACAACTATAATTTTGCCCACCTCACCTTAATACTGTTGCTACACTACCTTGTGAAATGCAAAGTCGTAGTTTGACGGCTTACTACAATGAAATCGTACTGGGTAGCGCATGCCGCATGCGTCGGTTCAGAAAACCAGTGAGCCCACGAAGTCATGCAAAATTTCTTACTTATTTAACAACATTAATCGTATTCATTTTAAGATCGTGCCCAAGTTGAAAACACTGGTCTACGCGCTTGCGTTCGTGCTGGAGGAAGACACTGTTATTGAAGAAAACAAAAATAGCACACGTTTTTTGAAGCACGGTGAAAACACACAATAAACAAGTCTAGTAGCAGCTAGACCTCTTGACAAGACGAGATCGTTCGTCTATCAGACCAGTCTAAACTAGTACCAGTCAGGCCACATTAAGAGCCAAAACTATGTGGCCACCAAATTAACAATCAATTGATCAATCGTTTGTTTGAATGAGACCACCTGGGTCCATGTAACGGTACAGTATAATAATAGTGTCAGTAAACACACTGTCAGAACCAAATAATAACCAGAAATTATCGGGCTAATTATAAACAAGAACTACCAGCAATCTTTAACCAGTTTAAGCAACATGCAAAATAAGCTATTTTTGTGCTAATCGAGTACCAGACTGACAGTGATGGGCTATTATAGGCAGTGCAATATACGTCAGTTCAACCGTCAACGGCTGATTTTTAATAAATATCTTTTAAAGTCGCTCTCAAACAATTTATCATTACAGTCAGGCAAGCATAAGCATGCGGGGCTCAGTCAGCTAAATATAGCCACTGGCAGTGAAGGAGGGACAAAAAGGCAATTGCCCCCCCTTAAATTTTAGCCTCTCGGAAAATTTTTGTTCCAACAATACCAAATTTTGGGCCGTATATACACTATCTTGAGAGAATGTTGGTCAAAATCGAAACTGCGAGCCCCGCAGTCTAATCTGTGGGAAGTGAGTGAGTGAGTAGTTTCTTAACGGCACATCAGCACAAAACAGGCCATTTAGTGCCATACATGGTTAAAATTAGTTAAAAGCAGTTAATATACGTATTAAAAGCAAAGTTAAAACATTTGTTAAGATCAAGGCTATTAAGCTAATGTAAAAACAACATTATATACGATTGTAAAAACCGATATCTTTAACATAAGCGATGATGTTGCGAGATGCAACATTTTCAAAAACGTCTTTGAGAGTGTCCACTCCAAAATATCTCTGACGTGCTGCACTGTAACGGGTGCAGTCTACCAAAAAGTGCTTAACTGTGAGCGGAGAATGGCAAGCTTCACATACTGGCTGACTCTCTCCCTTTAGGAGATAAGAGTTTGTAAGTCTTGTATG
>Ga0209671_1008753_pt1 | contig 10594 bp, 5 predicted proteins | sample WorMetHERISLAND2_2_FD_187401 | JGI IMG/M metagenome (GOLD analysis project Ga0209671, IMG submission 187401) | Marine gutless worms symbiont microbial communities from Max Planck institute for Marine Microbiology, Germany - Olavius geniculatus... | ecosystem: Host-associated > Annelida >...
ATGTAGTATTTAAGAGTGTGTATTTTTATTTATGGGTTTTTTAACATTTCAAGGTGAAATATAATCCAGTGTGGCGGATATATTAAAAGCACTTATTAAAGCGATTTTAAAGTGACTAATTAAAGACTGAAGACGCCTGTCTGTTCTAACGTCAGTGAGTACTGCGTAATGGTCACTGTATTGCGTTCGCCGGCATTGCTGATAGCTAGTCTACCTGGCAGTATAGGTATAGGCCTACATGTAGGCTAGACAGCACATGCGCGATTTTACCAGCAAACCTTGCATTTTTGGAGAGTATTATACACTGTATTCCACGAAAAACACCACTTTCCCTTGTTGTTTTTTGTGATATCGTTGTCAAATATCATTCAATATTGCTATTTTTGCCACAAACAATTTTAAAACAAACATAAATTATATTCAACATTTACTTGCAACAATTGTTTGGCTTTTTTGCCATTAATAAAAATCGAGCATTTCGGTGAAACGTTCGCCGATGAAATGACCACGCTGAAAGTTGTGTTAATGTTCACCTCCATTCCCTAATTCGACTTTCTTGCACTACTGCATCACGTGGTAAAGGCAGTAATTCAACGATATTGCAGAAACACTTCATGACTGACAAAGCTAAGTAACAATATGACGCTTATCGTGCTATTAAATAGCGTTACAATCGCAGCAAGTCAAAAATATCAGTAACTGCATACTGAAACTAAAAGAAAGAATCTGTGTTGTGTACAGTATCGCAGCTCTGGTGACCGCTGAAGGTTTCTGGCAAAAAAACTGCGTGCAGCGGCTGTGGCGGCTGAAAGAAGACGACAATATATTTACGTAAATTAGGCGCGGTCTAAGCGGGCCGACAGCGACAGCAATAACTCGTCTCGTCAGTGCTCGGACGAGCCGATCGGCCCAGTCTCAGCCTGACAAGCCGAATGATTTGTAAGAGGATACAGAGTCGCCGAAGCGAAACCAGCCGCAAACGACAACGCCGACGTCGTGATCCACGTTTCATTGACCATTTCGCGTCGTTTTTGGCGACAATTAGTCAGTGACGGCGTCGTCCGTGCGTCCGACGACGACGACACAAAAAGTCTCCAATCACATCGGATCAGCAGAAGATTAGCGTACAAGCGCACCGGTCTCGGCCGGTATGCACTTGGCGTATTAGACACAGTCCGATAGATTTGTCGAGTGACTGGCTGCCAGTGCCTGACAGCGGCAGCCGGATGACTGGTACATAATTCACGAACGCGATGCTGCAATCGGCGCAGTCGCTGCAATATGAACGACGACAAATTAACGCTTTCTGATGAACTTCTCGGCGGCATTATCTGCGAGATGAGGAAGACGTTTTGACAGCAGCAGCAGCAGCGATTATCGCACTCACTTGTAATACGTAGCTGTTACAGAATGATAGAGTGATGGAGGATTATTCGATTTCCACCCTCCGTCTTGTCCAGTGCTAGTACTTCGTCATATTACGCGTTAGGCAACTATTCACTGATAGGCTATCTGTAGCGAACCCACAATCGCGTCATCGACGGATGGAGTTCGTTCGCGAAACGAAAATTGCCAAGAAAAAACGTCAAAGACGGGCAAAGCAAATATTCGACTTTCTACAAATATCGGGAGTTACAGTGTGCATAAATATACATCGTAGGTCGACAAAGGAGAAAAAAAATATACGTACGTGTACTCGTCTATATATTTTCACGATTAACCGATTTTACAATTATTCTTTCATTGGCACATTTTCTAGAAAATGTTTAATACAACAATCGCCAAAGATGCCACCAAATATTAGACCTAAGTTTGTCGCTACACTACCTCGTAAAATTCTTATTCAAATTTTACACCGACTTCAGTTACGGCAACATCACTCACTGGTATAGGTTAACTGGTATTAAAGCACCACCAGCCACTAATTAATGGGTCGACACGCTCGATAGTAAACGCTGCTGTTGCGCAGATTACTTTTCCGCCGCGATCTTGGTTTAAAACGACGATAATTAACTGATGCGATCATAAAAATATGTGTTTTATTCCCACAAAAACAACTCAAAGTCAGTTGTTGGTGACGTCTGTTAAAATTTTAACATTAAACTATAGATTTAATATTAGTTAATTTGGGTAAAGGAATTGAAATAAAATCTATGACTGTGACTTGCTTGCATCATAACAATTGCTGCCAGCCATTAGTTAATCTACGCCGAGTTCAGTTGTTATAGTCACGCTAGTGTTTTGACATTAATATTTCACAAAGTAGCTTGTTAAAGCATATGTAATGACCATTTTATTGCAAATTTTCTACACTGACTTAAAACCGTTATTACAGACGAATAAAGCCGGTGCATAATCAATAACCCCACTAATCAACTGATTAATCAATCAATCAATCAGTCGATAAATCTATCAAAAGCTTTAAATATTTAATTATCTAACACATCGCAACCGAGCAAAATATATAAATATATGTGTAAAAATGTAAAAATTTGAATATTGCAGTAAAATGCAGTAATTAGTGTGTGTCCTTAAACAGTGACGAAGTTAAAAAAAGTTGCAGCTCATTAGCAAAGAGGTGATACTCAGTTCACAGTTGTGGCTTCAAGCCCGAAGGCTATCGATCGATCTGGTGTCACGTCTGTGAGCAGCAAATGGCTGCGAACAATATTTATCGTTCATATCGTTTCTGAATAAGGTCTGGCCAGAGTCCGTGTTCCAGTTTATGTAACTAATTAACTATACCCGTTTACCGTCAATGTTCAATTCTGTGTGCGACGTTACCAAAACGTCTAGCGAGATTTTTTCAGCATTTAGTTTCAAAAACTAAAGAACACATTTTATGACATGCAAAACCACCGGCTAACCGTAATTTTTAATCGTTCAATATAATGATAAATACAAAAGCATAACATATATAGGCCTAATCTCTCCACTTCACGGTTTGCACCACGAATTAAGTATGTGTCAGACGTAATTGCCAAGTTGAACAACTACAGTTAGTCTATGAAGAATATTAAACGCATTGTGATTGCATAATTATATTCAACGTTTATTGCAAAATATGGCATTGAAACATATGTATACAAGTTACATGTGCCGCTTGTACCGTGATCAAACCTGACGTAATCTGCATGCACCTTTGTCAGAGCTATACCAGATTCCCACGCGGCATGCATTCTGCCTGATTCAGATCCTTATGCGTTGAATGCGAGAAATAGGTACACAGAGATGGAACAAATTGCCAAGTTTTTCTTCTGTGGTGCTACGAAAATGCTAGCGTGCGTCGAATTAGAGACTGTTTATGTTCGTTCAGGGCGTCATGTTTCGTGCTTCGCTACGCTACGCAAAGGAAATCCGGAAACGCTTTGTTAACTGGGCTATTGCCGTAATGACGACAGGGCAGTATGATGCTGATCAAAACAATTGGGCACCTGTATTTTCGGCATTGTTTGAACGATATTGATAATACGCCGAGTAGACAGACATAGGCTAGTTGCAAGGTTCACTGACGCAAGCTGAGCGCAACTGAAAAACCTCAGGCATTTTTATCTGCTGACCCACGCAGACGCGCGTGGCAGTGTAGGCCTAATAGTTATGGCTATCTTCAACCTTTTAACCTTGTGTCGATCCGCGATTTATTGGTTTGTTTACTGATAACAAAATCAAAAGTTCTGCAAAAATGTATATTAATCGACAATTTTTTTTCTGACGTTCTTAAAATACTGCTCCCTCTTGATGTAACTGTCTCTTACTTCGCTGTACGACGTAGCTAAATTACGCGCTAGTGTTAAAAGTAAAAAACGCATAGGTTACACGAACAAATACACTGTCTGACGTTCTAATATTGCCCCATAAAATATCAAACAAAAGATGGCGGTGGCCGTTTGAAAAACAAAGTGTGCTTTACAAGTATTTTTATCCATGCAAAACTACCCGGGGGCTACGGAAAATGTGCTATTAGATATAAGAGCCATGCGCCGACGCCGATACACAGCGTCGTTGACCGACCGTAAATATACTGAAAGATCAGAGAAAGCGTTATGCTCTGAACCCCCGGAAGTGTCGCAGAGCCAGCGCCTTTAGCTCTTAAGCCTGTCCGCAGGCATGGTCACTACTCAATAGATCTAACAGGTCTATAATAATTTAAAAGAATCAGTAAGTAGCTAAGTAAGTAAAAGCGATGAAACATGTCTTCGACTAAATAAATGCATGCAAAGTGTAAATGCTTGTTTCGTTTAGGATCCAATAATGATGCACTCCTTTTGTGCAAAACATTTTTTAAAAATTTGGACACGAAGAACCTCATAAATTTGATTCTGCTACTTTCTCTTGACTGCACAATGCATCGGAATCACTTGATATAGAGGAAACATCAGACTACACATCTTAGGTACACATACATATATTGCGTGTAGTTAACTCTAGAATGATTTCATAAAATTGGTTGAATTTGACTGATCACCATAAGTAAGCAGCCAACTAATTTAACAAAACTGCATATCAACAAAACAGCTGTAAACTTTCAAACATATGAAAAAGAAGAAAAAACATTAACATTATCGTCACTACAGCTGCTAGCCTGCTAGTATACTATTGCAGCGGCGTTGGCTGTTGCCATCTAATTACTACTATAATTGGTATTATTAGTATTGTCACCTGCATCTGCTGCACGTGAGAAGACAATCGATGTCGTATAAATCACTGTAGTCAGCAAGACGTGAAATGTCTTCTTTCCGGTTGGCGGCATCATCGTTGGTTTCAGCAGACGCGTATCATCAGTCGGCTGGCGTGTCTATGAATATTTTGCACTGGCGACGGATCGTGGCCAGCTTGCTACACCCAGTAGCGGCATGCGTCAGCCAGGCGTTCACTGAAGACGGCGTGCTACACAAGCCCAAAGCTGCGACGAGCGACCGCCTTCGAACCAGCAGCACAGGTGCGCCTGCCGCCCGCTAATTAAGCAGCTCTCCTTCTACGAGGGTTTCTCGCAACTAGCTTAACAAGCGACCTCATTAACCACCGTCTTCTTGACGCTGCTGATAACCGCAGTAGTAAGCCTAGTCCACGCAACGCACATTTTCTGTCTCGTGGTAAACGCGTTTATACGAAAAACTGCACGTGTACGACTGCGAAACGAACTGGTACGTCGCGTAACGTTGTGTTTGCTTTCAGTTTTTGTGTACAGAAGACAGACGCAAGTCGTAACGACAGGGCGACGCAGTAAAGATGAGCAGCAGGTGTTTCAGATGCTGTCTTTCTACTATAGCAACTGTCTTCTAGTAGGCGACTGGTCAGTCGACGCAGCGGTCGGTCGGTCGGCGAGCGTGAGATAAGCGCGACGCGCGTAGATCTGGTTGTTGAGCCGAGCTGTCGAGGAAATTACCGCCGTAGGACTGACTACACAGCAGCGGTCCCAGCGGAGTCCGGTCAGTCGCCTGTAACCCAATCAGCCGCGCTCAACGACCTGCACGGCCGAGGCTAGAACGTGCCTCGTACGTCGTCCACCAACTGATGCTGCTGCTGCTGCTGCGGACGCAGATGATCGGATGAAAGAAGACGTCACGATGACGTCACGCGGGCGCAGCAAGCGAGCGCACAGAGTCAGTCGTCAAAGATGGCGTTGTTGTTTGCTACTGATGTCGAACGTTGATCTTACGCGCGGCAACACGTACGTGAATGTGCAGACATAATCCCTTCTGACAAAACCACTGGGGAGTGGTGGGAGTTTCTCGTACACGCGGCATCGTGCGTGGTCGATCTCAGGGCATGTCGTTTGACTGGCATCGTCTAGTCCGTCAGCTGCGAGCACGACGACCAGTGACGAACTGACAAGACGGTTGGCCGAGCGATCCAGCGAGCCATCGCGATGTTATGCAACAAGACGACGACGTCGTGCGGCGTCGATTCGACGTTGAATTGCAATCATACGAATCGCGCGCGCTCTCAGTCATCGAAACCGGACACAATCGGATTGCCGCTTGCCCCGCATGCTGGAGGGGCACCGTCGCCTCAGGCAGGGTGACTGCTGCTGCTGGCAGCTTGTGATCGATGCTATACAGCTAGCGCCGAAGTGGCCAATTAGTGCTATGCTCCTGCTCTGTTTTGCTGATCAATAACCTCAGCGTTGCAAGCGACGGCCACCTCACGGTCTTCTCGTGGTTGATCACAACGTTTGAGTTCGTCGTCGTTAAACACTGTAACATCAGATAATTGCGCTCTACGTGCGCCAGCGCACGCTGTCGGTTCACGCGCTGCGTGCGTGCGTGCGGACAGGAGGCAGCCAGGTAATTGAGTCAGCGCAGGGCGCTTTGAGCAGTAATCGGTCGTGAACGACGACAGCGTCGACGACGGGCCAGCTGATTGCCTGGCATAGTCGACTCACGTACGCGGCAAACGACGTAAGCTCCCGAGCCAATGACGCGACGCGTGGCGTCATCTCAGAGCGAGTCACGTGACTTACGTCGCCTGCAGGCTACGTGAACGTCGGCGACAGCGTCAACCGTTGCCGCGCCGACTTTAATGCATTGTAGGCCTACACACACGCAGTGCGGTCGTGTGTACTGTTTGGTCTCCGGGCGCCGTAAACAATTTCCTCAATATATCTATCAGTTTGTAACAGCTTTAGAGTTCCGAACTGACAAATTTACGAGGAAATTGTGTACGTACGTCTTAGCTGGCAAGCTGTTAAAAATTTGAATAACAGTGGGCGGTCAGTTTCAACCGGAAATAGAAAGTGGTCAAAGCTATTACCATATATCATGTTGCTTAAAAATATTTAATCTATGGATTTGAGACTTCGCACAGCATTCCAAAGTGAATTGATAGAAAGCATTTAGTAAAAAACGATGTAGATATTTTGGTTGAAACACAACCGTTTGCAGTTTGTAGTCCAACGTATTCATGTTCGGCGTCGGTCGTGCTGGAGTCAGCACAACAATGCGGGTGGTCGTCGTACGGCTCGTTGTTTACTGGCATCTCTGATGTGACATTTCAACAGCAGTCAGTCGTTTTATTTATATGTAACTAGGCCATTGGTCTGATAAAGTGGAAGTAATAAAAACTTGTAGAACAGCAGCAAGCTTAGCACAAAGACAAAAAGCAATATGTCAGCTTCTTGCGCCTTCTCCCGTTTACACTTAACACACTAAAAGCAACAAAGGCGACACGTTTTTTCAGCACTACATAAAAGACGTATTAGAAAAATATTGAAAGTGTGGCGTGCGCTAGTAAGACAACATTAGTAGACTAGTAAAATAGACTATTAAAGTAAAACATTGCATTATACAGAAAACACAAAAAATAGCTTAGCTTGCTAGAAAAAATATAGCAAAACAAAGAAAGATGAGACGTTTTGATCATAATTAAGGGATGAAAATCAATTGTTTAGTAAAGATTGTGTTAACACGTTACAGATGCGGATCTCTCCCAGCAGTCGTGAATATAGTTAGTGCATTGAACAGCGGCGGTTTATTGGCCTCAGCGACTCGCATGCATGAGCCTCCTGTCTAATCTGATGTCTTGTATGTGTATGTGCGCAGTTTGCTAGCATTGTTTGCCAGAAAAGGTATCATCCTGCTCATCGATTTAAAAAATTTTTTTAGTTAACTTTCTGCTTGGTTTTGTGCAGTAAACTGAGCTGGAACTACAGATTACCGGTCGATATTCGGGCACATGCTATTTGCCGTATCTTGTTGTAACTTGTAACAATAATACTAATATCATATTTCTTTAGTATATCTTCCGTATGCAAGTAGCCTAAATAAATCTGTGAAAAAAAACATAATAAGCACAACTGTAGTTATTTTTGCAACGGGAAACGAAGCACTTATATCAAATGGCCAGTTTTGTGTGTGATTTATGCAATCTTGGTTAAAATCGGTATGAGAAAGCTAAAAATTTTCAGCTTAAGCTTTTTCGTAATTTTTATAAGTTTATAGATACTTAGCACAAACTTTACCAGGCATTCTTTTTGCTTTAATTTAGGCAAATCAATGCTGACCTGTTTTCATTGTTTTTCGCTGCATGTTGAACCCCGTTTTGAAATAAATTGATAACGAAAGTTTTTGCCATAATTCAGCTTCTTTGTGTAGTTTTTGCCGATCTACGTTAGGCCTACACTGTATATGTATAAGGGACGAGCTTGTATCATCTTAGGACAGTCTTACGTTCGCATTCGAGTATACGACGTCGACGAAGCGCCTCGTTACATTCAGCTTAAAAAAACGTTTTTTCTCCAGAGTTAGTAAGCACAATACTGGAACAATTGCACGCGCGTTCTCTTGCGCAAAAATAAAATCCGTTAATACAGTGTCCACGTAAAATACAGCAAGCAGAACAGCTCGACCTCTGCCTACTTCAGTTAACCTATTCCAAGCACTTCCCTTTTCTGCTTGGTCATATATATCAGCGCGGTCGGTTGCGACAGTCGGACTCAGACATGAAGCCGAACTAACCGCTGTCGACCGCGCTCCATTACACGCCATAATTATCTACCAGGAAATGGATTTCTGTGGCGGGTCGTTGTAAACGATAATGTTTTCGGTATCTTTGCGCGTCTGGCATGTCCAAGATACATCGCCTGGACAGCACTGGGACTTGTCGGTACTTTCTTTCGTCCTCGATTCTTCGTTGCTTTGGCATCTAGCGCTGAATTCATTGTAATGAAACGCCAACTTCCGTTTTTTTCGCTTTCGACGAATTGCTTAGGCTGTACGCAAATAATTTAAATCTAGCTAAGACATGGTGATTGATTCGATGTATTGAAAAACATACCAAAAGCGCCTTAAGGCATATCAGTTATTCTAAACATCAGTCGTACACAAACGTAGGTGCAATGAAATGAAGTTTTTTTGATGCACTGCCGTGCTACAAGGCATCATAAAACCCCGCTTTCTCCATTTTAATCTTGGCAATTTCTTTGGCTCTTACTTTAAGTTCTACAGAGAGCAAGGGGGCTTGCTGTGCAATGTGATTCACCTTCTGAGCTTGAAATTCACATAAAGTTGGCGTTCCAGTGATTTTCACTCGGTCTCAACTTGCCGAGTCGTTCAAGACCAAGCGGTGCTTAGCTACTAGTTTGCCTCACAGCGATGGCTGGCACGGACGCTCAGCCGGTCTACGTGTGTGATAGATGGATCGATGAAGCCGTTTGAATCAATTATCAGATAACGGGCGGGAGAGAGGCGTCTGAGAGAAGCGCTAGTTGATGGATAAGAGCATCGCTCGTCGTGAACCTCTGCCGCCGTGAGACGAATACTCCGCCGTGCAGCATCCGCAGCCGCAGCACTCAGTCAATGAATGACGCTCTACTAGGCTACTGACAGGCAGACTTGAACGCTGTTAATGATTCACTCTAGTGAACATTCTCCGTCTGAGAAAGCGTACTTAACGCCGCGACGTTACGTACGACGGACAACACTCGTTACTTAACGCTTGCATCCACCATCGTATCGCGATCTGCCAGTAGATGCAATGTTTTATTGTATCGATCTCTGTTTGTCCTCCATATCATCTGTACTGCTCTTGTTACATTTTGAACACGTGTAAGTGTGCATATATGCGAGTCGATATATAACAAAATAGAGAATAAATGAACAAATATCAGTGCAACGACAATAATAGTAACAATAACATCCAGAACAGCAAAGAAACTACTTTTTTCTTGTTTCAGAAGATGTCGGTGATTCTGCTTTTATTTTAGGCACTCTTTCGCCCAATTAGTTTGCCGCTGCTCTCTTTTATGTAGTTTTTTTAGCCCGCTGCCTTCAGCTAAATTCGGCAAAAATTGACCGATATTTTAGACCAGACACGAAGTTCTCACACCGAAGCTGAAGCGGTAACAAGTAATGATGCTAATGAAGTCTTTAGTGAACGTCTGAATTAGCAGTGAACTAGACAAATACTGCGAGTGCCGAGTTCACGTGTGGTGTAAAGCTACGACTTGATTGATCATTTCATCGTTCGTTTTGTAACTAACGTTTTCAGACTACAGAATCAAACAGTTAATGACATTTATATGTCTAAACATTATTGCGCCTAAAGTCAGATAGAGAACATTCTTTGTATTTTTTTCAGCCCGTTGTAGATATGTTTAATCACATCGCTCACTAAAAATCAAGGCTAAGCTCATTGATATGTTCACATTGCAATATTACCATATTTATCTATCCATCCGTAAGATTATTAATATTTTTGGTCAATAATTTTCCTTACCCAGTTTTAATTAATTTATTTCAAGAAATTTGTTTTCCAAAGTCAGCAATTCAGAGTGCAGTAACACAAGATGCGTTAAGTAATTTTTTGCTTTTATTATTCAGAACATACCATCACCACTTTTGCTTGATCTTCCACGAAACGCTATGTCAATCATTACTATTTGCAAATACTAATTAGATTTTAAACACTTTTTGAATTCAGTTGACTTGATACCAAAAGTGAATTTATTCAAGTTCATGTCGCTGTTTCTTCGAATGCATTATTATCACTCAATACAAACGTTCATCATCATCATCATCGACAACCGTGGGCTCAATGCCCGTTGGTGTCTGACGCCATTCTTACTATCGCTGCCCACCGCTGCCTATCTAGGGCA
>Ga0209671_1008759_pt1 | contig 10591 bp, 6 predicted proteins | sample WorMetHERISLAND2_2_FD_187401 | JGI IMG/M metagenome (GOLD analysis project Ga0209671, IMG submission 187401) | Marine gutless worms symbiont microbial communities from Max Planck institute for Marine Microbiology, Germany - Olavius geniculatus... | ecosystem: Host-associated > Annelida >...
CCGCTAACCTGCCTCCGGCCTACCCGCCGCCGAGGGCCCGCTCTGCGACCCGCAGTAAGGCGCCGGCGCCGGCGGCGGTGCAGGCGCACTGGGCGTCGGACGACGACTCGGCCGCAGCGCTGAAAGGGTTCGGTGGAACGCTGCCGCTGCCGCGCCGTGCCTACTACAACCCCGACATCACGGCGTCGTCAGCAGACCGCGCGCTGTCTCGCTCGTCGGAGATGCTCGCCAAACTCTCAATGCTCGAGAAGGAGTCGCGTCTCTGCGGCAGCCACTCCGAGTCATCCCTTCCTCTCACTTCGCTCCCCGTGCCGCGAGCGCGCACCCCGACCTACTTCTCGGACGGTGACGACGGCGCCGACGTGGTCAGCGCCATCCGGGACCGCGAGGAGCGCAAGCTGCAGCTGCAGATGGAGATCGGGCTGCGGAAACTGCAGCTGGAAGAGACGCGCTATCTGCAGAACGAGCTACAGAAGCTGGCCGAGATGCCTGACATCACTCCGCTCGAGATCGACCGCGCCCGCAACCTGTACCGACAGCGCGTTCGACTGCACGAACAGGTAAGCCTATCGTTGTTAACTAGTGCATTTATTGATCTATTCATATGTCTTGCATCAGAATCAGTGACACCCTTTGTGTTGATACATTCTATTGTTTATTGTGTTTATCGTGTGTATTTATGGAAGATATTCGGTTGTTTGCAGACCTGCATGGCCAGTGCTGTACGTTAAATTGTGTCTGTAGAAAAAGTCTCATTGCTGTAGTCAAACTTTAGAAACTTCCAATCGGCCGGTTTGTTGGAAAAATCAGTAACGTTAGCGTTGATATGTTGTCGCGGAGCACTTTTCAATGTTGTTCGGACGATTCGGCGGTATACTTACGTGTACATTACAAGAAATTTGAGCTAATGCTCAAGAGACGCGCGAAAGCCTATAGCAGTTCCGGTTGAGTAGTTTAGCTGAAAATTGGGGTGTTTATGCTAAGTTAATATACAAATACCAAATTCTCTATCTGAATTGCATAACGATAGTTCCGTGGCGCCACCTTGTGAATGATATAGACTTGTGTCGCAGCCCGAAATCGCCAAAAAATCCATAAAACCCCCTATTTTGGCGTTCAAAGTCATTCTAGGTCACTGAATTCAGCGCTAATCAAGACCCAATGTACGACTTCCTGTTAGTGATTAATAGTAACCTAGGCCCTATCTCGCACCGTTACTGAGATACGGCGACTTATTGGCCAAAAATCACAAATTTTGCCCACCCACTCTCATTTAGCGCCCTCGTTTGGGATGACCCCCTTCAAATTTATGGAAAAGCTTTACGGTTCCTGAAACTAGAGTTTTCCAGGCAGCCGACGGTGAAGATTTGGTAATCCTAGCTTGTACCGCTTTTGACTGATCTACCCGTGTGACAGACGGACAGACGGACAGACAGAATTGCGATGGCTAAGACGCGCTGAAAGCAGTAGCTGCTTTCGCGCGTAGAAACTAAAGTAGGTCTAAAGTCTGAAACTTGAAACAGTAGTGTTCAAATCTGCGACCAAACTAAAGCTAAAACTAAACCAGGACCTAAAACAGTTTTAGTGTACTTGTCATTAAATGTCATTTCCAATCTTTCCCCTGCTTTAAGTTTTATTTGTTATCATTTTCTTTGTTCTTAGTTTTTTCTTGATCTGAGGTTCTTATCCTATTTGTCATTTGATTTTTGTAAAAAATACATTTTTTCATTTCATTTCCATTCAGAACAGTTTTATTTATGTGTCAGATAAAGCTGACAGTTTGACTGCTAGTTTTCCATCGCAAAGCACGCATCATGTGTGAGGCAGTGCGAAATTTCGAGACATTTTTGGCGAGGATGATTGAACACGTTCTGAAGTTTCAGCGCGTGCGCTTTTTGGTTTCGCTTTGAATTTAGTTTCGTGACGCATCTGAGTCGCGCCTTAAGGCGTGTTCAAAACGACAGCAATAAATTGAAATAATATTAAATCCATTGTCGAGTTCGTTTTTGTGTTCAGTTCAGTTGTGTCGCTATCAACACTGTGCGACGTGTCTGTTGCTGCTGTTGACTGGCGCAGATGCCGAGCGGTATAATCAAACCGCTCGACTACCAGCTGACGACCGACTACCTGTCCGGAGCGGCTCGCAGTGGCTTGGTCGGCGCTGCTCTGGACTACGGACCAACGTGGCCGTCATCGTACGAGACCAGTCTGCTCCACGACTCGCTGCTGGCGCAGAGACTGGTGGACAGGAAGGCACGACTGATTCCCGGGGTTCCGACCAACTACCAGGCGGCCGAGTACGCGGCACGCTATGCAGCACCGAGGCAGCAGACTGCAGGACGTCGAGCGGCGCCGGACTTCGTCGCTCAGTCGATCGACATCAACTGTACGCTCGCTTCCATCAACCAGTCAGCCAGATAATCGATATTAATACTGTTATTGGTACAAGAGGTCTAGTGCTTAGAGTTTTGGCATTGCCGGCCCTATAGTCTTAGAGGCCCCTAATACAACTGCAAGGCCCCGTGACGGGTGTCTGTGTGCAGAGCCCCTGGTCAGGAGTCAGGGGGGCTCTCCCGCGACGCTGAAACACTTTTGGATTTGTCCGCTTTTCTAAAATTTGGAAACGCCAAAAAATCAGACGCAAATACAGTTTGTGTTGTCTTTGCAAACAGATGAAATTTAATATATCACAGTACGTCACAGATTACGGTGCATTTATGAAAAGTAATAAACTTGTCCATTTGAAGTAAACTTTTCACATGCTTTCTTATTTTATATTTTGAAAACATTAAAAAACTAGAAATTTTTTCATATCTAACACGAGGCCCCTGAGCATAGGTTACTTCCCCGTCCCTCGACCGGGGAGTACGGCGGACCGTTCCACCGGCTCTGAGTATTTGCCTCGTAACTGTTAGGAGCTCACTGCATATCATTTGCAAGCAACGTTGAGCAAGTTGCTGTGTGCTCAAGTCAACTCAGCCTTTTATCCTTAGCAGGATGGGAAATAAGTAGTAGCTAGTTTACTGGCTACAGGGTTACAGGCTCGAGCTCGAGCTTCAGATCTTTGTTACTTATGCAGATACTCCAGACCGAGAGAAGAACAGATTGGAGGGAGAATAATCTCTGCTGATCTGATATTGTGACCACGTTGTCCAATACTCGATCCGTTTCGTTAATTTTTCTGATAATTAGCACATTAATAATAGGTCTATACTGTTGTGAAATATATAACCCTGCAGCCTATTATTATTTTAGAAAGTTGAATAAAAATGTCTAAAAGTTCTATTGTGCACGACACAGATGAGTTTTGTAAAGCATTGCTTAACAAATGTTGTTGATTGGTCGACCGATCGATTGATTGATTTACTGTTGCACGGCGAGGGATGGCCAGGCTGAGTTGAGTGTGTTTGTGTTTGCAGCACTGTTGAGCGCTGAACAGCGAGCGGTCGACTCGGACGAGAACATCATGGAGGGTGGTGTGACGATTCGTCGACGTCGCAAGACCCGCGCCCCGGTAACCCCGCTTTGTACCTAGAACCTTACATAATACAGTACAGCTGCGATGGAAAGAAATAGATTCTTGTACTGCAGTTGTACTACGACTGTACTGCAATAGCATGGACTGCTATTATGTTTGAAGCGCCATATCTCCATAACGGTGCACGATAGACAAATGGTCACAATGGACCACCCACAGAAAATTGACAATAGCATTGCTGCTGTACAATTTAAAATCAGAATTTTTAATTTTCATTATTGGTCTACACAGATCTTTGATTTTATTTATGTGGACATATACTGTAAGTCGAAATGCATTGGACAGACTTCGTCCTCGTTTGAACATCATCTTGTTGTTGTTCTATTGCAGCCTTGTGCACACGGCATAAGCCAACTTTTGTTTACACAGACAAAGAAAAGTATAGACCTACTTGCTGAAAAGACAAACTTAGTTATCGTATCGTATGCAGGTTATTTTCATTCAGTTGTAGACGGCTACAACCAGGCGCCCATGGAAAGTTTTTCGTGTGATGCGAGGCTCCAGAGCCTTTTTGCCTTGCTGTCCGTTTTTTGTCGCTAACATTTTCCTACTTTTTTTGACTTTATTGTCTCACCTTTTTTTATTGAAATTATTGCGGATGTTGTGTAAAACGAATGAAGTAGGGATGCGGATTGCGATATTATTCGTGTGTACGGAAGCTCGTTTGGTTAAAATAGTACGTGGCTTGATGTATCACTACTGCTACAGTACTACAAGTACTAGTATATAACACTCTGTGTGTGTGTTTGTACATTAGGCTGACGAGCGAATACAAAGGCACTATGACTTTCCGACCAAACGAATTCTTCTGACACGTGATCCAAAGGACGTGTCCAGACGAGGTCAGTATAGCAGCTTTTCTGCTGAGTGAACACCATTTCAGTACGCCCGTTGTTTTTTTCCACTAATTTCTGGTAGAAAGCAGTAACTGTTTGTTGACTCTCATACTTTTGTTCTCCATTTATCTTTTTCTTTGTTTTTAGTGCATGTGTACACCGTGTCTCAATAAAGCAAGCCACTTTTATTTTTTAATAGCTCCATGAAACATTCGCCAGCTGTAATAATTTTTAGCGTGCACCATCAAAAAAACACTTGACATAAAGGACTATAGTTTAGCCCACCTCACTTTAATACTGTTGCTACACTACCTTGTGAAATGCAGAAGTTGTAGCTTGGCCATTTTTCAACAGTAAATTCATACTGGGTCGCGCATGCCAGTAGAGTGTATGCATGCTATACTGTGGCTGGTGTTTAGGGCATGGTTTTGGCGTTAAGATTGTCGGTGGTAAAATCATCTCAGACAAGTCCAGTGAGGTCGGTGCTTTTGTCACAGCCATACAGCGCGGAGGCATCGCCGATCAACTGCACGGCGAACTCCAGGAAGGTAGCAGCACCGAGCACCTATGTACTGTTTCTACTCCATGAATGAATATTATTAATGTAATTATTATGTGTTTTATGGACTAATTTCGTTCCCCATTTTCTCATTGGCTAATTTTACAAATTATCTATAGGTCTACTGTAATATTGTAAAATTTTGGTGATAAATATCTATGTTGATTACGATGTGAAACAAGGAAAACAGTTTTCTTGTGGCTAGACCATAAAGCAGATATTTCACTGAAACTGTTTCATTTATCAAATTTTAACCGATTTCTGATTATTATCGTCTTATCGCGTGTACAGTTGAGCTGAGAGAAGTATTCTATAATTACCTGCATGATTTAATTCAACACGTTTTTGTATAATTAAAACGTTTCTGTGCTTTAATTGGGGGAAATGTTTTCGTGTGTATAGGAGACCAAGTGTTAGAATACAATGGAATTGTGCTGACTGGCAAGACGTTTGAGGACGTACAGCGTATCACATCCCAGCCCAATGGCGAAATAGAACTCGTAATTAAAGCGTAAGTTTCACGTCTTGTGCGATTATTTACACTTATTTTATTTGCCAGTTTTATATTCAGTGAACTCATTTCGATTACCAAATTATACTGCATGGTGACAGAAACGTAGTTGTTACTTGGCAGCGGACCAACCGCGAGTCGAACTCGTTACCTTTTGATCACAAAACCAACGACTTAACCGCTCAGCCACCAAGCTTGAAATGCATACCGGTATAACAGCTTAACCGTGTAGTCTGCTTAGTACATGGCTTGGAAACTAACAGAAAGTATTACTAAAAAAGGAAAAACTATAAATGCAGCCAAAAATTGATGAGATGAAAGTTTAATGCTTTTGCACGTGTTTGTGCACAGTCGTTCGTTTTCGTCGAAACACTCGAGCACAATGTCGACGATACAGACTGACAGCTGTCAATCATCCTATGACAACCTCGACGCTCAGAGCGACTCCGATGACTACAGTACGTAATCCGTCATTTCTCTTAATTGTCTGCCTGTATTTGTCTAAGGTTTTTCTTCTCGTTTTAATTTTTTTTACGCGCAACAGCAGCTACTGCTGTAACACGTCTTAACCGTCACAATTCTGTCTGTCTGTTTGTCCGTCACACGGGTGGATCAGTCAAAAACGGTGCAAGCTAGGATCACCAAATTTTCACCGTCAGCTGCCTAGAAGACTCTAGTTTCAGGATGCGTAAAGCTTTTACATAAATTCGAAATGTGTCACCACAAGAGGGGGTGGGAAAAATCTGCAATTTTAAGCCAATACGGCCGAGCGAGACCGGTCGTGCCGTCTGGCGCCCTCTGGCGAGTGTAAAAGAAACATCGTTGCTAGGTTCGACCCGGGCTTTCAAACATGCACCGTTGTTGCGCGTTCCCCGTTGCGTTAGCTGGGCTTTTCCTGTTCTACTTTCAGTTATCGTTATTTTTTTTCTTCTGCTCTTTGCTCTGCGTCACTCGAGGTGCTTCGTTGATTCCAAGAGCAGTCCAGTCAGTTATGACTCGTCTGCTCAGCCTTTAATAGGTAAATTCTCCCGATATGCACCCACTTGTGATGTCTCAGCTAATTATTAATGTAATAACTTTCGAAAAAGCCCAGCTCACGTGGCTACCGTATCTCACCGTCACACCAGACGGACGGAGAGACGGACGGACGGACAACATACGATGACAATACCCGCACATCATGCTATTGCATGCATGCGTTGCCAAGGCCAGTCTTAGTTAGTCGGCGGCCATTTTTCAAGTTCCAACTGAGCATCAGTGTTTTTGCCATAGTCTAAACGTTAAAGTCGTTTAAATTGACAAATTAATTTATACGAAATTTTAGAGTCCAAAATAGTGGCCCTTTTAAGTTGGCGACTCTCTTCGGCCGAACGCCTCACACATGCCTAAGGCCGGCCCTGTTTGTGGCGCGAGTAAAAATTTCAAGAAGTCGTTAGAACGTGTTTCAATAGCATCTGTGGTTGAGAGAATTGCTGTGTTTTGACAGATATGATGAAGGCAGATCATCGTCACCATCATCAAGTGGACGAGTCGAAAGTTCGACCTCGTCATCAGTCGCCGACGGCGTCAGTCAGCTCGTCCCAGCAGGACGCGCGTACCGGGTCCAGCATGTCGACCTCTGGTAGCTCCGAGCCGCCCACTGATATCATGTCTCCGATCATTGACAACAGGACCACCATGCCGCCACCGCCAGCACCGATGCCCGACACCGCAGCTCAAGTACTTCGTTCTTACTACTCGTTTTGCATATGATAGCTAGTTTGAAAAAAAAATGAAACCGGTTGATGCTCTGGTCTGATTGTGGCGGTGGTATGTCTGCTTGCTGCAAACCGCGGGTCTAATTGTTCGTCTACGCGGGCAATGGATGGCCGCATAGTGCGCTGCGATATCATTAGCTCATGCCAGTCGGCTGCCACTTCCGAGATTGTAAAGTACTTCTGGGCTACTGTAAGAAGCGTTATAGCAAGTGGTGGACTTCACTTTATTTTTGCCTTTACTTTTTGCCTTGGCTAATACTTGCATCAATGCAGCTGGAACAACTGAACAGAAACTGCACCTGCAAAAAACATAACACTTTTGGTCTGTCTATTGAAAAGAAATACTAAATGAAATGCAGTTTGAATGCCAATAGGCCTATAGCAATAATAGCAGTTTGTCAACACCGTTTAGTCTGACTGTTTTCAATGCAGGTTTCACGCCAAACAAGACAAGATAAAGAAAAACCATTCGGTGACTTGCAGGTATGAATTTTGAGTGCTAGATAACCATCATCATCAGCAGCAGCAGCAGCAGCATCATTATCGGCGGTGTCGTTGCCATTTATTTGCCTGATGTAGAACAAAATAGCCCATAAGATCAGTTTTCATTTGGCTAATTTAACATCTTTTCACGGAAGACTTCGTTTTCGGGGCCCGAAGCAGTGCCGAAGCGATTTCCTATGACAGTAGGTAATGGGTCCAGTTGGACGAAGGGTTGCTACTGAACGAAGCCAATCTAAATGTACGCGGTCGGACAGTATTGACAACTAAAGTTGCTCTGATAGCTGCCTGTGAAATCTAAACATGAAAAGTTATACCAGAAGATTTGAGATCAATAAATTGAGCAAATTTTATTTATTAGTAGGGATTGTCGGTTGGGATATGTCGGAGTTATCAAGTGAAAGAATTTTTCCGTTTAAGACGCTTTATGTAACAAATTCGGGCAAGTCTATGTTTGAAATGCTCTAGTGTTGCAAGTTTACGTTTAAAGTGCTCATTGTGTTAAGATAATGGCGTTGCTTTGGCGTCTGTTGCTATGCAGCTGCAGCTGAGTTTCGACTCGTACGACGGGTCTCTGAACGTTCACGTCATTCAAGCACAACGGCTCCGAGTCCGTGCTAACAACAGCTTCGTCGATCCTTATGTCAAGCTTTGCCTGCTCCCAGGGCGCAGGTCTTCCACCGTCTAGGCCTAACAAATTCCCGTGTTTTGGGTTCCAATCTGGCGGAAAAAAGTCATATTCTCATTTTTAGCCGGCCGTACTTGAGTAACGGTCGAGCTATTGGTACGAGTTGTCGTCTGTCCGTTTGTCTGTCGCGGATGTATTGTAGCTAAACGGTGCGACATAGGGCCTAGGTTACTATTGATCACTAATAGGAAGTCTCATATTGGCTTTCAAAATAACATTTAAACCATTGACCTTGGATGATCTTGAAGGGCCATGATGCACGATGGTATGCCAATCGTGCGGTATTGTGGCTAAACGGTAGGTCGTAGAGGGTCGGCGATGGTACCGTCGGATCAGGCGCTGGCGACTTTCTATAGGCTGTCAATAATAACTACGTCTCCATCTGCAGCGGTTTAACCGCAATTTTCAGTGGAACGTTTCAAGCTATAAGTAGCCATATATCGGAAACGGTGAGAGATAGGGCTAAGGTTACTATTAATCACTAATAGAAAGTGACATACGCCCTTCCAGATAAAATGAAAATCATCGACCTTGGATAATCTTCAAGGTCACTGACAACCAGTACGGTCGGCTATCTTGGCGACAGCTGGGCTTCTTGTTAGTTCATGATTTGCCACGTAATATTGCACAACAAATAAAAACAACTTGACGAACTGAATAGTATTCACGAAAATTAAAGTAACGATACAGGCTAGATACAAACAGTTTTTTTCTCAGTAAAACTTTGAGAAACTTTGAAAACTGTGGCAATATTTTTGAGGGTCCAACTAATATCAAGGTTCTTAAGAGACGGGCGGAAACCAAACAAGCATAGGAAATTTTTTCGTCTTACTATTAGCTGGCCGTGCATGAAAAATAAAACATTACTGATGCAACATTTTAATTTTACATCTTTACCACGACTTTGTGGCTTGGGTAGACCGTTGATGATAGAGCGTCAGACTTGCGATCAAGAGGTTGCGGGTTCGACCCCTGGCTAGTTTGCTGCCAGTTAACAACTCTGGGCAAGTTGTGCACACACTGTGTTTGTGCTTCTGTCACGAAGCAATGTAATTTGGTACCGGGCAAAAGGCAACACTCGGCCAGGCTCACGACTCTGCGAGCTGACTGTCTATAGAGACCGGATAAGCGTACCAAGTTAGGTCTGTTTGCATTAAGTTACTAGTTTGCTGTCAGTGCTTTAACACTGTTAATTTAGGAAGGAAATTTGGTCTGCGGCTGTAAAGTATACGACTATCTAATTTTACAGAATGATCTCTGCAGGATCGCGGGCTAATGCAGATATTTTAGTATAAAATTAGTAGAAACGAAATGTATTAAAATCCAGGCATGTTGTAAGTACGCTTATGTAGTGTACCACACACACTATTCACGCATCTTCTGCATTCTGTTTGACTTCTCAACTAAGTTACTACAGAGCCTATAATATGAGCTCGTTAAGTCAGCGAGATAATTCGATGAAGCTGCGTTCTGTTGCGTGCAGTTCGGACAACAAGCGTCGTACGCGCTACGTCCAGAGCACGTCTGAACCCGAGTGGCACCAGACGTTGGTCTTCATGAACCTGACCCGTCAGCAGCTCGCCAGTCAGACCCTGGAGCTCACCGTTTGGGACTACGACCGATTCAAGACTCACGACTTTCTCGGCGAGCTCAGTCTCAACATGTCCGGTATGGTAGGCCTATACTCGGTCTGCGCTGTATTTTTCCATCTTCGTCTTAAGCCCAAATTCCAATACGCCGACTTTCACCGAAACTTCCCCGCGGGGAAAGTCGCGGACATAAATCACAAAAGTCCGCCACACAAATCATGAAAGTCGGCAACATGATTTATGTCACAGACTTTATGATTTGTGTCCGCAGCAAAGTGCACGACTTTGTCGCAAAGTTGGCGTAATGGAATTTGGGCTTTACACGCACTACAACAGTGGACCATCCACCCTACTGTAATCACTCAGTTGAAAACTAACACGAAAATGTATTACGTTAAAACGATGGCTTTTTCTGTAGAATAATAATTTACCATTGTGGCAGTCTTTGTACTTGCCACTTATCTCTGTGCCTCACTATAGTTATCGCCCGGGTCCGGGTGCAATCCCTTGTGAGCTGAACAAAAATTGTGATAATCTTTAATTCACCGATCATGGTAGAAAAACACAAAAATAATACAATAGCAACAGCGAAAAAAAAGAAAAATACATATA
>Ga0209671_1008761_pt1 | contig 10590 bp, 3 predicted proteins | sample WorMetHERISLAND2_2_FD_187401 | JGI IMG/M metagenome (GOLD analysis project Ga0209671, IMG submission 187401) | Marine gutless worms symbiont microbial communities from Max Planck institute for Marine Microbiology, Germany - Olavius geniculatus... | ecosystem: Host-associated > Annelida >...
GTAATGGTGACATTGTGGTTGTAGATATAAAACAGCAGAAATCACAATTTAAAAATTCAAACATCACCATTACACAATGTCAGAAGAACTTTGCTGACTGTGTAATGGTAAAGTCTGAATTTTAAAATTGTGATTTGTGCTGTTTTATATCTACGACCACGATGTCACCCTTACACTGTATATAAACTGAACAGTTTTTTACATAAATTTTTGGTATCAAACACAGAATATCAAATGTCAACTCACTGATGGGCACTTACTTGTACCACCAGTGTACCTAGTACTTATAAGAGTACAATCTACATTTTACAATTCATGCAATGTTCCAAATTCTAATCTGTTATGTCCTTCCAATATCGCTTGGCAAAAGTTACAAATGGGTTCAGTTTGACACTACAAAGCCTCAGCTGCATTAAGAAATCAACAAGCGATGACTAATCATTAATTTAAGTAACATTAACAAGACATTAGTACGTACAGACCTTGTTCAGACCTTCTGCCAACCGAAGTGCTGCTGACAGACGACTTGGCAACTGCGGGTGTAGCAGCTGGATCGGTATCAGATGAGTATAACTCAATATCATCAGCCACCTCTGTTGGAGCAGCATCTCCCTGCAACTGACGCAGCTGAGAGGAAATTATCTTCTGCTTGTCGAGCTCAACGGATTCCGTCTTCCGGACTTTCTCACGCAGCTGAAGCAGCTTCTCTTTATTCAGCAATGTGTTGTGCGACGAACTGGCACCAATGGAAGCAAGATTCTGTTCCGTGGGGTCTGAGGCCCAGCTAATGATAGAAATGCTTGCGTCAGAAGCAGAAGATGAACGAGACATGGGTCTTGAAGCAACTGATGTCTGTGGTGGTTGGGTGCCTGAATCCATCTGTCCGGGAACACCAGGTGTGCTTGACTTAAAACCATTTGATGATGACGCTATTGCTGGTTGCTGGCCGCCTTGCTGTGTCACTGCAGGCAGATGCTGACTAGCTGGTGCTGTTGGGTGGGTCACAGTGACCGGGACTAGCGCAGGAGGACCTCCTCGAAGTTCTGACGACACCTGGCCAGCATGATTAAATGTCTGCACTGCTGACACAGGTGTCTTGCTCATTAGTGTCACCTGTCCAGGTATGCCGGTTGATGCTACTGATGACATCTGCTGACGATGGTCTGATGCATGCATCATAATCTCCTGTGTGATGTTTGCGGACACAGCTTGTTGAGGTGCATTTACAACCTGTTGCGATGTACGTGAACCTGCAGCCTGGCGCAGCTGCTCACAAGCCTGCTGCTTAATTATCTCAAGCATGTCCATTTGATTCTTCTCTAAGCCACCACCGGCAGCCACCTGTCTAGACGACGATGCTACTGCTGCTGCTTGAGAGACCAACTGATGACCTGGCTCTGGTCTCATCACATGTCGAGGACGAATTACAAACTGCTGTAAAGCCGTAGCCGGTGACATTTTCTGCTGCATAGTTCCATGAGATACCTGAACGTGCGCTGGTGATGGAACTTGAGCTTGATTCTGTACTCTCTGCTGAACAGATGCAGCAGGTGCTTGTATGGGTACCAGCGATGGAACTGATGGAACTTGTTGGTTTTGGTTCACGTATGTGGCGGAAATCTGGCTTTGTGGTAGTGCTGAACCCTGCAGGGAACTGTGACCATGCTGCTGCTGCGAAGCAACAGGTGTGCGTGGGCTTTCCTGTGGCAACATCGATCGTTGAGGACTGCGACTCACATCATCCGTGAGGAACAAAGACACTGAATATGCCTGTGATGCTGGAGAAGGTGGTTGTCTGTGTGGTGAGAACTGAGACATTAATTGCTGCTGAAGGAAATTGGCTGCAGCATGTGGCATGGGCAACGGTTTGGTGGGCGTTCCTGCCAACTGCATCAACTGCACAGAACGGGAATCACCATATGGTGATCCGGGCACGAACACATCACCCGGTAGAATTCCATGTGAATGGCTTGGTGTGCTAGGAGGATCTGTTCTCTGTGTTGGAGATGGGGGCACTGTTGATGCTGCCTGTGTGGGACCAGCATATAATGGCACAGCAGTTAGCTGCTGGGAGGCAGCTGGCTGCAGCCGACCAGGTGAAAAATGTACCTGAGGAGATGATAAGAACACGGCTTCCATCATTTCACTGGGATGTGTCAGAGACGTTTGAGACATAGATGCTGGATGGGCAACAGGTTGAAGAGACATGGCAGCAGTTACAGCAGAAGTTACCGCCACTCTCTGCTGCTGAGTGACGGCCATATGGCTTGGCATTGCAGAAGATCGTGACGGTGACAGTAACAGGTTAGTCAATTCAGCAACATTGCGCACTGGTCGACTAGGTGTTCTTGGCGACTGAGCAGTACCAACTGCTGCTGTGGCACCAGCATTGCTCAGATGCACAGCAATCATCGGGTGCTGAGGAGCCTCTAGTGCCAATCTCGCTGGTGGCAGAATGGATGCCGGCACTACGCTTGCAGCTGCCTGGGTGGTATGTTTCACAGGGCTAGGCTGCTGGCTTACAAACTTTAGCTGGTACTTTGTCGGTGACGTGGTTGGAGCTTGCTGTCTGGCTGCTGACGGGGACTGGACAGTAAACTGTGGTGGTGGCATACGTGCCAGTCTTGTGGAAGATGGAGGTGGGGCTGCTCTTGGTTGAGTGGGAGACTGTAGCACTGAAGGTTGCGACCGTGATACAGGCACCAACCTTGCTCTAGCCATACCCTGTGGTGATGCTCCAGCTTGGACTAATCCTGCCTGTCTAGGTGACTGCTGTCTGGCACCAAGTGGTGACTGTGCATTAGCAAGAGCATACTGCCGTGCAGAAGGCATAATTGCCAACCTTGGTCGTCCAGCACCCTGCGGTGATGTTACCATTCGAGCAGCTCCTGCCTGTCCTGACACCATCGAAGATGACTGCTGCCTCACGCCAGCTGGAGACTGTACTCTAGTAGCAGACATCTGCTGCGGAGCTGGCATAATTGCCAACCTCAGTCTTCCAGCACCACGTGGTGCAGTTGCAACTCCCGCCTGTCTTGGTGAAACTGCCCTCTGTCTCATACCAGGTGCGGTAACCCTGGTACTTGACTGGGCTGATGGAGGCATTATCGCCAGCCTTGGTGATGGCTTTCTCATCTGAGCCTGTGATGCAGATCTCTGAGCAACGACAGATGACAGAACCTGTCTCACTGCGGCAGGTGCCCTCTGTCTAACAATGGCAGTTGATCCGGCAGGGTGGGGGGTGCCACCAGCTGGTGGAAGAGCCAGCCGTACTCCCACAGGTCGTCCTACTCCCCGAGGTGCCTGCGTGCGTGGCCGTGACGCTGGGAATCTAACAGATGAAACTGCAGTTCGAATCATTCTCACTGGTGCCATCCCACCTCGCATGGTAGCACCCCCGCGCCCACGTCCACCTTGCATTACTCCACGACCACGACCCACAGGAAACCTTGGACCACGAGTGCGTGGTGGTGCAGCTGCCTGCGGCGAATGCAATGGCCACGCCATGCTACTGCTAGCAGGCGATGACACCGAAGATGCAGGCAGAGCAAGTCGACGTGCAGCCGGTGGATGCTGCTGTTCCGCCAACACTTTACCCTGTGTACTGCTGGTGCCACTACTCACGCCAGACACCGATACCCCAGTCTTTGCAATCTTCTCATCTATCTGTACTGCAAATATGGTCGACCGATCAACACTGATTGCCAGCAACGCCTGAACATGGAGCTCTGACGTGAAGGTAAGTGCGTTCTGGCACAGCAGAACGACCGAGTCCTTAATCATTTTCGACAACCGCGTGCTGTCACTGGTCGCTGATGCCATTGTTACTGAAAACATGCAACAAAGGAACTAATGCACTAAAACGAAATCAAATATATCCAATCCATGTCGTTTCATAAATTCTACTGATAAAGATAAAGACAAACTGAAGAGTAAGCGGTGTTTCGTGACATCCCTAGGTGCGAGTGGATCATTTACTGTTCCAGCTGACTGGAGCGCCATACTACCAAACTACAGTTAGCAGCAATGCATGCCTTGTGGCAGCGGGCAATGCAGTAGTACATGTTTACATCGTCCGCTGCGTACTACTGGCAGTGGACAGGTGTCTTAATCAGGTACCAGCCTCGTCCCCTTACCTGCAATTTCCAGGGCTGCATATTAGCATGTCTGAGCGTTATGATACGGCAAAACGAGAATTTCTCCACGCCCAAAGTTAACGTGTCGCAAAACAAATGTTCACATACACACAAATTACCTTGTGCACATAAGACTGCAACTATTTACCAAAATTTCAAACGAAACTAATTTCCACCAATTATCACACAACCGCCGCCATTTAAAAAAGTCAGTCATCGGTTTGTAACACAAAAACTACTATCTGGGCGTAGGCTTGACTACAGGGGCGTACAGGCTACGGTTTTTACGCGCGAAAGCAGCTAAGCTTACAGTGCGTCTTAGCCATCGCAATTCTGTCTGTCTGTCCGTCCGTCACACGGGTAGATCAGGCAAAAACGGTCCAAGCTAGGATCACCAAATCTTCACCGTCGGCTGCCTGGAAGACTCCAGTTTCAGGAACCGTAAAGCTTTCTCATAAATTCGAAGGGGGTCACCCCAAACGAGGGCGCTAAATGAGAGGGGGTGGGCAAAATTTGCAATTTTTGGTCAATAAGTTGCTGTATCTTAGTAACGGTGCGAGATAGGACGTAGGTTACTATTAATCACTAACAGGAAGTCGTACACTGGCTGTCGATTGGCACCCAATTCAGTAACCTTGAATGACCTTGAACGCCAAAATAGGGGGTTTTATGGATTTTTTGGCGATTTCGGGCTGCGAGACACATTGCAAGAGCGAATTGCGCCGAAACCAATTGAGATAAACATAGATAAGCTGCACATGAAATTTTCAGCATTGAACGTAGATTTTGACGGTCCAAGTTTCGATTTTCTAGGTTCAAGGAAACATGCGCACGAGGGCATCAAAGAGCGGTACCCCGTAAAAGTCGCGACGAAATGGCTGGAGATAGACTGACAGCTTGCAAACAGGAACTGCTATCGGCTTTCGCACGTCCCGTGAGCATTAGCTCACATTTCTTGTTTTAAAGACTGATAAGAATGATTTTCTAAATTAATGCGATAAAATTATTGTTCATGTACAATTACTCACGTAAAGCAACTAACAAATAGCCTCATTATTTGTTTCATAACTGCTTAATCTACTGCACTCCTACACAATCATCGTACCTCACCAGTCACAATCACTATACTTACACTCTATCATTCTTACTTTCCAAACTGGAAACTTCTATTTCTCAAATCCTACCATCCAGACATTTGGCACCTATTCATGATAATTATTTTTGTTTCAGTTTTTTTTCTAGTTTTAGTTATAGTTATTATCTTTCTTTTCAGATTTCTTATCTCAGGCCTGTATCTTTCCCATTATCGTTTCTTACTAGATTTTCATGTTTCACATTCTCACTTGTCACTTCAATTGAAAACATATTAGTACTTTTTAGTTTCTGTGTTAAATCAAAACGGCAGTGTGACTGTGATTGTCAGTTTTTCAGTGCAAATCATTCATCAATCACCATGTACACTCATATGTAAACAGCAATTAAAACAACTTGGCAGTTCGTTAAAAATAGCATCAATAATTATGAATGCTAATGAAAATATGAAATGTTTAAGTTCCATCAGTCATCTGACTATAGACGTCAAAGTAATACTGTGTCCAATTTTATTTTCCGCAATTCAGTTTACTAGTATTTTTACCAGTGAGTGAAAAATAGTCAAAACTTAAGTAATAGTAGACCCATGGAGAAATAATTGATGCCCTATTACACATATATTCTCTTCATTCGCCAAATTTATATAACCGACAGCACATGAAAATTAAACAAGATAGCAACTACAATGCAACAGTCAGTAAATTTATAAATAAATTGAGTCACAATGCCAAGTACTGTCCTCCTTCACACTCAGTGTTAAGCATAGCATGATGGCGTTTCTGTTTCGGACCACTGCTATCAACACGGGTTGGGAATTCATAACTTAACGTTTTAAAATTCACAGAAATTCACAGATTCAAGGAATTTCCAAAATGCACTAAAATTTGTTTCTCCACACCAATAGTACCATTTTAAATTTGCAAAAAATTGTACATTTTAAAAGGTTTTCAAATTCAAATTCTCAATCTACAGATATCAATGTTATCATAAACTATGCTGAAAAAGAAAGTTGTGTTTTAAGCCTGTCAATTTGCATCCAAGATAATTTTAAAAGTCCTAAATGGGTTTTGATGAAAATTTTACGAAGAGATGCAGAGTGGTCCAAGCCTCCAAGGACCAATTACTCAGATTTTGGTAGTGATCCAGTTCAAAATCCGGATCCAGGGTTCCGAAATCCCAAAATGGTGCATACGTATGCAGTACGCATGCAGCAGCTGTATCATGTCTGTTGTGTTCACCAGATGGCACCACACTTCTCGATAGAGAGTTTTGAGATCTCAGATAGACCAGTTCTAGTTATTTCTGTACTCTTTCCTTCGCTCATTACTGGGAGACCTACTCCGTTGATGATGGTGCCTTTCATGTTCCGCTGTTACATGTGAATGATCAGTATGCGTTCGGTTGGTATGGTCGTCATCACTAAAAGAACCTCTTCTCTGCTGTGTTTTATGGCGTAAATCTCTATTATCAGGCGATCGATGCCGATGATTTCTATTCCGATCTACATCTCTCGATCTTCTACGATCTTCGTCCTTATGAGGTGAAGCACTCCTCATGCGCTTTTTTCCTCGACCGTCTCTTCCATCAATGTGTCGAGACAATTCTTCTTCAGCTCGGCTCTTGATCGAAGGTTTGCTATTGTGCCTCTGATCTTGGCTTCGTTCTTCTGACTTTACCGTACCTGATCTATCTTTATCACTGCTCTCCCTCTTCCCAACTTGACTATTGGATGTTAAATATTTTTGGCTGGCATGACTAATGTCAAAATCCATCCCTCTTCTTCGGTGTTCATATGAGCAGTTATCAGCAGAATTTACATCTCTTCTGTCTGTCTCCTCTTTGATCCGAGCATCTTTCTTGTAACCGGAAAAATATTTCTCATTATTCCATTTTCGATCTCCATGACCAGATTTTTCTAAGTCTTCAGGAAATTCTGATTTCACCCGGACCGGCGGCGAGGCATCTCGGTTGCTGCATTCTGAGATTCGATGGTCTGGAGATGATGGCTTTGCAGCTTTGCTGCCAGGGCTGTGAGATCTGCTCCTATCTTTCTTCTTTTTCTTCTTCTTCTCCTTTTTCTTTTTCTTCTTTCTGTCTGCTTCCTTTGTATCTGCTGCAATGACATTCAACAGCAAAAAATTTTAACAGCAATAAAGAAATAACGTTTCATCAGTCATGCCAACTAAACAGACAACAGCATGAACAGAAAGTTGCATTGCGACTAGCTGTTAATGCAGACCAGTAAATGCCTCTTCATCTGGGTTTCCAGACAAACCAGATGTACAACAGTTATGGAAGCAGATGTTTTGCTTTTGCAGGTCTAAAACTGTGGAGCAGTCTTCTAGCTCATCTGAGAGAAACTGGCATTAACTTTGAACAGTTTAAGCAACTGCTAAGACTTTTTCGTCGAGATGTTCAGATCACAATGCATTGCGACTAGCTGTTAAAATGCATCTCTTAAATTCCAGTACTTGCTTACTTACTAAGTTGCCAACTTTGCATCAGTTCCTATAACAGGACTCTGCTTGCATCACTGTTTACCGTAATAGCCTTTAAACATTGCAGTCCTTGCATTAAATTCATTTTTACAAGACATACCTTCCATTTACTATAGCATATATCATCTCTATATCACATTCAGTTCACACATATGAAATACGAGAAGACAATTTTTGTCAGCAATCATACAAAAATCGTCATACACAGAAAGATGAACCAAACCACGACAACAACACAGTTTCATTCCAAACAGATTTCAAAGTAATATTCAATTAGTAGCTGACGGACAGAAAGGGTATCCTGCCTGTAAAAGAACAACAAAGTAATGCTCCTATAACTATCGGAAGTTCACACTCATTGATGCAGCTTAATCTGGAGATGAACAGAATACTGGCAAATTAAATGCACAGTACATGTAAAACTTCTCCTTGTCACTCAGTACAAGATGACTGAAGAATCATGCTGTCTGTGTCAAGACTTACCGGTTGGTTGAGTTATGAGTGATGGGGCACATCCATGCTCTCTCAACTGCTTTGTGAGTTCATCTTCGTCAGCATGTTCCTTAGGAACCTGGTAATTATGCTTATGATCCACACGCAGCGCTCGGCCCAGAACCTACATGTGCAAACGACAGCATTAGCAGGGACGACAGCTTTGTGTAGACTGCAAAATATTAAACCGAGTTGTGGAATTTTCTCGTTTACCATAAAATTCAAATTTATCCATGAAATTTTGCGGAATTTGGTACTGGCCAATGATTAGTATTACTGTTTGTTGACAATAAACAACTTTTCTTGAAAGATCGGTCGATCTTGAACTCGATGCGACAGAATCTCTCAAATTAGTTTGAAAGCATACTGTTCAGTTTTCTTTGAATTCAGCTGATTCATTTATGTTACGAATTTCAAATTGAATGGATGACATATCGTTGTCTGTCCAATGCAAAGCATAGCATTGGACAGAGTATGAAATAACCTGAGTGTCTGTGCATGCATCTGTCCATCCGTCCGTGCGTCCAACTTTTTCTTAAGCTATGTTCCTTTTACCTACCCTTTCCCTTCTCCTTTCCCTTTACCCTTCCCATCTCCCTTCCCCTTCGCCTTTCCCTTCCCCTTCTCCATCACTTTTCCTTCCCCTTCTGCTTTCCCTTGTCCTTTCCTCTTCCCCTTTTTTCTTTCCCTTCCTCTTCCCCTTTTTTCTTTCCCTTCCTCTTTCCCTTTACCTTCTCTTCCCCTTCCCTTCCCTTTCCCCTTCCTCTTTTCCTTCCCCCTCCCTTTCCCTTACTCTTCTCCCTTTTTCCTTCCCCTTCCCCTCCATGTTCATGCGTCCAATATTTGAGGCGCCATATCTCCATAATGGTGCCAGACGGACGCATGGTGACTATGGACCACCCATAGGAAGTTGATTCACAGGAGTCGAATGGTCACGTGACCGATGACGTCACGTGACCCCAAAAGGTCAAGGTCGTGACCCAATTATCTTTTAGGCACCACATCTCCATAGCGGTGCCAGATAGACGCATGGTGACGACAGACCATTTATAGTAAAGCGCTGGTGACAAATCGAATGGTCTCATGACTGACAATGTTTATTGTTTATTAAAATAATAGAGAAAAATAAAAAGATCATTGCTGCTGTACAATTTGAAATTAAACTGTTTGATTTTTTTCTACCATCTAAACAGCTCACTGATTATATTTATACGGACATATATTGTAAACTATCAAAATGCATTGGACAGACTCCATGTTCATATAAACATTATCTTGTTTCATAAATTTTGCTGACTGATCAAGTGCTGTGATTGATGATCATAATGATGGAACATCTGATACACAGACACAAATTTTTTATACTTCTACCCAGCCATAAAGTCCTTAATTTACTTAATAAATAAAATGTTACAGAATTAGAACAATTTGCCACTGTGAAAAAAATGTACATTACAATATGCTGATTCCATGAATAATTTCTGTTCTGATGTCATATCTATCCAAACTGATCGTCAACTATAGAATATTTTATCCAGAAAAACGCAAAATCAGACTAACAACTTCAGTCTTATGATTGCTTCTGTTCATGTTTCAAAGCACTGCCTGTCATGCGAAGCGAGAAAATATCACCAAAAAATTGCCAGAATGTTGTCGGTATATTTCAATAAATAATTTGCATCTGTTACATACAACAACTAAATGCAAGTATGGCACTATTATCAACTTCAGTTTAAGCTCATTATCTTCCTCTGTCCTATATAATTATTGTAATTTGGGAGAAAAAAACTAACGTACATAATATTTAGGGCGCATTGCACCAACCATACTTAAATTTAAGTACACGCTTAACCACTGTACTTAGCAGAAAATTCATTGCACCAACACCATCTAAGCACGCCAGCCTGCTTAAATGTCACTTAAAAATAAGTGGCCAAAGTTGCCCACTTAAATTTAAGCGGCTGGCAAAAATGAGACAGACGCCATCTTTATTTAGCGAACTGTGACGAAGTTATCGTCATAAATTGACGATTTTCGGTAACAGTTGTTATATACCATAAACAAAAGGGAAGAAAAGTGGCAAATACACATGGATAATGCTGTTTGTCATTGAGTATTTACAGCTGAGATCGTTTTAAGTGAAAACAAATCACTTCTAAACAGCAGTGCGCTGACACATACGAGTACAGCGTAGTCTACAAAGTTTTTGTTCAGGTTATATTCGTTGTCAGCCAAATATGTACCAGTCCATATTTATGTTGACTCTCATATACTTGGCCTATATATTACACTTTGCTCAAAATTATACTGTTCTGAAGTTATTTCAATTTATATAGGGCATTTTGAGCGATGGCCATTGTTGTCAATGAAGC
>Ga0209671_1008762_pt1 | contig 10588 bp, 8 predicted proteins | sample WorMetHERISLAND2_2_FD_187401 | JGI IMG/M metagenome (GOLD analysis project Ga0209671, IMG submission 187401) | Marine gutless worms symbiont microbial communities from Max Planck institute for Marine Microbiology, Germany - Olavius geniculatus... | ecosystem: Host-associated > Annelida >...
ATGGATATGCTGTATGGAACATAACAATAGATGTCACCTAAAGACCCACTACTTTCAGTCAGTCTTTTCTGCCACCTAGCGTCCGTCATCCTATGCGCCCTGATTCTTTCTGAGACTTTGGCGCTTTATAAATCATTTACTTACTTACTTACTTACTTACTCCTACTTGTAATGGACTGTCTGCATTCTGGCATTTACTGTCAGAAAATGCTGCCATTGGCTAATTGGCCAATCTAGTTTTAACTAGTCACTCAGGTAATAGTTGACTAGTTTAAATTTCTAAAAAAAATAGTTGAAACACTATTGACTAGTGAAATGGAAAACAGTGCTCGTCTTCAGTTTTCACAAAGGGTAGATTTTTGTTTTTAACATGTTATTGCGCTAAATGTATTTCAGTGTTTTTTAGGCCACCCGGAACGATAGTTTGGGAAGGACTTATGTTTTACTGCAGTTCGTTCTTCTTTTTTTCATCGTGAGGAAGTTGGTGCAAGGAAAAAATTATGTGTGATGTAACAGTGTCTGCTGCAGCCAATTTTGTCTTTGAATAAGAACGGTTAGTTGCCTTCATGCTAGGAACACCAGCTCAGTCAAAGCGTGCCAGATGACATCATTTACACTGTGTCTCAGAAAAAAGGACCCCGACATTATTGATCGTAACTTGGAAGATGGGTTGTCAGATTTTTGTAATTATCGATGCAGATATTCCTTAGAAAACTGGCCATCAAACGTCCATTCAAGTTTCCTCCTCACCGAACATCTGTTCTTGCACTACCTGGGAAACACGGAACAAGCGAAATATTACATTTTTATTCAATGCAGTACGATTACAGGATTAAAATAACACACATTTTGTCCGAAAATGCAAGTGCATTTGAGTTTGGCCCATGCAACTTTGCTACGAGGGAATTTCACCCCTTTAAATTTCTCCCCAATCGGACTTAAGGCGCCGGGCGGACTCACGTTGGGCTCTGCCGCAAATTTTTAGTTTATTTATTTGATTTATTTATATTTTATTGTGATGTGAACAGCTTGAAAACATTCTGTTAGATGACAACTTCAATGCTAAGCTGTCCGACTTTGGCTTTGCATCTTACATTTTCACCGACAACCAGCTGACGGGTAACAAAACGTCGTCTAAAAATGTGTAAGTAAGTAAGTAAATTTAATTTGTATTGTATGTAATTAAAGCACAGCAAGGGCAAAAAAACGACGCATGATATAAAGAAATTGTGATGAAAGTAGATGAACTGGTATAAAGTTAGTAACACCAGCTGCAAGTTCATTTTTAGTACAGAAAGTAGCACAAGCTGGTGTCATGCGGATCATTTTTGCCTACCATACTTAAGTAACAGTCGAGTTATTGGCACGGTTGTCGTCCGTCCGTCCGTCTTTCCATCTGTTTGCCTGTCGTCATGGATGTATCGTGGCTAGACAGTAAGTCATAAGGAATCGGCGTTGGTACCATCGGATAGGGCACTAACGACTTTCTATAGGCTGTCAATAGTAACCATGCCTCCAGCTGCAATTTTTAGTGGAAAGTTTCAAGCTATGCTCTTTCAGATTACATGAAAATCATTGACCTCAGGTGACCTTGCAGGTCACTGACAACCAGCACGGTTGGCTATCCTAGCGATGGCTGAGTTTCTTGTTTTCTATCGATATCTCAGTTTGAAGTGCTTTCATAAGACGTCAGCTAAAAAACTGGCTGAATCAACTGATGAAATTTTTATTTCACTTAGTGACAAAATTTCGTCACATTAAATGCATGAAAAATGTTGAGAACAACAAAAAATAAAGCGTTTGATCAAAGATGTCTTTATCGCGCATGAATGAAATTCAGTCAGTTACTAAATTATGTGACAGACGATGCGTTTTGTTGGACGACGTCATTACACCAGTGCGACATTCGTTGATATTGATGTCCAAATCAATTAAATCAAACTCGATTCTTTTAACGCAGTTGCTATCTGGCATGAACAATGTAATTTACATTGATATTGGTTAGGGTTTATCGTTATGAGCAAAGCTATGGAACGCCAAAGCAGTCATTATCATTATTATTATTTTATATTTTTTTGGTTTTTAACACCCCCGTAGTAAAGATCCCAGGGTTAAAAACCAAACTAAACGTTAAAAACTACTGGGATGACCGGAGGTCCGATGTGTCGCTTGTACAAAAACTGTCACGAACAAGAATGGATGGCATTAAAGCGCTGCATCAGGACCGACAGCCGCTGAAACAAAAATACGTCCTCGGGAGCCTCACTGGAGACGGCTGAAATTCTGCGGCCCAAATCCTTCACAAAACGAATGGCTGACTCGTTGATGGGACCCAGAGTTTCCATCGCAACAGGCTGAAACATAAAAGAGGCTCTATTATTATTATTATCAAAGCAACTCTTAATTTTTTTAAACACAAAATGCCAGATTTCGTCCGCTCACAAGAATTGGCACATGATTGACCATGCAGATTTGAATCCACTATAAATTGCATGATGTCGATATCGCACATTTTGTACAATAATGGCTGGTGGCGTGGGGTAGTTGGTAACACGTTTCGGCTGAAACGAAGTTACTCTACGCCGGGCCCGGTTAGTACTGTGATGGGTGACTGCCTGCGGGCAGGTAAACCGTCTTGGTGCGAAGCCTGCCAGCTAGGTCGACTCAGCCTTCTACCCTCCGTGGGACGGTAAAATGAGTAGTAACTCATTTACATGAGTTACCGAAGGTGGGGACCTTGGTACAGCTGACTGGAGTTGCCTAGCCGGCCGCTGCGCCAGCCTGTGTCTGCAGGCTGCACACGGTAGCCGTGCGGCAGGCGGCTCTGATTAGTGACGAAAGCGCATTAGAGGCGTGCGCATGTTCGCGACGATGCGCTATACAAATTGACGACCTTTACCTTTCTACAGTCCGAATCAGGAAAGCAATACCGGTATAGCTGTTGAAAAGGGTTTAGCAGCAGGCCAAAGCAGAATGGGGACTAGCTGGATATCAGATCACCGACGTTCGGGTTTAGCCTGCATATGAGCGGCGACGTAAACGATCAACTGCTTGCAAATATTGCTTTATGACATGTAACACTATTTTGTTTGTATTACGCTCAATGCAGAAGTGTTTTATGTGAGAATTTCAACACATATTCAATGCTTGCGAATGTTCCAGATGTTTTTTGTGCAGCATCGTTTGCTATAACTAGTAAGTGGACATTTTGTAAAATAAAAAGTTTAACTTTGAAATTAAACGTGAAATACAAAAATTAAAAAAAAATTGTGATATTTTTGGTTAAAAATCTAGATCATTTGTCGAAAACATGGCACGAAACTTTTGTCAATATCTTTGCCAGATGTTGACCAATTTTCAGAATTCTTTCACTGGCAGACTTGGACCCGATAGTATTAGTATGGCTGTGGATCGGTGTGGTACTCTGGGCTAGGGATAAGGTTAGGGTCAGGGTTTAAGCATTGGCTAATCAGTTTTCAGCCTATGGACGTGGACCAACTTGCCGGACGACATGACTTCAGCCGTCTTCTTATGCAGCTTCTGTTATCGACTCAAAACTCACCTTTACCAACCTTTACCTGAACTGACTCCATCAGTACCCTGTCTGTAGTGGACGTAGGAGTAGTTTGTATTACTTAAGTTGATGACACATTGACCATTTTCTGGCGCCTGTTTGCAAGCTGGTGTCGGAAACAGGCGCCATGACACGCTTTGCCAGCAAATGATACCGACAGAAAAAAACAAAGATGGATTTCGATTTTATAATCAACTTTATTCATCGAAAAATTCGATAGCATCACAAACAAAAAAAGAACAAACAAAAAAAGAAAAAAAAACAGTAATGCATACTGATAACAGATACACATACTGTAAATAGTTACCACAGTCTCAAATAGGCCTAATAAAGATTACACTAGGCCCTATACTGGCACACCTTACATAATATATTGTCCAGCATGTTAAATTTAAACAAAAATCTATGCACACGCTGATCAGCAAGTTCACTAACAGAGAGACCAAACAACGACATACAGCTGTCAATTATAGCACAGTTATACGTATGAGAATTTTATACACAAATTCATTTTTTTCATACTGTTCTATGAGCTCAAAAAATGCTTTCGTTTACTTCACTTCATCTTTCGTCTTTGTTTTCATACAAATGAATAGTGCTATCGTCTGCTCAGACTGACCAATCACAGCTCAGCTTTCCGGGCGGCTTCTGGCACGAAGTTGAACATGCTCTATCCGACACCAGAAACGTATGACAGACTGGGTAGTTTTTCTGGTACCAGTCGACTGGTACCGGAAACAGGCACCACAAACTGGCCAGTGTGTCATCAGCATTAGGCAACATTAAAAATTCCAGGTTAGTTGATGATGCATATTTACTGCGGTATGTATGTAGATTTGTGTGGCACTCCGGGCTATCTAGCTCCTGAACTGCTGCGGGCAAGCATGTACGACAAAGCACCCGGCTACGGCCGACCGGTTGACATGTACGTCCACTCTATGAGCTTTTCTGATATCATACATAGGGCTGCGAAAATTAACGATTAATTAATCGATTAATCGTAAAAAAAATTGGTCGATTAATTTTTTTTCAATCGATACAAATTCGATTAAATTTTGAACATGCGTACCTGCGACATCTGTCCCATGCGAACGCCTGTTTAGCTCATCAGGCTACATTGTGAACAAAACACATCCTGCTCTTTTGCCCGAAAATGCAACATCACTTGTTTGTCTGTGTGATTGGCTGAAAGCCTGAAATGCGTGTTAACTGACTGCATAGTGTACAAGTAGGCCGATACGTTTCCAACTTTTATGAACGGTAACAAGTACACTTGCGTTTTGCAGTTTTCATGGTTTTTTGCATTAACTATAAAATTGAAAAATTGTTCGAAATTAATTGATTAATCGCGACTAATTTTTGGTCATTAATCGATTAAAAAATTTTTAATTAGTACCAGCCCTAATTATGCAGTCTAGATTCTGTCTGTATGTATCTGTCTTTCTATCACAGTCCAATCCAAATCCAATGCAAAATAAATTTGCTGGAGGCATCTACAAAAGTCTTTAATGTGCTATACAGTAATGTTAGTAACGGTCAATATCTAAAAAATAAAAATGTTTTAACTGTTGTTTAAAAGTGATCAAAGGTATTTTGACAATGACAATCGCAATGACTTTATTTCACACACTTGCCGCTGATCAGCCGAATAGCCAAATAGTAGTGCAACGGTGCAAAACAACAATAATAACACACTCGGCGACTTCACTTTTTGACTTTGACTTTCGCTGAGTCTTTTCGCTGAGCGAAAGCTAAAGCTGAACGCTAAAGTCTGTACTTAGACCATAGTTTAACTTACCCTTAAAAATGGCGGAAAACCGGTAAACCCAACAGGAAATAAATCAACCAGTTACGTTTGGACTTGCTTATTTAATTGCGCCGCGCACGCAAATCTCGTAATTACGTAACGTCTTACGTCATTGTGTAGCTATTACGGAATTTACTTTTGGTACCAGACTGTTTTAATTTACTTAACTATCCAGGTTGGTCGCCATGTTTTCGCTCAGCGAAATCACTTCACTTTTTGACTTAAGTAGGTACTTAGACCTTAGACCTTAGTTTAGGCTCAGCGAAAGTCTAAGTCAAAAAGTGAAGTCGCCCAGTGTAAGCACAAAAATGTAACGTAGTCCATAGTATACCATTTTAAGTGACTTCCGATAGTCAAGTGAAACGTTCCAGCAGACTGGACGAGCAACACTAAAAGCAAGAGTGCCGTAATTTGACAGTCTGGAAGTAGGTAAGTAAGTAAAGTGTAAATTTATACAGCGCATACTCAAAAAGATCTCTAATGCGCTTAATACATTTTGTCATCAATATTTCACAAAAGTGTATGTCTTCAGCTGGCGTTTGAAAGTATCGAGACTCAGTTCTGGGTCACGAAGACTGTCTGGCAGCGAATTCCAAGTCGACGGGCTCGCCACAGAAAAGCGCCAACGACCGAAACTGTTCAATTGATAGCGCGGTACGACCAACTTTCGATGAGTGGCAGAACGCAGATGTTGACGGCCAGTGACTTCAGCTGTGAGTGTACAACTGTCCATCAAGTTCCATGGAGACATCGATACATGAGCACAGCAAGCTTAAATCATACTCAATCGGTGACATTAAGCCAGTGGAGCTCGTCATGCATTAATCGCGACAAACCACTGCAACGTGGTCTGACCAGGTTGCTGGTTGTGAAGGACCGAAGCCCACCACGACGACTTATTGACGCAGCAATAGGCGTACACAGTTCATTGAGGTATGCTGGCGCCATGCCGTGTAGACACTGATAAACTGTCGCAGCCACTTGGAACTCAATTCGCTCAGTAACATCAAGCCAGTGGAGGTTGCGACGCAGTGTACGTGACAGCTCGCTATCAGACTTCCTGAAATTGGATATGAGATGGGCAGCTGCATTGAGGACGTGCTGAAGCTTGTCTGTAGGGCTGTACGAAAATCACGGTGCAAAAGTGAAAAAATCACAGCATACTTTTAGAAAATTCGCAAAATTCAGGCGAATTCACGGTATCCATTATTGTATTGTATTGTATTGAGTATTGTAATGGACCATATATTAAAAAAAAGTTCATCACCTATAAAATAATTCATGGTTATATACAGGATGGGCCAGCTAAAGTGAAGCCAACTTACATTTTTGCTGGTAACATTTGAATGCATAGGTAAAATTCAATGATTTTTTGCAAATGTAAACTGCATACAACAAGAAGTGGTGTGATGCAAATTTTAATAAAATTTTGTCATAATAAACACGCTAGGTGGCGCCACATATGATCAACACAACTGCCGCAGACAGACAACTTGGAAAAAATCATATGTTAAACGCCTTTATAACAATTCTGTCCTCTCGTGTTATTTTGCCCATGAAAATGCAAAAACAGGTAGTTATTCCCAAAGGTGTTGTTTTGAAAGCAAAGGCTAACAAATACCAGCAAAACCAGACGATTTTACCATAGAATTTTATTAAGTTCGTCAAAACGTAAAATTATCGGCCTATGGGAGTAAGCTGGCCCATCCTGTATAGAATTAAAAACGTCTCATTGACAAACATTTTTGTTCTCTGCCTAGTCAACAATCAGTCATGTATCGTCGTCTCACATAATGACTAACATTAATCGTTCTTAGTAACTTTCAGGAACAGGAACAGTACAGTAACTATATGCAGTTATACACACAGCAGTGCTACAGTACAGTAACTGTTGAGTCCATAGTCTTCAGTACAAAAATATGAAGCAAGATGCCTAGCTTCAATGTTTAACAATCGAATTTTACGGATTTTGACACAAAAGTGCAGCCTGTGCAAAAATTCACGGCAAACGCTAAAATTCACGGCAAGCGCCAAAATTCACAGCTTCTGTGAATTCCGTGAATTCGTGATTTTCGTCCAGCCCTACTTGTCTGTAACTGAACACGGTGACCCTATAAGCAGACTGCAGCAGTGGTCCACACGGCTTGAGACCAAGGTACGGATCAGTGTTGTAAGGGATTCTGTATCAAGTGACTGCCAGATAGAGTGCAGTTGACGCTGCTGATGAAAGCACTGGCCGCTGATCTTCGATGCAGGCTGGTCGAACGTCAAGTCGTCAGAAATCAATACACCATGTAAACGTGCCTTATCAGTTGCACTAAATGTGTCATTTCCAATCCGTATAGCTGGACAGGTATGCATCGATACGGTGCGCCTGGAGTCGACCCAGATTACTTCATCATCATCATCATCAAGCGCATGCCCCGAGCTGGAGCGTAGCGGTTTCCACGAGGTGCTTCCAGTGTTCTCGATCCTGCGCGCATCTCCAAGCCTAGTTGAGACCAAGATTATGAGGCTGGAGATCTGTTCCCAGGGTACGTAGCCTCGTGTGGCGAGGGCGTCCGGGAGGGCGCTTCCACAATATGGGCAGACTTTCAGACTTGTCTGAATTCATCTTGAGCCGTCTAGCGGCCATCCACTTGTCTACGACAGCAATGCGTCGTTCCAGCTTGGTGACGGCGTCGGTTGTGTCTGACGTCTTGCAGTGGATATACAGTCGAGTATCATCCGCATACATATGTATGTTGGCACCCATCTCAGCAGCTATGTCGTCGAGTCCAGCTGTGTATAACACAGAGAGCAAGGGACCCAAAACTGAGAAAGGGGAAAGGAGAAGGGAATGGAGAAGGGGAAGGGGAAGGGGAAGGGAAGGTGGAAGGAAGATAGCTTAAGAATTGTTGGACGCTCGCACGCACGGACACAAAGGCAGGTATGCGTCGATATACGATGCGCCTGGAGTCGACCCAGATTACTTCAGACTTGTCTGAATTCATCTTGAGCCGTCTAGCGGCAATGCATCGTTCCAGCTTGGCGACAGCGTCGGTTGTGTCTGACGTCTCGCAGTGGATATGCAGTTGAGTATCATCCGCATACATATGTATGGTGGTACACATCTCAGCAGCTACGTCCTCGAGTTCAGGGGCCAAATTTTCGAAATTTTCCTAAGACATTTTCCAAAGATCTTCCTATGTCAGATGATTTAGGAATGCAAAAGAAGTTTTCTTATCCGAATTTTCGACGGCTTTCTTTGCGTTTCCAAAGAACTTTTTCTTTTCTTATCTTCCTAAACTAGTTCAACCAATCAGATGCGCTTATACTGACCATGTGACTTCTTAGGAAACTTCTTTGGAAAACTTCTTATCTTAGCACGTCCACGGAAAACGCATTTTACACACTGCTTCGTTTTTCAAGTTGACCAAACTTCAATTTCCTTTACTTACTCATTGTTGATTTTACCACAGCGTTACGCAAATAACCTATGACGTCACATATGACGTCTAAGCTAAGTGTCAACGTTGTGTACTTTTTTGCAAATTTCATTTTATTACACAGCTTTCTCCGTGTAGGACAACGTTAGTGCTTTCCTATATATTTGCCTAAATTTTTCCTAAGAAGTTTCCAAAGAAATTTCGAAAATTGCGCACCCTTTCTCAAAATCTTCTTTGGAAGATCTTCTCAAATTCTTCCAAAGACATTTTCCAAAGAAGTTTAAAAAATCCGCATACTTTCTTTGGAAAAGAAGTTTTCCTAAGATCTTCCTAAGAAGTTTCGAAAATTTGGCCCTTTATATAACACAAAGAGCAAGGGATCCAAAACTGAGCCTTGTGGGGCTGAACACGCTACATGCTCAATGTCGAACATCGAGGAATCGTATGTGACAGAGTTGGTCCGACCCTGTAATTATGATTGGAACCAGTCAAGCGCCTTGCCAACCACCCCAAACCGACCACTCGCAGCCGAGTAAACAGCAGTTGCAAAGTTGCTGCCTGCAGCTAGAACCCGCGTATCGTATACTAGCATTTAGGTCAGCTCAGCCTACCATCCCTCCGGGGTAGGTAAATCGAGTACCGGCCTATCTGGCTGGGGTTAAGGCGGGGCGCGTTCACCTCTGTCTGGTGGCAGGTAACACTGTGTGATCCCATATGACAAGTGACGCTCCGTAGCTCTGAGATGGGTTCGCTCATTAGGAGCTATATGCGACCTTTAACCTTTAACCTTTATTCCTGTGTTTGTTGTAGAAGTGTCACCGCTCACCGTAACATGTATGATGATGATAAGTCTTTATTAAACCAATCAACAGACAAACCGCTGTAAACACAATGCAAAACATACTGACATGCTGAAAAACAACTAAAAACAGTCTTTGTTCAATACACGGTACATAAAATTGCACTTATCAATATTATTTATTTTAGAGGGAAGTTCGTAGTTATGCGGTCGCTGACGTGTGCAATAGGGTGTACTGCGCTCGGGTGATAAGAGTGGTCGAAGAGGATGAGTAGGTATGTACTTGATAGAGTGAAACAGTTGTTCATCGGCCTGTTCACAGAGTGCAGCAACAGTGGGCAAAGAATCATCGGTATAATAGCCTGATTTGCCAGCTCGCCTCAAGAAAGCCTCTATTCTATTCTTCTCGCTGGCATTAGTGACTGTAGTCACTATGTGAAATCACTTTCTTTCCCTGACCGGAAGTCGGACACTGTCCTTGGACATAGGTGGCATGGTCGGCCCACCGTAGTGACAGCTGGGCTACTTGTTTTAGTTAACTATAAACACGAGTCTGTATTAATGTTGCAAGATAATGTTCATACGAACATGCAGTTCGTCTAATGCATTTCGATAGTTTACAGTATATGTCCGTATAAATATAATCAGTGAGCCGTTTAGACTGGTTGAAAAAATCAAACAGTTTAATTTCAGATTGTACAGCAGCAATGATCCTTCCATCTTTCTGTATTATTTTACTAAACAGTAAACATTGTCCGTCACGATACCATTCGATTCGTCACTAGCGCTTTACTATAAAAGGTCCATCGTCCATGCATCTATCTTGCACCGTTGTGGAGATGTGGCGCCTCAAAGGTAATAGGGTCACGTCTTTGACCTTTTGGGGTCACCTGACGTCATCGGTCACGAAAGAAAGATGGAAGCAGGGAAAAAGAAAGAGGAAGGAGGAGGGGAGGGAAAGGGAAGGGAAAGGGAAAAAG
>Ga0209671_1008763_pt1 | contig 10588 bp, 2 predicted proteins | sample WorMetHERISLAND2_2_FD_187401 | JGI IMG/M metagenome (GOLD analysis project Ga0209671, IMG submission 187401) | Marine gutless worms symbiont microbial communities from Max Planck institute for Marine Microbiology, Germany - Olavius geniculatus... | ecosystem: Host-associated > Annelida >...
ACATCGAACATGTGGAGGAGCTCATCTGCAGTCATGAAAGTGGTGTGCACACCCACAAAACACCGTTCGGAATTGGAAGGGAGGTGGACATTTCACGGTGGTCTGTTCTGCACATTGCAAAACACGATCTTCCAGCTAAAAATTTATAGCTCTTGCCAGTTGTTCTCGTCAAAAGCTCCAGAAAATGTTTTAAAATATAGGCGCAAATTTGCGATGTAATTTGGTGCAATTTGATGATGCCAGATCACCAAAAGTGGGACAAAAAATCGATATGCTTTTCACTTTTAAAAGTGAAGCGGAATTGGCATACCGTCGCTACGTTCCGCGGCCACTGTAAGATACCTCTAATGCTATTGATTGATTAAATTACGTGGCGCGGTAGAATGTGACCCCAACGGTTGGTCACCGTTTCAAGGAAGTGCTAAACACAAACTCCGCTATTTTATTTTGTCGCGAACCTGTTTACACCAAGTTCGTATCAGTTGCAACAAACTGTACAACATTTTGACATGTCTAAATGTTGTGGATTTGCTGTAGACCTTCGATTTTTTTGCTCCGACTCGTTGTACAACTTTCTATCACTTTTCGTACAACAAGTTTACCACAAGTCAAAACGAGTGGAGTGTAGGGATGTATTTTATGGCATATTCTATTCTCATATCTTCCACCACAGTGTTTCCAGTGCTATAACTGCCCATAATCTGACTCCAGTCAAGCGTGACGGTTTAAATGTCTCTCGCGTCTGTATAGGTCTATCGCACGCACGTCCAACGCAGAACGCATCGTCGATCATGAAATAGGCGCGTTTCAACACGGTCTACTCTAAAGCTTATTATGCTGCGTTACACTTGCATAGCACACTATAGACTGTGATGTAGCGTGTGTGCAACTTTTGTATGAAGTATGCACTATGCAGTGCACAATTGCGGGAGGGCTCGTCTTTTTCTATCTTTTTCTATTCCCCTTCCGTCTCTTCCCTTTTTCCCTCTCCTCTTTATCCCTTTTCTCTTTTCCCCTGTTCTCCTTTCTTTCCCTCCCCGCTCTTTTGTGAGAAGTAGGATTCACTAAAATCCATTTAGGGACCTAAAGAGCGCTGTGAGCTCCCCTAGCGGAATAGGGCGGAGCCCCAACCGAAATCGAATTTCATACAGTTTGGCTTTAAGATATAAGATCTGGTGGCAAATATTTAAATTTTTTGTTCAAGAATAAACTGACTAAATTGGCAAATTTAGTGCAGTATCAACGTATGCTTATGTTTTGTTTGAAGAGTTGGGGGGCCTGGGCCCCCTGCCCTTTCTTGTCTACGCCACTGTTTCGAGCAGTCAACGCAATAGAGCGGTCTGTGCAGCATGCAGCGTTGCAACAGCAGTCAATGCGATATTACGTCGCAACAACACGCTCTGTCTGCCAGTCGCCTTAGAGTTAGTTGCCAGGCAGCAGAACGCTTGCTTGCTTTACATATTGTATCATTTCTGTCGCCATGATGATGACGCTAAGCGAGGACGTGACATATTGGGCGGAAATTACGACGTCGATGTGTGTCAACAGACTGTGTGGGTTTGTCGCTAGTTTATTATGACGTCGGACAGCGGATGTGGCGTCACTTGCAGTAATCACGTGGTCTGCGTCAGCTGCTGTTCTGTCTGAGGCAGCAGAATAACGCTAAAGACGACGACGACGACGACGATGATGATGATAACGCAATTACGTTGTTACGTGACGCAGTTGCTGGTGATGTTGTTAAGTCTCGTTGTCTGCGCATGTCGCGTCGGTGCTGGTGACGTCATCGCTAAACTCTACGGTCAGTAAGTAAGGGAAATTGTACTTTTTCAGCTGTGGCTTATTGCCTACTAATAACATAAATCAACGGAACGCTTGGTATCTAGAAACAAAGGACCTTATTGACAATGTAAGAGTAACATATGTACATATACGTGTAAAACTCTAAACTGACTTTGCTGGAAAACTCGTTGTGTTGCATTTGTCGCATGAATTAATGTCGCATGGATAACAATGTTGTTAATATTTAAGAACTAGTGTTATCTGTAACTTGTTTTCTTTTGATTTCGTACGAGTTTTGTCAGTTTTTTTTGTAGTTTGAGGAAGAGAACTTCCATTATGTAAAGCAGTGCATGTCTTTAAATCCAACGCTGCAGAAAGGCTACTGTTAGGCCTTGGTTTTGGCTATAGCTCAGTAGTCTGTACCTTGCGACTTTGTTACAATTACTGTCACGCTATCGTTAGCGACTATTTGTTGCCGCCGAATATTTGGCCAATTTTGGTCGTAAATATTTTAAACAAGAAGTAAGCTAGTATTTAGCTAGGACCTGCGCCATGCAGAAAATAGTCAAAAACTGTATCGTCCTCAAACGCAACCACTCGAGTCAATCAGCTGATTTCATGCATCAAATGAAAATGCCGGACATGAAATAGTCAGACTAAGTGTCCAGGCATGAAATTGACGGACATCAAAATGACGGACGCAAAATTGGAAGACAAGAAATATATTGTTTGAAAATAGATTAGGCTTACTTTACAATGCTGTGTGCATTTAAAGCAACGGCAGAACACTAATGAAATCTTTATTTACCATCACTGGTAGCACAACAAAATAATAAAAAAAAATAAAAAAATAAACGTATACAATAATATGACAAAATCAGTCACATGCCCATAAGCAACAGAATTTTAACTACCTAAATTATGGCAGCAAGGTAAATTGTACAATATTATTATTAAATAATTTAAATGCATAACACACCATAGACCGATATGCGCGAGCGACGTGGATATGTGTAAACGGCCAAAGGGGAGCAGTACTAAATGGAAGTATACTTAATTTAAGCCTATTTTACCGCTTGAAACATGTCTTGCATTTTCATGTCTGTCGTTTTCATGTCGGTCAATTTTAAGTCCGGCTATTTCATTTCCAGCAAATTTGTCTAAATTTGTCCTGCATTTTCAAGTCCATCAATTTCATCGCCTGTCATTTCGATGGTCCGTTATTTTCAGCGCCCCCGTTGTATTGTGCAAACAGTCCAGGCCAATAGATGGCGCCGCTACTCAGCGCTGCAGCTGCTAGCACCGTTATGCTGGGAACTTATTGGAGCCTGCGCGTCTTCACGTAGCTACTTATAGTTTTTGTCACGAGTTCATTTATGACAACAAACTCGATTTCTTTGACGTAGACTTTACCGCACTTTTATTCTACCCCTGCCTTTAATGTGTTCCCTTGCAGTAGATCTCTGAAGTTAGGCAAGTAAAGAGCGAAGACATTTAGCTACTTACTCGTATAATAACTTTCGACGTATAACTCAACTTACACAGTGTCGGGAAAAAAGTAACCCCCTAGACATCGTACAATAAAAGTGTTAAATCTGAACTAATTTGAACAAAATTATGTACAATTAATTCTTAATAAATTGCTGAGAGGATCACCAAATTTTGTTGAAAAATATTATTTCTTAGCCAGGTAATTGATTGTTAAATGTCGACAGCAAAATACCTCTATTACCAATATGGCGTTACATAAGTAAACCCTTCTGTTACTGTACATTTGCGTAACTCAAAAAAACAACAATTCATTTTGTCAAAATTACACATTAACAATGCATCATTTATTGGCAATCAAAGTACCAAATATCAGTTAAATCTGTTAAAGTAAGCCATAGTACAGCGGTTTTTGTGAGGTCACCCCAAAACACTTCAGTTTCACGTCTTTGTAGATCGACGTCTGACACGAAGACCTGAAATTGGGGCGACTTCGCAGCCACTGTAACTATTGTTTGCCTTAGCGAATTTAACTGAAATTTGATATTTTGATTGCAAATAAATAGCTCATCGTTGGTGTTGAATTTTGCTAAAGTGAGGTATTGTTTGTTAAAGTTACGCAAAAATGTACAGTAACAAAATGGTTCAATTATGTAACGCTCTATTGGTAACGAAGATATTTTGCTATCGATATTCAACAATTAATAACTCCGCTAAAAATAATGTATTTTAACAAAATTTAATGATCGCTTCAGCAATTTTTTGGGGATTAAGTGTACGAAATTTTATTCAAATTATTTTAGATTTGACGTTTTTATTGTACGATGTCTAGGGGGTTACTTTTTTCGGAGATAATGTACAATGACCACTTTACGTCAACGTTACGGCAGAAAGACGGACAGACAGACAGACAGACGGGCGAAAAACGCACGTTGCCTTGACCCACGCATCGTGTTATTGCATGCGTGGCGTGGGTAAAAATGCTAAAAGTGATTTTTCATCGTCAGAAGGTGTAGGAGGAAATTAACGTCAGTTAAAGACGTCCGCACAGATGCAAAAGCTAATTAGATTACGTTGCCGGCTGCCCATGCCTCTGGCAGTAGGTAAAATGAAATGACATAGATTGACCACGTCATGTGACAGAATCGCGTGACTTGTGGCCTTAACTAGTCGACTTACTTACTTACTTACTTAACGTTCAAGTCAATGGCGCAAAGTTTAGTGTTTACCGTTACGTATAACAAGTTAAACAACTTAACAAGCCAACAACTTTGTTTTGCAGCAATGTCAAATGCACGTGGTTGTATTAATTTCAGCAACATAGATATTGAGATGTATGTGTAAAACTATGTCTAAATTGCCTTAATAAGACAAATAAGAATGTGTTCTGTATCCGTAACTTTATTTTCTAAATTATTAAAAAAGAACAACACTTACGATCAAAAAACTCACTTGTTTAAAACGATTACATCGCACAGTTTGTAATTTGTCTGTAGTGTTTTCGGTTTAATGCTTGTACACAAGCTTTTCATATTGAAACAGTACGCGATCTATGGCTAATATTCTGTTGACATACGTTTCTGCCTTTGCACGGGACTTTTCCCGTTGCTATAGTCGTATCGATTACCGGCCGCCGTACTCTGAACTTGGTCGGTCGGTTGTATCGCGGAATTAGGCAGACCGTTGGACGGTCGTCGGCACTCGGCGGAAAGAAATCCAAGCGTAATGGCGTCGATTCTCGGGCTATCTGAAGTCAAGTCTGCGAGAGCTGGCTTGACCTGTAAAACGTCCCCTGACAGTTGCTGCGGTCCTACACTCGCCGCATACAGACGGACGGACCGATCGACGAATGGCGCCAACTGCTAGTGCTGCTTTCGTTAACAGTAACTCAAACTGAAACTGAAACGAAAAACAAATCAGAAATGAAATCGTCCGAACTATGCTTTAAGAAAAGAAACTAGTAAAGTCCAGTTATAATTTTCTTTGCTAACTGGCTTTTACCGTAACTCATTTTGGCTTTTGCGAATCTAAAATTGTGCGTTTCTTATCGTCAGTGCTATTCTCGAACAGTTTGTCTTACTTGCAAGTATATTTGTGATTTATACCGCATTGCACATGCTCAGAAGCCTCAAATACTTAGTAACCGTTCTGCCGCAAAAAGAATCCAGAAAATTTTGCGATCCAAAGCCAAGGATTCTGGATATAACCTTATCTATTCACTTACTTACTGACCGATACAAGGCACGATAAAAAGCGGCCATGGGAGTAACACTGTGATGACATGCGGGCAGACTGTCGGACTCGCAATGTGTAGAGTGTAGACCTTATAGTCTCTGAGGTCAGCTATCAGAACACGAATCAGTTCAGTCTTATAGCATTGGCGACAGAAAGCCTCGGCTTAATGGTGCTGGGTCGGTCAGTACTCGCGAATAAACGAACTGCGCCAGAGTAACGACGTCTCCGTGCTTCACTAACTACGCACCTACAGTCTGACATATTGGGCCTAGCAACGGGAACGGCTAAAAAAACTTAAGTTTTTGCTTGCCACTTATAAGCCATGGCGTACAGCAAACGATGTTGCACGGATTTGATGTCATTCAGAAAGTCCATCAAAAAACTTTCCGTGTATCTTATAGCCTACGTTTGTTCAACACGGGTAGAACTATATTGTGTGTGGTGTGCGATTGAATTTAATATAATGTTACCTTTTGTTATAATTAAATAAGCTTCTTCTCTGTAGGCCTGCAAATCAATTAACGCTGCGCAAATTAGCAAATAAACGCTGCTGGTATGATTAATCGTCATTCTGTGCATACACTATTAATCAATGGGACAATAAGGCCAATTAAGCGCAAGAAATCGATAAACGTTCAATGTTCGTCATTTTCTTCGAACCAATGAAAAATGTTTCTGTTTAATCGTGTTTTACCAGAAGTAGGCCTTAAGTAACAAAAATCAAACAACATTTTGCAGAAAATATTTAGTCAGTATTACAGACAAATTAATTGCTAGTTTGTGCAAAAAGCTGTTTATTTTTAATTTTTAGTGGTCCAATGGTGGGTCCATTGGACCTACCCATTGAATCATTTTTAGTATTAAAAGTCATCTGTTAGTTTTCAGAGGCGAGCATCCATGATTTTGTTTGTACGGACCGTACACGTTTTTTTCTGACATTACACGTATACCTGTCCCACTCCTTAGAGCATAAAAAATTGGAATCTTGGGACCCCTAATCAGTTTTTCCTGCATTCAATACAAATACACCGTCAGTCCGTCACTATAGGAGAGGCGCCTTATTTCCATAACGGTGCCAGATAGACGCGTGGTCACAATGGACCACCTATAGGAAGTCGCCCACCGCGAGTCGAATAGTCACGTGACCGATGACGTCACGTGACCCCAAAAGGTTAAGGTCGTGACCCTATTATCTTTGAGGCGCCATATCTTCATAACGGTTGCCGGATAAATAGCTGCGCCGGCTAGGACCGACCATTTACACGATAGCCGGATAAAAAGCTTATTGGCTATTCATCCGGCTGCCAAATAAATATGCCGTGAGAACGTCGTACCGCCGCAGTGACAAGACTTTAGCCAGTAGCACCCTTGGGTGCTCGACGTACCAGCTAAGGCCGTCTAAGACAGCTGCCGGATAAATTGCAGGGCTAGCTAGGACCAGTTATTTATCCGGCAGCCAGATGAATTGCTTATGAGATGTAACTAAGTGAAAAAAGAAACATAAATATGGAGTTGGAGTTCCATTTGTAAGTGCTCTGAAACCAAATAACAGTTAGCATGAAATTTTTCGTCATTTGCTCGTTTTGTGTCGGTTTCCAGCTGCCGTATTGGAAAAACGAACAAAGATATTTTTTAAAAAATTGTAGCATTTTTTAGTCCGAACATATTCAGGAAAAGTTACCAAAGCGTTTCCTACAATTCCAAGCGGTTTCAGAGCTATGATCAAAAAACGTCTGCGGGTCCAATGGACCCAGGATCGGACCGGTAAGTTACAATTTTTGGTCGGACCACTGAAGGTTAATAACACTAAAATCAACGTACTGTTAATATTTGCAGCTGGTCAGGATAATAACAAATGCAGTACAGGAGAACGGCATAAACTTATGTAGTTCTGATAAAAGATTTTGATTAAGGTTTTTTTTTAAATTTCGATTTGTTTCATTATGTCAGACAGTATGTACAGATATGAATAACATGCATAATAGCAACAAAAAATACAACGTGTTGAGACGTGGACCTATACGTGCAGCTGGATATTGTAAAAAAATAAGCGCCGGCCGATAGACATCTTAGTGCTTGTATACGCGCGCGCGTCGAGGGACAAAGTTGTCCACACGCCGCTGGACATTGCATGACGGCGTGGACACAATCGTCTCTGACAGCTGCGATATTATTGTTCCCTATAGATCCGCTGAATCACCGGGCCGACCTGCCTCGGCGCCAGCTCGGTCTCGTTTTAATTCGGCCCACCCCGCGTCTCGTGTCATTCATTATTCAGCGCTCGGTATTCGTGTTTTTGTCTGTGTGTGACGTCACTCCCCCTTCTAGGTAACGTAATGTTTTTGTTTTTTGCCGTATTATTGTTCCATCCGTCGCGTAGCTTCGTCACAGAGTTGGTGCTGTTGTCAAAGCTTTTACTTCTAATTTTTTGGTGTGAAATTTATAAACTGCATTAGCAATCATTGCTTGCGTTTTTTTCCGGCAGCCGATCAGCGGTTGACGTAGTAGCAATATGTAGATTTAAAAGATAAAAAATAAAATACTAAAGCATATAAATTTATGTCTGTATAAAGCGTGGAAAGATTTATGGTTTTTCCGACCGTTAGGTCGAGCCTTGGGTACGATGTGTCATTTGTCTGTCGTCTGTCTGTCTGTAACGCATGTAATGTGGCTACACCGTACGTCTTATTTTAGGGGGTCGGCGATAGTACCGTTTGATGGAACAATGACAAGTTCCTATAGGCTGTCAGTAGTAACCATGTTTTTATCTTCAGCGGTTTGGCCTCAATTTTGAATTCAAAGTTGCTGCCTGCAGCCATCCAGGCCCGTCGAGAGGGTGGGGTAGGCGGAGTAAGCTACCCCGGGCCCCGCGATGTTTGGGGGGTTCCGCCATCGGCCAGAAATATACGGTACGCTAGAATGTACCATTTTGAAAAAAAAAATTCAAAAATTTTCTTTCTAGAGGGGTTCCGTGAAAATGTTTGGGGCCCCGCAAAATGTTTTCCCAGGCCCGCTGTGACTCTCGACGAGCCTGCAGCCATTACCCACGTGCGCCGAAATACTGTATCGTATCTTAGCATTAATCGTAGCATTTGATATAGGAGCGTCGCCATAGCGTGGATGGCACTGTATAGGCTAGTCACTCTGGGAAATCGCTTTTTGTCCACGACCGGAAGTCGGACGCTAACCTTCGAATATAGGGGGTACGGTCGGCCCACTCTAACGACAGCTGGGTTTTTTGTTTATACCATAAAATGTATTATTTTAGTTTAGAAAAATGTTAGTCGAAGAGCCTGCGACGAGGGCTCTGATTTGTGGATGAACTGCTCAAAATCCTACGTAAGTCATAAGCATGATAAGAATAGCGGAAATTGGTCCTTAAGCCAACACTCCGCCACTTCGACCTGTTTTGCTGTTGTAGGACAACAAGTCGTACAACAAGCTGTAGAACTTCTTGACATCTTAATATGTAGATTTGTCACACTGTAGACCTTCACTTTTTTGATGGACTTGTACACCTTGCTGTGGATTGGACTTGGCGTAGCCTACATGTAGACTTTAATTTCTTATCGCTTTGTGGCGTTGCCTCTTCTATACTCAAAATTGTTGCACGGCTTGTTTTCATAAGAGATTTGGCTTTGTTTTTAGAGTCATAAATGCTAATAAATAGCAGTAATATTAAGTGCGTGACAAGCGACGACACTTTCTCATAGTGTGAGAAAGTGCTACTCGCAGTGTGCTACTGGCACGTCCACACTATTCACCAGTGATCACTCATTCAGTCACACGATTGATAACCAGTCGTGTGACAAATCGTAGACTGGGGAATAAAGCGTCGAACGATGAATCTTCACTCGGTGCAAGGCGATTGAATACTGCGACTGAGAGGTGGCCGGTGCCGGTGATATCTCGTGTCTAATAGATCATGCACTCTGTCACGTATTCTCAGAGATACTGTATCATGCGTGTATCTTTGTGCGTAAGGACAGTAACTACATTCTCATTAGAAAATTCATATTTTACCAGATAATGTAACAACGCGGTTAAGGTGCGGGGGATGTTTAATAATATTTTTATTTTTAATTTGTCGCGGTATGAGCCGCGAGTGGCTAGCATTAGTGTGCATGTGCCATTCTGGCCATTCTCCTATGTTATCAAGTAATTGTTCTGTTAATGTTTATGGTTTTGGAAAATAGTTTATTTCTGAAAAAAATGAAAGATTGATTGATATTTTGTGAAAATGTGAACAAGCATTTGGTAGCATGTTTTTGACCGCGGTGTCATGTGCAGTTAAAATGTCGTGCAAGTTTTGCTAATTTTAACCAAAACTGCACGTCTAAAAAGTTCAAGACAGATACCAGTTACGTGTAAAGTAAAACATTTTGCCACATTCAAATCAGCTGTCACTTCTGATATCGTACAACACTTCTGGGCCTTATACTCATAATTGTGCACTGAAAGCAGCGAGGCACACTTCATTTGACGCAACATTTTCTGCGTTCACGTGTGTGTTGATGGTTGTACAGGGTGCAGTGGTGAATGTCCTGACGGATCGTTTCAGTCTCGTCCGTGCAGCAACTCTACCGACAGACTCTGCACAGGTCTCTCTCTACCTATTGCACACTTCACTACTGGTACAACTTTTTGATATACGTATGTATACGGTGTTTCAGAAAGAGATAACTCGAATTTTGTCGTATCTGCACGAATCAAATGTTGACCGTGAAACATTCACGGTATTTTTGAATGTTAGTAATTATAAGGTAGTGCAGGGAAGCGGTGTGATATTTAATCCGCAAATCTTCTGCTGACTGTATCAGTGAAGCATATTGCAGTGTCAGGGTTTAGACACACAGCCAGTGTGGACACATACCACAAAACAGTGGCTTTTATTGAGCAAATATAAAGCCATCTAAAAACCACCGGTGACCCGCTAAAAATTCAAACAATCCACGTTTAGTTTTTTGTTTCATTAATAAATTAGTATTTAATAATCAACTTTATTCATCAAAAAAATTCGATAGCATCACAAAAAAGAACAAACAAAAAAACACTAATGCATACTGATGACAGATACACATAC
>Ga0209671_1008765_pt1 | contig 10587 bp, 7 predicted proteins | sample WorMetHERISLAND2_2_FD_187401 | JGI IMG/M metagenome (GOLD analysis project Ga0209671, IMG submission 187401) | Marine gutless worms symbiont microbial communities from Max Planck institute for Marine Microbiology, Germany - Olavius geniculatus... | ecosystem: Host-associated > Annelida >...
CCTAGAGCCACGTCAAGTGCCAAAGTTTCGTCGGGCTACACTCCCTAACTCCGAAGTTATAAGCGTTAATTTATTGCATTTTAAGCCAATTTTTGACCCCCCTTTGAAAAAAGTTGTAAGGGGGGCCGCCGTCCCCGGTGGGGGGTGCGCTAGTAAGACTTGGTGATTCTCTAGCGCGTGTCAAAATTTGGGGGCGCAGCACCCCCTATGGGCCGAAATATGGTCTTCCGAAAATTGCGCTTTAAGGGGGTACAATTCAACATCTAAATCTCCAAGGTCACTGGACCAAACTTCACCGGACTTGTTTTGTCTAACGCAGGAGGAATCGCGATAGACGGAATGACTATCCAATTTTGAATATCTTCATCCATTTCGGAGATATTCGCCACCAAACTTCGAAGTCGTCCGAAATCGGGCTGAATTTTGCATGTTTTTCGCCCCCGAAATTTTTTTGGGGTGTGCCCCCCCAAAATTTTGGACCGGCATTATAAAATTGGGCCTAGTACTGACCATCGTGCAAAATTTCACGCCGGTCGGCCCACGCATCTTGGAGATCTCGCGTTGGAAGAAAAAATAAAAAAAAACATCATGCGTAAAACAGAAGTCCTTCCGAAAACTATCGTTTTCGGGCGGACTAATAACATACTGCGGGTCACAAAAACAATCTGGCTTGCTAGCAGACGATAATGACGTTCGTGAAGTAAACTGCGTTTTTTTGATGGCATATCTAACATTAACGCGTTAGGCATATCTGCTATCTAAAAATCTAAAGAGTTTTGTTTCATGGTATTGAGGCAATATACTACGAAATCTGCTTTTCGTGCTCCAGCTTGGACGTATTTATAATATACTCATAATGAACTAACACTAACGCGTTAGGCATCAAAAACGCAACTACAGATGGTGGATCATACCATTTGAAATATGCACGATGAATATTTAATGAAACGGGCTTAAAACTGGCTTCAACTCGTTGCGTTAGGCGAACGGTGAGTATATAATCAGTCTACTTATTCATAATTATGTCTGTGGTCGACTCCACTATTAATTGTCCGCCAACTCGCCAGGCGGCGTGACGCCAATTTCCGCTCGTTGTTGTCAAAGGAAGGACGACAGAAGAAAGACTTAAGAGAGACGATGGACAAGAGATGTGTCCGTTCAGCAAGGCGAAGGTTGTCCGCGGTAGCCGCCGTGGCATGCGGCGATATTTTTAGCAATGATGTCAGCGTTGGCCAATAGCTCTCGATCTAGCTAGGCCTGCTTAGATCGTCGTCATCGAAGAAAGGAAAGACCCTGCAGAAAGGACGAAAAAAGAAAGACGTAGGAGCGACAGACAGACAGACACACTGACAGACAAGTGTGCCTGTCTGTCTGTCTGCATCTCTGTCTGTGTGTCTTGCATCAAAGGTCGCGTAATGAGAGACAAAAGCCGTCTCTCACTCAGTCGTCAGAAAAAGAAAAGGCTGAAACAAGAAGCGGACGGAAAGAACGAGAGAAGAAAGACTTAGGAGAGAGACAGACAAGAGATCAGTCCGCTCGTCGATATCACACTCACTGAAAGCCACTGATAAGTCAAGACTGTTGTACTCACTGCTAAGTTGGTGCAGCGTTGAAAAAAACATGAAACTGCAGGATACACAGTTGTAGAACATGAAAACGCAGGACATAAAACTAGCCCGAAAGTGGCATGTTCAGATGGGCCCATTTTTGTGAACATAGCACATGTCCTGCATTTTGATGTCTTGCAATTTTATGCCATGCAATTTCACGTAATGCAATTTTAAAGGTCCGACATTTTCATGCCCGTCATTTACAGTTAACCCTTCAGTTGCCTGTATTAGCGTCAACTACATGCACAAAATCGAACAGTCCGACGAAGGTTTGTTTCGAAAATCCACAGTTTGATTGCTGGCCCCTCATACCAACGTCTGAGGTTTTCTTTGACACGCCGGCGCTATGAGCTATAGAATGAACACAGACACAAAAACGATATTGTAGTTCCATGGTAAAAAGTATGGTATAAATTTTGCCCTCGTCCAATAGTATGACTCTGCATCAACCGCACGGCGAGAGCTTCAAAGCAGGGGGCAGTTGCCTCGTAAAATTGAGTCTGTCAAAAATGTTCTTCCGAAAACACAAAAATTTAGATTAAAAATTATTCATTTCCGAAAAATTTAAAGACAAGGTTAAAATTCTGAGCGATTGTGATTTCTTTTGTCGGAAATTTTTAGCTGTCTGTCAGAAAATTGTAGCTTCTTGTCTGCTTGCTCTCAACTTTTTAACCCAGGACGCTGCTATTTATTGTACTAAGAAAAAATGATACCAATAGTCATTAGTCAGCGGCGTCATGGATTGAAATAGCAGGCGGAGCACGAAATTTCAATTTTGTGACAGACAAGTGTTGCATGCTTGGACGAAAACTTTCTGACAAAAAGATATCCCGACAATTTTCCGACGTCCATTATTTTTGGGAGGGGGAGAAACAATTGTTGCCATGTGCCCCTTCCCTTTGCCGAACAGTAAAATGATGCCGGTAATGCAACCATGGTAAAACGTACTGTACATTTTTCCGTCGTCCGACAGTATTATCTTTCATCTACCGCATGGAGGATAGATGGCGAGAGCTTCGAGGAAGCTTTGTTCGATATCTGCGCTCCAGATGCCCTCGGCGTCACTGCCCGCTCCATCGTCGTCATCGTCAACTGTGCACATACGGGCCAGAGCTGCCAAGTTAACATACCGCCAATCTTTTTTTCTTGATTGCGAACTCTACCATAGCGTTGCCGTACTGACAACTTGATGCCAAATATCCCTATCTTCAGCCTTTCTCCAAGCATGCATGCAGTGTGTCGCCAATGTAGGTGATAATCCCCCTCCTTAGCCTCTTTCCTTTCCTTTCCTTTCTTTCACCTCTCCTCCTTTCCTTTCTGTTCGTTTCCCTTTCCTTTCCTGTCTTCCCTTTTCCCTTTCCGTATCTTCTCTTTTCCACTCCTTCCTCCTCTTTCCAATCACGTCTTTTTTATATTTGACTTCGTTCACTATAATGCATTATAGTAGCTCATGTTAAAAAACAAATAAACATAAACAAAACAAAGCAAAACACAGCAAAACGAAATAACAGTACACTGTCCCTTCCTTTTTCTTCCCTCCATCCCTAAGGCTTGCCACGATTTCGGGCTGCGACACGCATTTCAAGAGTGAATTGCGCCAAAATGGCTGGAGATAGACCAAGACTACTTCCACATAAAATTTTCAGCATTGAATGTAGATTTTAGCAGTCCAAGTCTGGACCCTCTACGTTCAAGGAGGCTTGCGTACGCGGGTGTTAAAAAGGAGTACCTCTCTAAAAAGTGGTTATTTATCCGCTGTTGGCTTGTCTAGCGTGAAAATGGTTGCAGACAGGCACAGACATGCTGCTTATCATAACAAGCACTGGCGACGAGCTTCTTAGAAATGTCAACATTAATGACCTTAAATAACCTTAAACCCTAAAGTAGGTTTTTAGTGATTTTTTGGCCATTTTTGGCTGTAAAAGAGTGAATTGCGACGAAATGGACGAAGACAGGCCAAGATTACCTGCGAACAGAAACTGCTATAGGCTCTAGCGCGTCTCATGAGTATTACCTCAGATTTCTTGTTCTCACATCTGTAATTTAGCCATTAGGCCTACCTGTATTGGTCGTTGCCCCTGGCGCCGTACCGTCATCACTGCCGCCGTTGGCCATCATTCCCACATTATCATCGACATCATCGTCATCATTGTCGTTGTTGTTGGCAATGTTCTGACGTCGCCGGTGTTGACCGATGGCGGCTCAACCGCTGCAATCAGTGCAGGTCTGCAACACCCGTCAGCAGCAACGCCATCTATCTAGCAGCAGTAGTACTAACCGTTAATCACGGGGCGACGAGCGAAAGCGCAGGATCTGGAAAACGATTGGTCAAAATACTGTTGCTACACTACCTTGTAAAATGCAAGAGTCGTAGTTTGGTTGTTTACGACAATGAATTCGTACTGGGTAGCGCAAGTGTCGCGGCTAACAAAATCACTAAAACTATAAAATCATTGAAAATCAGTTACTTATTCAACACCAATCGTATGCATTTTAAGATCGTTCATCGACGAACTGAAACCATACACTACATCAACACTGAGTAAGCCGCTCTGAGTCACGCGGTTATTGAACGTGCTGTTGGCGAGTGGCATCAGCGTGTACACGCTTGCACTTGTACTGAAGACAGACATTTTGAGCGCAAACTGTAATAAATAATTATGATGTACGACTTGTTTGACGAACAATAATTTACAGCCAATCATGTTTCTCGATATTCAGTTAATCATTTCTGAGCAGATGCATTCGCTACCCAACATGAATTTATTGTAGTAAACGGCCAAATACGACTTCTGCATTTCACAAAGTTGTGTAGAAAAAGAAGATGAGATAGGCAATGTTACAATCGTTCAGGTTTAGTTTTTTTGCGATGTCCCTTTTCAAAAATTATTCAAATCGGCCAATGTTTCCTGGGGTTATTCGAAAAAAACGGCAAAGTTTCTGAGATACGGTGAAGTATTTACACATCCATGCTATCGCTGATGGTGTTTGAACCGGCAGAAGAAGTGTACGATCTAAACGTCTAACTGCTGCTGCTGCAGCTGGGCTAATAAACCGGAGCTCAGAACAGAAGGCGGAGTCTTTCACTGACCACTGACCAGTGGTGAATGAGTGAACAGTGAGCACTGGAGGTCAACGAACGCATGGTTAGTCAGCCGCCAGGCAACGACGACCAGAGAAATTAACTGACTGCTGTGCAACGATACGATGCTCCTCAGTTGAGAATTGACCTACACTAGCCTAATAGCCTGCTGACTGCCTAGCTTCAGATTCAGAAGACTTTCAGTTCGATCGCTCGTCTGGTGTGTCATACAGTTCAGTTCTAACTTATCTGGTTTGTCGTAAAACAGTGTGGTTTCCGCTAACAAAAACGAAAACTGATAACGAAAAATCAAGAATTCCTTAACGATAACTGACAATGAAACGAAAAGATAACGAAAACTGAAACGAAACTAAAACTTAAATATTTTGCAAAAAACGTAGAAACCAGTGACATGGTTCCCGAGCCACAGGGCCCGAACTCAAACATGTTAGCATACACAAAATGCGCATTGTTGACTTAGGGTGCGTCAACATTTGCGCGCTAGCCATAGTTGTTATCTGGCTAAATTTCACCAGATTTCTTTTATTCGACGCGGAAAGAATCGTAGTTGATAATGTTGTTTACCGCTTGTCCATATTTGTATCCATTCCAGACATATTCACGATCAAACTCTGAAGTTAGCATACACAGAACGCGCAATGTCGACTTAGGTTGGGTCAACATGCGCGTTTATAACTTTTTTTGTTGGTGGACCAAAGTTCACGATTTTTTCTCAACTTCAGGGTGAACGTGCTTGATAACGCCGTTGAGCTTGTCGATATCTCAATCCGCTCCAGAGATATTTGCGGTCAAAGTCGAAAGTTGCTACAAATCGGGGTGAATTTTAGACGTTTTTGCCTTCGCAAATTATAAGGAAGTGGGGCCCCAAGAAAAATCAAGAAATTTGAGCTAATGCTCACGGGACGCACGAAAGCCTATAGCAGTTCCTACCCGCAGGCAGTTACCCATCGCAGTACTAACCGGGCCCGGCGTGGAGTAACTACGTTTCAGCCGAAACGCGTTAACAACTACGCCACGCCACCAACGCCAGAACTGTGGCGACGCCTTGTGAATGATAAAGACTTGCGCAGCCCGATATCGCGAAAAAATCCATAAAACCCCCTATTTTGGCGTTCAAGGTCATCCAAGGTCATTGAATTCGGCGCCAATCGAAAGCTAGTATACGATTTCCTATTAGTGATTAATAGTAACCTAGGCTTTATCTCGCACTGTTACTGAGATACAGCCACTTATTGGCCGAAAATCGCAAATTTTGCCCACCCCCCTCTCATTTAGCGCCCTCGTTCGGGGTGACCCCCTTTGAATTTCTGGAAAAGCTTTACGGTTCCTGAAACTAGAGTCTTTCAGGCAGCCGATGTTGAAGACTTGGTGATCCTAGCCTGCACCGTTTTTGCCTGATCCACCCGTGTGACAGATGGACAGAATTGCGATGGCTAAGACGCACTGAAAGCATAGCTGCTTTCGCGCATTAAAATTGTAACCGGCTTTACACCCCCAGTTAGCGGCACGTCACGTGGTAAAGTTTCGTTATGCTATTTTCTTTAGCTCCAAAGTTACAGAGGCTCACACACTACATTTTGAGCCACTTCCCCCCCTTCTTTGTAAAAAAATTTGAGGGACTCCATCCCCGATCAGGTGTGCACTAGCAAGCCTTGGACATTCTATAGCAAAAAAAATTTTGCGTAAAAATTTTGGCGCAGCATTTCCTAGGGGCCGAAATATAGTATTCCGAAAAGTCGATTTTCTGAATACAATTGCACCTCCGAATCTCCGTGGTTACTGGACCAAAGTTCACCAAACTTTATTTGTTTCGTTAAACGCAACAGGAAACGCTGTCGTGAACCAAGTTTTTAGATTTTAGACATCTCTATTCGTTCCAGAGATATTTGTGTTCATAGTGGAAAAGAGTCCGAAATCGCGCCAAATTTAGCATGTTTTTTGCCCCCAAATGTTTCTGAGGACAGACTCCCAAATTTTTGGACCGGCATTTATAAATTGAACATGCTTCCGAACATGTGGCAAAATTTCGCAGAGATCGGCCACAGACCTCGAAGATCTCACCATGAAAAACTGTTGCAAAACATAAGGCCTTCCGAATTATCGTTCCGGGTGGCCTAAAAATTTGCAGTACATGGAATTTGCAACGAATGGACTTTGCAAAGAGTGCGTATGCCTATAGCCTATACACGGTCTATGTTGTGTCTATCACAGTTCTGTTGGCGGCAGTATTTAGCCTGCTATACCTGATATATCACGTGAGTGATTGTATCTTGTTTTAGGCATTTAAGATAAAGCGTATTTGCTTTTAATCGAGTAGGCCTATATCGAATTTCATAAGTGTAGAGGTAAACTTTACGCCTGCCAAAAACCAACTGTAGGCTTACATTCAGACGACACAATGATTTGAACGTTTAAAATTAGCTGATGATGTCAAAATGTCTGCACATTTATTTTCACTTAGACTTAGGCCTCCTACATTAACAATGTTGGAAATGTGCCTTGCCATTAGTATGATATTCAGGTAATTATTTTTAAATATTTATTAACGGTTGTGTAAAAAATATATCTGTTATTTGTAAGACGATTTTCTTGCAAATTCCATTTCTTACAAATTCTATTCTTTGCAATTTCCTTTCCTTGCAGATTCAACTTTGTCTTTCCTTGCATTTTCCCTTCCTTGCAAAGTCCACACTTTGCCAAAATCTACCATTTTCCTTCCATTCTTTTTTCCTTGCAAATTCCATTCCTTGCAAAGTAAGGCGACCCGTCATAATGTGTGGTGAGTACATGCTTGTTTGCTTCAACTCTGGTGCTGTCAGTTGCTACCCTGCTTCAATGGTGAACTTTATCTGGTGCAGTGATGAAAAAAATGTTCATTGTATCAGCACTATGCAACATGGGGGCATGAAATCAGGCATCTCGCAATCTAAAAACTCAACCATATTGCAACTCAACCATCTTGCAAGCTGTGCACTGTCAAGCTCTCTTCACCGGTGTGTGAAAGTGATCGTTTTGGGCATTTTTTGTGGCTGCAGTAGTAAAACTTGAACAGTTTGTCATCAGCAAACTAGATAAAGTTTGTCATCGACGCGGTATCCGTACATCTTGGTTAGTTCTATTGTCCCTTTGGTCCGGACACCTTGGTTAGTAATGCGACGGTCGACAGCGTGAGACGGCGCGTAGTCGACCAATCACAGAACAGCTGCAACTCAAGGTAATTAGTGAGGCAACGAAAGAATACTTGTGTATTCACAAGTATTCTGAGTACTGACAACGAAATTCCACACAAAACGTATTCAGACTTAGGCTTAGTTTATCTGATTCCGTGTGGAACATTGGTCGACGATTTGTCTCCAGTTGGCATGATCATTGGCAGCAGTTGTCTTGTCACTCCAGATTTTTTTAACATGTTTTGCCATGTTTTATTTGGTCTGCCAATTTCCCTCTGGCCATCTTCTGCTTTTGGTGTTGCAAAAAATTTCTGCTCAGTCTTGGCACTAACTTTGATAATATGTTGGTAGTAACTTAGCGGGGAAACGTCCTAGGCACACGATATTACTCACAAGAGGATATGAGCATTATTGGAAAAGAAGAAAAAGAAGAAAGCAGGAGTGAAACGTCCTGGCAGAGGAAATGTCCGACGGGAGGGGGGGGGAACGTCTGCTGTTGACAGGCCCAGGGGGAATGTCCGGTTTTCAGCTTACGATACTGAGTAGTATGGCGAAAGCTTGCTACTAGTGGTCCTTCATTGTGTTCAATGCTAACTGAAGGTTTGTCGGATGAGTCACACTTTGAAAACTGTTGTTGCTGCATTTCATTAATTCTACGTACAACTTGCTGCAATGTAAACTGTGGCTTTTTTACAAGTTTTTTAAGCTAGCCAAGTTTGTTTTCAAAGGGGAATGCACTGAAGTCATCCAAGCAACCCAGCCACTTAACGTCTTCAGCCAAATGCAGCAAACTGTGAATGTTATAAACCAATGTTTCCCTGGAGTACAATGCTTCCGCATCTCACACGAATTTGGACAAGAGACTACCAGCATAATCACAGTAAACTGTTGCTAAACGTTGCGAGGCAAGAATGCGTATTGCAACAAACAGCAGCATAAAATGCTGAAACAGCTCAAAAGGCAAAATGCCTTCGAGGACCACAAAACCAAAATACAACAAAAAATTGTGAAATTCTGTAGCTTTTCAGCGCAAAACATCACTCAAGGAATGAGGCTTTATCGCAAAATCTGAAGGCACATATGCATTCAGACAGAGAAGCTTTTACGAAACACGGTTTACATCTAGTCGTGATAGTCTGGCACAGTATGGACCGACAGGTCCTTTTCAATACATAATCAACCTTCTCATCACACCTAAACAAACAAGATGCATGTAGTCTAATCCGAATCGACTCACAAAACCAACTGGAAGAGGACTGAGTGGACATGGCAACATATGATGTGTTTTATCAGTCTGCTTTACAAATAACTCATCATCACGAAGTTCTGCAGAGGCAGATGAGTATATGGCTTTGCCACCATATTCCCCATGGACGCAGCCCACTTTTCACAAGCACCAAAACCTGAATGACTTTTAATCCCCTTTATGAAAGCGAGCTGGTGCATCGCACACAAAGGAGTGTATATCAACAGTATAATGCGTGTGATTGATGATTATTCCATCTGCAATCAGACGGCATGCTTCCGAAACAAATTCGGACAAAATTTCAGCAGCATCACCAGGTTTCTCCTGGCCATAATAAAGGCCAACTATGAATGGGTCTTTGCTTGGCATGTTTTTAATTAATGCCATAATTGGCCATAAACATGTTCCTGAGCTTTTAAATAGTGGAAGACCGTCAATATTTATCTGTAGTTCTAAATGCTGGAGATCACAAGACTCAGCATTTACTGCAGTGCACAGGCCACTGGCAAGTCCCATATGGCAGTACTGTCCCCCACCTTTCAAATTTCGAATGGGCAACTGCATGGGAGTGTTTAACAGTGTATGTGGATCACGAGAAAGTGACGGAAAATGTGGACTCAAAATTGACAGCAAAAAACGAGTTGCATTCTTGGAAATATTACGCGTAGTGACCCACTGTGCAAGTTTTGTACTCATGTCTGTATCAACATCATCGTCGGAATCCAAAGCAATCAGCAGTTTCAGCATGTATGCAAGAAGGGTCAGATAAATATTGACGATCATCCACCACAGCTTCAGGTTGCTCAACAGTTCTCTCCTCTGAGAGTGGAACTTCAGACATATTAGTGCTAACAGTAGCAACATCAGGCTGGCCATCAACATATGAAGGGCCCACATCTGAACTATCAGCCGCATCAACACGACTCACATCATCACCACAAGAAAAAGTTGTATTGTGACCAAAATTACCACACACATTACTGTCACTATTTCTAATGATACCCATTTCTCGTGAAACTTTTCTTCGCACATGTCGCCTTAAAGACGAATATGACAATGGAACACTAGAACGCTTCGTCCTTCGGTAATTATTGACAATGGGTGTTGGTAATTTGCGGAAATGCAGAATGCGGAAAGTAATTTGCAGAATGAAATCTGCGGAAGTAGGCTGCGGAAGTAGGCTGTGGAACGGTGGGTAATATGCGGAATGCAGAATGACCGACCGAGCGATCGATAACGCCCCCGGCTGCACTCGGCATTTATTGCCACTAATTACCCAGCAACGTAGGCTACTGTACGCGATATCTCATGCTTAGATTAAAATACGCCACTGTCATATCTCATCTTTGTCATTATAAATTCTTTTAAAATAATTTATTGATTGGTTGCTAATTGTTTAAATTATAGGCCTATGTTTCTAAACTGTTATGTTATTTTACTTTATTTCATTTTGATATT
>Ga0209671_1008767_pt1 | contig 10587 bp, 7 predicted proteins | sample WorMetHERISLAND2_2_FD_187401 | JGI IMG/M metagenome (GOLD analysis project Ga0209671, IMG submission 187401) | Marine gutless worms symbiont microbial communities from Max Planck institute for Marine Microbiology, Germany - Olavius geniculatus... | ecosystem: Host-associated > Annelida >...
ATTCGCATCGCGCATTCTTACTTAGCCCATGGAGCTGTAACTAGGCTCGAGCACGCCCGAGACTGCAGCAGATGACATGTCAGGCCATATCTATTTTTAGCTGCAGGCCGGCCGAGGCAGAGTGCGTTTAGCCAGGGAATTCCAGAGACAAACTACCCGATGTCAACTACGTCGGTAGTAGTTAGTCGCTCGCTACGACAGCGTTTTGCATGCCATTGAACGCAACTTTCTAGTTTGGAAGTAGTTAGTTTCGACATAGACCTTATGTCCAAACTAATCTACGACGTTGTTATGCATACTGCCCCTGGTGATGTGACAAGAACCGCCGGGAATCAGGTCTTCTCACTGAGTGAGAGTATGACAAACCCCCCTCTATGACAGAGGCGCTTTGTCAGAGGGGGTTAAGTCGTGGGACGTTTTGTTGTGGGAGGGGGTTGTCGTAGGGAGTTTGTCATAAAGGATTTAATTCTGTCATATGTGAACTTTTTTGGGGACACAGTGCAGATGCAGTAGGCCTCTGCAGCTGCTGAGGCCGTTCACATGGTGAGATGGCCAGTTGGTCTGTGACATCAAGACAAACAAACAGAATCAAAGCTGTGCAAAAAATAAAACAAACTCTATAGCCGACAGAAAACAATTCTGGATAAATTATAGCGACTACATTTTGCTGGTTTTATGCTACTTCTTGCAAGAGTTAAAACATACTGTGACGTAAAGTATCCCAGCTGTCACTGTTTGGCAAGGTCACGCATGCAGCAGTTGCCATTCCACTCGATGGCATTGTCAGACAAAACCGCTCTACAGGACGCATTGGTTCTGATGAGGCACTGACTTTCCAACAGATATCAACTCACTGTGATACTTACAAATACTCATTCATTCCGCGAACTGTTGTTGACTGGAATCAGCTAACAAGTAAAATTTGATGAAATCCAGCAATCTGCTTTTCCGGAACATTCCCAGCCATTACTTTTCTACTAACTGTTACTGATGTCCGTTGCGGTAGCTGAGAGTAAAGGGGGGCAATGGCAAAGTGCGAGGTGCAAGTGAGGCACGAGGAGGGTATAGAGCGAGGGAGCATGCAAAGAATTCGTGCGAGGATCGGGGTAATTAGTGAGGCTGTGTGCAAGGCTGCTGTGGACTATTGGAGAGAGAGCATGAGTAACAGTCGACGCCAAGGAATGAACCAAAAACCAAATGTGCTCATGTCAAATACAGCGTAATCAAAACGTTCGTTTTATGAAAGAAAAATCATTTAATTTCAAACAAAAATGCAACCGTCAGTGCTCACACAAAAATTAATTTAAAAAGTTATAATGTACACAATATTAATTGTGAACTATGATTTACACAATATTCATTTATTACAACAGCCTAAAGCATAAAAAGACTAAAAATCAATTAATTTGAGTCATACTACAGAATGCGAACAGTGCGATCAGTAGGGATAGCCTGTTACTATGGCCATGTGCGCCGCCGCTGCTCTTAACGGGCCGTCCGGCCGCCCGCACTGCGTAGGACAGCAGCGCACAATGGCTGCAGGCGGGTGGCGTGCTTTGATCTGATCTACAGTACCAATGGCCGTTAATTGACGCTCAAAATTATGACTGTGACGAAAACTCGGTGTGGGTGAGCAGAACACGTGCAACAGAAAATTGTTGTCGTCAGCAGGACAATGCTGTAATGCGTAGGGTCACAAAGGAGGACAGACGCACGTTCATAGACTTTGGCACGAACACTGTGATAGCGTAGATTGAAACGTAAATTATATCCGCCGTAAAAATTCACAGAAAATAAGTAAGCATTTTCGCTATCTGCCATGAAAATCCATATCTACGAAAATTGCAACTGTATACTTTTTTCTTTTTTCAGTTAATACTGTAAATTATTACAGTGTTATTTTATCGCTTATTCAGCATGCTTTCATCGTTTACAACAGGCCGCCATAGCTAAGTTTGTACTAAAATTGACGTCGAGAGATGTGTCATTACGCAACATTTACATTCACTAGAGGGCGACAATTTCATGTGCAATATAGTATGATTTTGTGCTTGATATTGAAATTACGGTTTTCGCTTACACAGATAAAGGTTTAGGGTTAGGGTTAGCAATCGGGTTAGGTTTAGCTTTTTCGAAAGATTTATGTGACAATAATGCACACCATAAATTAGTGTACAATATACGTTATAAGTTCGACGGCGGTGCAAGTGCGTACAAAAACAATTGCCAACGGCTGCCCGTGATGGTCTATTTAGACCTGAGGAGCTAGTTGGTGGACTGGCGATCCGTGAAGACTGACGACCTCGGCCCTACGGCCCTACGGTCGCCATAGTGAAAGCCGCTTTGGCGGCTTTGGCTATGGCGACAACCCTTGGCCCGGCGGCCCTTGGCTATGGCGGGCCACAATCGTGTAGACGGACCTCTAGTTTACTGGCTACAGTCCGTCTAGACGGAATATTCACGGCAGATAGCGAAAACGCTTACTTATTTTCCGTGAATTTTTACGGCGGATAACACCTTGCAGATTGAAAGGCTACGTCATTACATTACATTACGGTACTACATTAGGCTACGTCTAGACATTTTGGTGCATTTATGGTCGTCTGCTTAAGTTCGACACAGCTACAACACATATAAATGACAATACCTCCACTCTACATAAAAAGTTATTCTAGTGAAATCAAATATATATGTTCAATTCGCTAGATAGCGTAAAAACACAGTTGTCTACGAAATCAACCAAAACATTTGAACTATGTCACGTGACAATCAAAAATAAACAAACAAAAATACAGTAGAGCTGGGTCAATACCGGTAATCTTAAAATCGTCGAAATTTTTGATATTTCGCTATATCAACGTCGTTTATTACGCCAAAAGGCAGCAGCACACAATAAAATACACTAAAACACTAAAAACTCAAACTACGAGTAAACTATATCTGTCCTAATTTTCTGTTTGTCAATTGAAAGGTTTCGTGGACATACCAAGTATGTCCCAATTTCCCAAACATCGAGTTTGGGCTAGAAGGCAAAAACAGTTTGCACATGACATCGCACGTATATATCCCGTCGTTTATCAGAAATACATGAAATTTTCACAGAACAACAAAAGTAGTAATTACTCTGCAATACTTAAATATTGAAAAATTTGACTGGCAAAAACTATCAAAATTTATTTAAAATGCTCTAAATGCAACATGCCTGGTTTTTCCATGCACGAATTGCTACTGCAATGCTGTGACATCAGCGAAATAACGGCGTTTGTTTACTTAATACTGATAGCACTAAAGGCTGAATTCCAGCGAATACCAGGTATGTTTTATTACCTGTGTTTTAATCATGATTAAAAGACAAAGTCGTGGTCTAGACTATATATTTCAGTGCTGAACATCACTACACTATAATGAATGACGTCATGTTTGATTTTCAAACAGGAAGTGGCGTAAAGTAAACAAATTAAAAAGGTGAAAATAGTATTACTCAGGTCTAACGTTACTTAAACTGGTATTTCGTGATATACGGCTTTAGTTGTTAAAGTACTTCGAAGTAGTTCGAACGTAGACTACTCACTGTTCTGCATTTTTCTAACAGAAAATGTCACAAGATTATCTCTTTCAGATATTTCGCCGAGTAGACAGTGATGGAAATGGCCAAATTACTACGTATGAACTTGGAAAGGCTCTCTCAAACGGTACATGGACACCTTTCAATCCTGAAACCGTGCGGCTTATGATTGGCATGTTCGATCGTAAGCAGTCTGGAGCCATAGACTTCCAGGAGTTTCAGGCTCTGTGGAAGTACGTCACCGACTGGCAGAATTGCTTTCGCAGCTTTGATCGAGACAACTCTGGATCCATTGATCGTAATGAGCTGAAAACTGCTCTAACTACATTTGGCTACAAGTTGTCAGATTCATTCTGTGACTTGCTGATAAAGAAGTTTGATCGTCAGGGCCGTGGAACCGTAGCATTCGATGACTTCATTCAGTGTTGTGTTGTTCTGCACACACTGACGTCATCATTTCGTCAGTATGACACCGACATGGATGGCTGGATCACAATTGGCTATGAACAGTTTGTCACCCTTGTCTTCAACCTCAAATCATAGTTTAGTTCCTCTTGCGTTTCTGGTCTGCCATTCCTAAAGCTGTCATTCCTGATCATTGCAGTGAATAGTTCTTGATATTGCATCGTATTTAGCTTTCATTTTCAGTGCACTATTTAGCTCACATTTTATACCTAACCCTAACTCCCAACTCTAACCCTAACTTTTACCCTGAACGGCAGGCCGACATCTCCTTATAGCCGTATGCATACACATTCCAGACTTATGAAACATTAAATTACTTGGAATTATTATCCTCGTATATATATGTCATTCTTTCTTACTGTATATTTGTACAGTTGTTGCAGAGTGATACATTGATTGTATGTATTGCTTATTTGGTTATTTTTATTATTTGCTTGAAATCATTATCCTCTGAAATATATTTTTAATAGCTTCCTGTATATGCCAGTGGTGTTATCAGAAACTTTGTGTTTAAGGCCAAGGTCATGGCATTTAAGACCAAGTCCAAAGACTTTGTCATCAAGGCCAATGCCACTGCTGCTCTTTGTCCTCGAGGTGCCCTGAGGATGAGGCAGAGTCCTTGAGGACACATCTCTTGTATATGCACTGTGATTATTGTGTTTATGTATTGTACATTTGATATGTCTATTGTTAGACTAATAGAAATAATAGATAAATAATTGGATTTGATAATTGATACTTTTAATGAGGGTTTTCAGTAGCGGACGTTTGGGCGTAAATATGCCAAAAAATTTCAGCCAGTACGCCCAAATTTTAAGACGTGGACGTCACGACGTCCAAAGCAATCTGATTCATACTATGTTTATTTGTCTAATAAACTGGGAATTGACATCAGAATCTGTTTTCGAATGTTTCATTGGTTTAAAAAAATTTCGCTGACTGTCTTGTTTCTGAATACTTCATTTCATGAAGACGAGGCATGCAACCATATTAATTTAGGCCTATTATGTGAACAGTTCTGTTCCAGAAACTGCGATCTTCGTTTTGCATAAAACTAGTAGAACTAAATGTGGCTTGTTTTTACAAGAAAGCCCAGCTGTCGCAAAGGAAGACGTGCTACAGCCTATAAAGTTCCTGTTCTACTACTGTCCTTCAAGGTCATCCAAGGTCAATGATTTTTTATGTCGCTTAAAAGCCAATAGGCCTATGTGACTTTTTATTAGTAATTAATAGTAACCTTGGCCATATTTCTCATTGTTTCTGAGATATGGCCACTTATAGCTTGAAACTTTACCTTAAAAATTGCGGCCAAACCACTGCAGATGAAGACATGATTACTATTGACAGCCTATAGGAAGTCGCCACCGCCCTATTCGATGGTATCATCGTAGTTTAGCCACAATACCGCACGGTTGACATACCATAGTGCATTATGACCTTTGAAGGTCATCCAAGGTCAATGATTTTCATGTCATTTGAAAGCCAATATGCGACTTCCTTTTACAATAGAAACCTAGGCTCTATATCGCACCGTTTAACCACAGTACATCATCCATAACAGACAAACCAACACACAGACTGACAGACAGATGACTATCGTGTTATAGACGCGCTATACAGCACAGCTGTAGCGCGCAAAAATCATGACCTATGTTGGTGCATAAGTGACACCTATGTAGTAGGGCCTAAGTATTGTTTTGCATTAAATTTGCTTGAGTTTTCTTGTAGGCCTACTGCATGACTTCCAGATTTTGTACACTGACGTCCAATTTTTTTAGTTTGGAAGTCATGACGTCCTGAAAATTCAGGTCCATTGAAAACCCTGGTTTGAAAGCAGTTTTGTAGCTGATAAAACAGGATTCTTATTTGAGTGGACAAGATTATACGGAATTCAAATTTTGTAATTTGTGCTTTTTCAGTTCTTTGTCTAGAAGTCTGTGAACCTTGATGTAGCTGACTCTATGACCATGTGACCTTGGGAACACTTACTTTGCTAACTAAATGTGTGTATTTATGTGTTACTATTTCATCAATTTCAGTGGCAGATTTGACCATTATTATGTGCCTGGTCCTGGCCATGCCATTATCTTGACCACTTAATATTGACAGTATTTGCCGTCGTTGTGCTGCATATATCAGATGTTGTTAAAACTTTTTGGGTTCCTACTTTTTTGCTCAGTTATTATATTTTGCTTCTTTTGTAATCAATATTGTGCCATTGTGCATGGTCTAGCTAACTTAACTTTGTTCTCAAAGGCCCAGAAAGTGAAAAGACAAGCCATACTTCAAATTTCTCTGTCATTCATGATTATAATAGTTCTGTTTTTTTGTTGGTGGTGTAATTAACTGTTTGATAGCACAGGTTTGTTCCGTGGCATGTAATGACATATACCATTGTTTGCTTGTCTTCCAATGAATATAACATCATACCATATATAACATTGCGTAAAATGACAGTTATTGTCAGAGGAGTCGGCTAGGATTTTGTGTACTGCTGTGTCTGTGTGTCAATGGCTGCAGGAAATAGGCCTTCAGGGTTCATTGGCATGTATTGTACAAAGAAAGATATGTCTTTATTGTGTACCAGTAGTTGATGCAACTCTGCAGCATGAAGTCTGCTACAGAAGCTGTAGCGTTAGGCCTAACTACCCAACTATCAACTCAAAGACACCAGCTGCACATGCAATAATGCTGGGTTACAGAACTTACATTTTTTGCCTGTTGCTATATGGGACAGTACCTGTTAATAGCTCCAGAACAATTTTTCGGACTCTGGCTAGTCTTAAGCCCTAACCTCCAGTGGCTTTTATTCCCCCCAAATCTGGAATCAAAATTGGATGCAACTTTCCCCCCCCACACTTTTTGGCTCAAGTGCCCCCTCCGTTTTGGGCTTCTTTCTCTCTAAGGGGAAGTTTTGTTAATGGTGTAGATTAAAAATAAGGCGAAATGAAAAATAGGGGGAAATTTGATTAAGGGTGTACATTGCCCGGGAAGTTTTGATCTACACCCTTAACAAAATTTCCCTCTCTATTTTTACTTTGACCTGCAAGTCGGGTCGATCAAGTCGACTTGTTGACTACATTTGGCTACAAGTTTTCATTAGAGAATAACGGGACCAACTGTTAAATTTAATGAACTAATCTGTGGCCTTGTATGTGTTGATTAGGCCTACTTAGCACTCGTGTGGAAACTGATGGAGCAAGTTAGTCCAAAAATCTAGGCACTATGTAGTATTCACAGTTAACACTAAACAGCATGAGAAATTGCAAAGTTGGAGAAACCTCGGCTCTTGGAGAACAGATTTTATTTGTTTTTAGTTATAAGGTTTTAATATAAGCCTACAAAGACCAGGCATAAAAATGTCAAGAAATCAAGAATGACTGATCACGACATCTATAGGACTGCCACTATAGAAATAGAATAGCCTGAGCTCATTGACGCAAGTTACACAACAGACTTGGACTAATGTGGTGTTTACACGATCCAGCAAACGTCCAGCAACTGTATTCGTGCTAATGCTGGACGTTTGCTGGATCGTGTAAACACCCTATAACTATAACGTACGCAGCAGAGATGTGCGTGGGTTGCAACTTGTGTGTACGTTGCGTGTGTTGCGTTAAGTGGAAACTCCGCTTTAGGTTATTACTTACTTACTGTCTATGTTGTTAAATTATTTATTCTATGTAGTTAAGATGGAGTCCTCATTGTTTATGTTTGTTGCGAAGGTCGTTCGCTGTAATCCACTACTCAGAGCGGTGTGTGTCAGCGTTCAAAACATGGAGCTGGACCCTTATGTTCACGTGGTATATGTTTAGCGATGATTTGTGAACCTATCAATATGAATTCTTTGCCTTACCAGTGTTGTTTTGTATTCCCTCGTTGTCGACCACGCCTCAGTAGTCAGTATCAGACCTGCGAGTCGGGTCGATCAAGTCGACTCAAGTCGACTTGGGCCTTTCAAGTCGGGTCAAGTCGGTCTGTAGCAGCGTCACCGTCGAAATTTTCTGGCGCCGTCGATCTCATTACAAGTCATTTCAAGTCGACTTAAGAAGTCGACTTAACCAGTAATCTTGCACTTAGCAGTTTTCTCAAACGCGGCTATCAACGAGCTCAGGCAAATAAGGCCATTTGTAACGTATTTTAGTAACTGTATATAAAATAAAGGTAAGCTTATACTGATTAAGGTAAACGGAACTGTGAATGATGTAATTTCCATGTAGTTGTTCCTTTTGCACTAAATCGCTGAAATTGTGCATGCCTAGGTTTAAGTCATAGTGTTAATTATTAGTGCAAAAGTTTCTTTCCACAAGCCCTAACGTTTAATCACAATAGGCCTATGACCGTTACAGACGTACAGACGGCCGGACAACAGACGGATGGACGACAACAATGCCAAAGGTGTCGTGCAGCATAGCTGTAGCGCGTCAAAACCAGTCACATTACACACAGTTTTAACTGTCTGTGCGAATTTTCCTTAAAAAATGACAATAAGAAAGACGTCCGCTGAAAGAATAAAACACTTTATGAATAGCCTACAGTATACAGGATGGGCTAAAATGGCACCATTTATTGTATGCCTTATAACTTCACCAAATATTAACCAATTTTAAAAATTCTTTTACTGCCAGAATCAGGAGACAATTTGTAATGAAACTGTCACTGTAGATTTCACCACACCGGCGACACCACTGACCAGTTACGTGATCAGCGTTGATGAAGCCTGGCATGTGCCCCCCCAAACAAATCGGATTTAAATCTGGCCGATTATGCTGTTCGGGATGCCCTTCAACAGACGGCCTATCAGTGTTGACGATTCACAACGATCAACCAGCTAAAGAAAGCCATTGTCGCTGAGTGGGGCTAAGTGCCGCAGCGTTTGGTTGATCGTGCCATTGGTCAGTGGCGTCGCCCGCTTCGATGCATCATCCAGCTGCAAGGCGGAGACATTTTGATGTGAAAACTGTGAGATGTGATTTTTTAGACAGTAACTAAGACAACAAACACGTTGTTTTTGTTGTTAATTGCTTAAAATGTGTTGCAGCAAATGTTGTCTTGCTTTTAATTGTTATCTTTAAGACACTGACATTTCACAAGGTAGTGTAGTGACACACTTTGCTGTGGTGGGATCTATAGCAATAGCTTTATTGCAAATTGTCTCCTGATTCTGAGAGTAAAAGAATTCTGAAAAATCGGTTAATATTTGGTGAAGTTATAAGATGTACAAAAATGGTGCCATCTTTGCCCCACCCTGCATGTATAGTGTTCACGCAAGTTCATCGCAACTTCTGAACGTCTCAAGTCGTTTGAAATCGACTCAAGTCGACATGCTGCTGTCAAGTCAAGTCAAGTTGGATGTGCTGAAGTTGACCACCATCGACTTGGGGTCATTTTAGCCTCAGGTCGGGTCAAGTTTCTGTACCTCAGCGACTCGCAGGTCTAGTCAGTATTGGGCATGCTGCCTATCACAACAAGCACTAGTGACGAGCTTTTTAGTTGTATCAACATCGATGACTTTGAAACACCCTGAACTTCCAAAATAAGGAGTTTTTATTGATTTTTTGCGATCTTCGGCTGCAGCACACATTCCAAGAATGAACTGCGACGAAATGGCTGGAGATAGATTGACAGTTTGCGAACAGGAACTGCTATAGGCTTTCATGCGTCTCGTGAGCATTAGCTCAAATTTTTTGTTAAGACTTGTCACCGCTTCTGATAAATTTCTGATTTATTTTCAGAGTAAAACTGTTAAACTTAATCTTGAAAAATATCGCAAAGTTATAAGCCTTCTATCGGGTAACTCTGTATCCACACTACTCATGTCTCGCTCAGGAGAGGGATTAGGAAAATTGCTGGTTGTTGGCATACTGGTCATGTTTCAATGTATGAGCCGTATTTTGCGGCTTGAGCCGGCTAGCGAGCCGCAAAAATTTATGAGCAGCGAGTGACTACCAGGTCTGGTTATAAGTTAGAAATGCTTGTCCTGGTACTGACAAAGCAGAAAAACTCACAAACAGAAACTCACACTAACAACACAAAAACAGTTGACAACAGTAAACTATCTGCACACAAACATAATAACCAACAAAAGATTCACCACACATACCTAGGCTTGGGTGCAAATGCTGTAACGCTTGTTTTTTTTTGCTAACAAAACCTGCTCTGCTAACATAGAACGAATGAATTATATTGCTGTAGCAAGTCCAGTTACCCACAGTCAGTGGCGGATCCACGGGGGGAGTGGCGGTTGTGCAGCTGCCTTCCCCCCTTTGAGCCCTTATGCAGAATTAAACACTTTATATGCTCTGTCGAACTGCTAATTAAAAAGTTCATGTGTCAGGAAAATTATTAAAATTAAAATTATTAAAATTATTGCCACCAGATGTTAAAGGCTAAAATGCACCAGATTCGATTTCGGCTGTGGCTCTGCCCCATACCCCACTGGGGAGCTGACAGTGCTCCCCCAAGCTCTGTAGCTGGATTCAAGGAGTCTTACTTCTAAGGGAAGGGAGAAGGGAAAAGGAAAAGGATAAAGGGGAGGAAAGGGAAATGGGGAAAAG
>Ga0209671_1008770_pt1 | contig 10583 bp, 7 predicted proteins | sample WorMetHERISLAND2_2_FD_187401 | JGI IMG/M metagenome (GOLD analysis project Ga0209671, IMG submission 187401) | Marine gutless worms symbiont microbial communities from Max Planck institute for Marine Microbiology, Germany - Olavius geniculatus... | ecosystem: Host-associated > Annelida >...
GGACAAGTAGCAGTAGTGTTATTATTAAACATACCACCACACCTTAACTGCGTCTCTACACTACCATGTGAAACTCTTATTGTCAAAAATGTCTAAAATGCTAGTAATACATATGCAAAAATTATTTTCTAAAAAACAAAAAAAATGTAGCGACGCAGTTATGGTGCGGTGGGATATTCAATAACTGCTTTATTGCAAATTGTCCAAGGAGTGTGTGACTGAAAGAATTTCGAAAATTGGCTAATATCTGTCAAAGATATGGACAGTTACAAAGTGGGACATTTTTCTGAGATAGTGTAGAGTGTAGATAGATGCGTCAAAAACATCCAATCAGTAAAATAAACACTACTACGGTATTTGCCAAGCACTCCGAACTGCCAGCGTCACAAGCTTTCCACGCCACGTCTATTACTACCACTACCACTACGCTAGAACTACCACAAACGACCTAGATGCAAGTGACCTTGTCTCGACCTACTTCACTCATTGGTCGCGCCGCCGATCCTGAGCATGGAATAATCAGATATGATAGGCATTCATCAACATACGCAAAACTATAACGCAACAAGCGGAAAGACGAACATAGATAAGTGAAATGATCGCCAAAGAGTTTGTCGCAACTTGAGTTCACTCGATGCCGCAGTTAGCATCTCCATTTACCGCCAGAAAATACAGCAATAAAGTGCAGCAAAAAATCCAAAAATCTGACATTTGAAGGAACAGTAGGTTTCCATCGTTCTATTTTGCCCAATAACATGCACGAAGTATGCATAAATAGAAAGTTTAAGCGTTCCTTCGACACACTAAACGATGCAGTGTACAGATGGACACAGGATGCCAAACACGAAACAAGCCAGAATCATCACAAGCAGAACGGCAAAATGTTCACACAGTTTTATTGGCTCCGAAAATAAACGAGATGACACTCGATCTTCCATCGCCCACTCAGCGCCGGCTATCAGCAAAATAATCGTACCGGTTAAGTTTTGCACGCGTGATAAACAGCAACGTACAACAAACGTTCAACGGAGCGTCCACCCTCACCCCCCCTTGAGCAAGTTCCCCATCCGTAACACACCTCCCCGATTCCCTCTTCTCCTCCGCTCCACCTTTCCCATATTTTTCAATGCTTTCCTCCCAATCCACTGTCAATGTTGCGACAATCTCGGCATGGAAAAACGCACTTGGAGGTAGAAGTACAAAGCCGATAGTTTTGGTCAGGTCCCAAATTATACCAACACCACCAAAGATACGAACAAAAAACCCCTCCCCTAGTTTTATGACGGAACATTTGCTCATATGGCATAGAGCAGACGCCCGTGATAGAGAGCCGACTTGTATACAAGTTTGCGCATTGCACATCAAAAATACCTGTTAATCGCTTAACTATGTACACTCTCTAGAAACCCTGCGTAAACGTTCGGTCTAAAAGTCTCTCGGAAGAAGATGAAATTACTTGAGCATTGGATAGTCTAAACGGCTAGCAGAAAAATAAAATAAGCATTAATATTTCACCTATGGAACAAGTGCAACAAGAGCCATTTGCCATGCAGACTGGCTCCAGGGAACCCGCTCTAAGCACAGATGTAAAATATGTATCGGTACTTAACATGTTTTGTTTCTGAATAAGACACGAGAGTATTGGCATTTTTTACTGCACAATAAGTCCATAAAAGTGTAACACTGGCGTACGGGCGCCAAAGAAGCTCAGTTGCTTCAAACGTAGCAATTAGCTTAGAGTCTTTGCTTTTAAAGCCATTACATTAACGGCCTAGTCCTAGGGGAATACGAGTCTATGACCAAATTTCAGACAGTATAGGGGTAGGGTGGCTATTTGAAAAAAATGAGCAATATCTCCAAAACAGTGAAAAAGTAGAACGAACACTGACCTAACTTCTAAGATGACCTTGAACAACTATCTAAATCTAAATCTAAATCTAAAAACAATTTGATAGAGCACCATTGTCACAGAGTCAAGTGTGAATCAGAAGAGCTGTGTTGGTGCTGGTTGGTATCCTAGGTACCAAGGTAAACAGTTCGGTTTTTACGCGCGAAAGCAGCTATTGCTTTCAGCAGGTCTTAGCCATCGCAATTCTGTCTGTCTGTCTGTCCGTCTGTCACACGGGTGGATCAGTCAAAAACGGTGCAAGCTAGGATCACCAAATCTTCACCGTCGGCTGCCTGGAAGACTCTATAGTTTCAGGAACCGTAAAGCTTTTCCATGAATTCGAATGGGGTCACCCCGAACGAGGGTGCTAAATGAGAGGGGGTAGGTAAAATTTGTGATTTTTGGCCAATAAGTCGATGTATCTCAGTAACGGTGCGAGATAGGGCCTAGGTTACTATTAATCACTAATAGGAAGTCATACACTGGCTCTCGATTGGCGCTGAATTCAATTACCTTGAATGACCCTGAATGCAAAAATAAGGGGTTTTATGGATTTTTTGGCGATTTTGGGCCGCAACACAAGTCTATATCATTCACAAGGTAGTGCCACACTACTATCATTATGCGATCTAGATAGAGAATTTGGTATTTGTACATTAACTTAGCGTGAACCGGAACTGCTATAGGCTTTCGCGCGTCTCGTGAGCATTAGCTCAAATTTCATGTTAGTCTGGATTCAAATGTTTCAAAAGAACTAGCTGATCTATTACACACTCTGTTGCACAAAACCTATATCTTTCAAAGCCCACCAGGAAAATATGAATGAAGACATAGCCATACTGTTAGCAGCAGAAATGTAACCCACGGATTAGACGTGAAGCTGTCTTAAGGGAGCCAAATAGCCTCAGAGGCAAGAAAGTGCAAACACTCATATATCTTTCACCCTATATAACAACCTATATATCTTTCATGAAAATTGCCCACCTGCTACGTTTTCAGACTATTCTATAAAAATGACTGCAGCATTTCCTTGCGATGGTGTTTTTTTATCTGTCCGATTGCTATAGCACAGCATGGGACAGATTATGAAATCACTTGCGTCTGTCTGTCAGTCTGTCTGTAAACACTCCTACGACTGCAATTTGGTTCGACTTTAAAGAAATTTGGCACAATGATTTGGGACCCAAAAAGTAAGATCAAGTTTGTTTGGGATAAAAATCTGATAACTATTTCCCGTATTTTACCCCAAATTTTAAAAAATTTGCATTACGGCCTATGGGGACTTCAAAGCGGTATAACTTGGTCCCCGTAAAAGACAGTTGCACCCTGTTTGCAACTACCCCCTATTTTCGGGCCTGGGCTATGCAATGGTGTCATGTAAATTTCTCCGCTGAAGACCCATGTTGTCATGGCAACCAACCGTTTTTATTCAAAGATAAAATTGGCTGCAGGCTCACAAGAGCGTCAAACGCTAAAACGCAGCTGTTAGGCTATATAGCGTGGCAATGGGACAGATACCTCGTTCCACAGAACGTATTTCTAGTTTGTATCTCAGTTTAAACATATTTTACATCTATGCTCTGAATGACTGGGCGAAGCTTAAAGTGCTGGTTTGTGCCAGTAAAGGCAGCAGCGTAACACCTTCAAAAATATATGCAGAATCAATACCTTTGTCTTTAAGTTGTGGCCACATACAAGGTGGTTGGAAGAAAGCAAGCCACCAGGTTTCTGTTACAATTTCATCAGAAAAATCAAGTAGCAGACACTGTGGCAGGATTTTTCATCAATAATAAATGCACCAATCAGCATCTCAAGACTTTGCCATTCCGTTGATCATATGCAGATCCACTTATCTGACGTGGTCTTAGTAATAGCACTTATTATTCAGGCCACCTAACCCCTCTCTGACGATGACCATGATGATAACTAACTGAAAAAATGCAACGACCAAAAACTTGGTGGCTTAAATTTCTGGACCACCCTGTGTGGTGTATGTCTACAGACCCGTAGCCAGACTTTTCCAAAAGATGGGGCTTCGACTCTACCCCCGGGGTCGAAAAGTGACCCTTTATCAATTCGGCCACTGGGTCTGAAGACTGCTGTAAGCTCCTCTGGTGATGGACAAAACAGAGCCCTGGCAGCAAACGCATTCGATCTTGAAAATCACGTCCGGTTGGGACGTTTTTCACTATTTTATTGCAACATTTCCCTGTCGTCCTGACAGGACGAGAAAGTTTCAATCTTCAAAAATATGCCCCTTCTGGCTACGGGCCTGATCGAATCAGCTTGAAGCAGCAGCAGCAGCAGCAGCAATCTCACAACAAGCGGATGACAATAATTTAATAATATCAACTACTAGAGACCCTGCTAGGTAACTAGGCATAGGCAGGCGTGAGAACACCTGCCTGATAGCCGGCGCTAGAGTGTTTTCGAGCTGCCAGTCACCGTGATTGATACTGATGGCCGAGGGCTGGGGGTGGCATGGTCAGCCGAGTGTCGGCTGTGACCACGGCGATGTCCTTGGTGTTGATGACGGTGACGGTGGCTGGTAGTGGTCAGGTAGAGCTGGGGCTGGCGATTGTCCATTCCGGCCGCAACGTACGAGAAGATGCATAGAACTGCGTAGCATATCTGATTAGCCTGCAATTATACACACTCGCATGCACAATTGCATCACATTCGTAGACAGAAAAGTAAGTCAAGACAGACTGCGGTTCCATTCGGTTTTTAAAAATCTAAACCGGGCCGACTTTCGGTTTTCTACACATTCCCAGTTATTTGGAGCCGGATCGGCCCAAAATGTAAAATGCTTTCGAACAGAAATACAGGGTGTTTCACAAAAAGGCACCCTTTTTCTTTCTTTCACAATTTACTCAAATGATAGTGTCAATTCACAGTTGTAGCTGTTCACCTGTCCAATTACAGAGTAACTGTGAGTCATATTCTTCACATTCGTATTTATTTACTAATCTGTCGCAGGGTAAGATAACGCCAAATTCCATACGTAAAATTTGACAAGAATAACATCAAATATGTAAAATTTACAGAACAGTGGTAGATTGTGAAGGTGCAAAGAGTAAGTAAGATCCTAGAATGATGCGATTATCCATGAGCCAACTAAGATACAGTTAAACAGAGTCAATCAAATCAGATCCCCACAGTACACTGAATATTGAAAGATTAGTTGCCTCATTTGCAGAAAAGAAGTGGCAATAGAATCGATCAGAGCACCATAGGCAATGAGGATTAAGGCACAAACAGCATCCAGACGGTGACGCCAAAGATTCCAAGGGAAGTGAAATGATAAAGAGGTATCCACCTCCCTAACCGACTTGGAGATCTGGGGTAACATCGTAAGCTCACCCAGTAAGGTGTGCGGCAAAGTGAGTGAGTGAGTGAGTAGGGTTTAAGGTTCCACCCGACACAGTATAGGTCATTTCAAGGACGGCTTTTCCAAGCGGAATGCACACAAACATATAATAACGGAACAGTAAGTTTAACCTTTACAAAAACAAAACACAAAATCAAAAAAAACAAGCTAAACCTAAAATTGTAAGAACTCCATTATACGCGTGCATGTGTAATTCACATAATGGTAGTTCTAATAATCTTCCCTGTTATCCTCCAGACAGACATCAATGTGATAATGCTGTCTATTGGAGCACAGGGGTACGTGGGGCAAAAAAATTATGACAAGAAAACATAATGTCTCTAACGCAGCATAACAGTAGCACAGTGTCAAACACAACAGAAACAGAAGAAGACATGATCATAAGGAACAACAACAACATCTAAAGAACAAGACACATAGTACTAAACAAAATGAAAACAAGAAATCTGAGCCAATGCTCATGAGATGCGCGAGAGCTTATGGCAGTTCCTGTTCGCAGCTAAAATCAGTTTATCTCCATCCATTTTGTCGCACTTCACTCTACTGCAGCCAAAAATCACACAAAATCATGAAAATCCTCCATTTTCTAGGTTCAAGGTCATGCAAGGTCATCGATGTTGATACCATTAACAAGCACGTCACCACTGCTTGTTATGATAATATAGCCAAATTTCGCAAAAAAACCACGTCATTCAACGCCATCTTACCTTAGGTTACCGCCAAGATAGGGTACCTGCAACTTTAAACCTTCCTATAAAATCTGAGTTCCATTTTATAAATTCTAACACCTATTCCTAAAAATACCCAGTCCTTTCCTCTTTCAGTAAAGGTCAACACCGCAGTAATCAGCACGGTAGTTATTGAGATATAGCCAAAAAAACCCTAACCTTTTCTTATCCCTTTTTCTATAACTACAGTACAGCAAGTCCCCCAATTACGTAAAGATGCCCCCATATAATGATCGCAGATGATCGATCTCATATTTTTTCATTAAGTTTGCATAAAAACTATACATCACTAAAATCTGTATCTGCCACATTAATGAATGTGATATTCGGTATTTCTCGCCGTTCATTCTAATTCACGTACTTTGACAAAATGTGCGATATTCGTCCGACGTCGTGTAGGGGGCCACACTCAACCGTTTTCATCCTACTTAGTCAAAATTCACATTTTCCGCTAAGTCTGGATACGCAAATCTGGTACCGATGGAAAGCTTGTTGGATAAAAATTCTAGCAGTCTAAACCATTTTCAAATCCATTCAGTAGTTTAGCTAAAAACTAGGGTGTTCACGCTAAGTTAACGTATGCTCCATCTCCATTGCATAACGAGTTAGTTGCGTGGCGCCCTCTTGCGAACGCTTTTCGCCGAGTGCAATGGTCAGGCTTGCGCATGGCCCTCTTTCTCTCCCTCGTTCAGGGTGACCCCATTCATACAGCGGCATGAAATTTTGTCATAAAATACTAGAGACTCTAGGCTATCATATAGTTAAAACAGTTAAAACCCAAAGTCTCTATCTCACCTAGTCTTAGAACGGTACCTGGTCGTGACACCAGAACAGACAGACGGACGGACAGACAGACGAACGGACAGAATTACCATAGCCAATACGCACTTTATGCTAGCTCTCACGCGTAAAAACTGTGACAAACCCTACTAGCACAAACTTCAACATGCACAAAACGAACAGAAGCTTAAAGACGAAACAGCAATGACATCAAGCAAGAAACGAAAATAATCGGAAACAAACCGTCACAAATATGTACAGAAGTTAGTAAACGGCGACAGTGGCGGCCTCTAGCGAGTCACTAGACAACGAGTCCAGCTGCAGAGTATTGTTATTATCATCGTCATTGTTGACGTCATCGTCGTCATACACGGGGTCACTATAGTGCACCTGAGGCATTGTCAACTGAACTGATAGCACACGGTGAAATGACAGCAGTATGTCGTTGGCCTGAAATATCATTTAAACACAATGAGCAAAATAATGTAGCCCAGAATCAGCCCACAACCGCACACCGAGTGACTGCGAAATTTCACAATAACGCAGATATCGTATAATTTGTTTCAAGTTGCTTAAGTCCATACAAACTGCATGAATAAAAAAATAAAACTAGAGAAAACACTAGGAGAGTGCAGGTACCTCCGCCAAGGTAAAGCTATTTGCCAGGTGGCGTCGCCATCTTCGCTTTGCCAGCAGTTCCCTTATGCCCCCTTTAACGCAATGGTAACAAAAATTTCAAACTGATCCAGAATCCACGATTCCTACTGGATCACCCCCAAAATTTGGCCATATCCAGGATTAGCCCCAGATGGGGCCAAACTTTTAGCCCCAACAAACACTATAAAAACCACAAATATTTAACGTAGTCATGTTATAATGTACCTAATCTCCATGATAATGGCCATACTGCGTTAATATATAAGAACGTCCGGCTGATCTTTACTTATATATAACCTCTAGGAATAGCCCCAAACAAACAAAAACCGGCAAAAACATAACCTCCTTGGCGGAGGTAATAATTAATTGTGCAATGCCCATTGTTTAAATCTTTAACAAAATGTAGTGCTTTATACTGATTTCAAAGAAAATGTTCAACAGTCTTGGGATCTAAGACAAGATCTTATGATAAGCCTGGTACCAGGCTGGTTATGGGTCTTTCTGGTTTTGCTTCCAACATCGAGCGCCCCACTGCAAGAAGAGAAGATTCTTGATAACAAAACATGCATGCTGCAACAGAAGAGTTTGCAATCTTGCAGTTGTTTAACCAGTCTTGGTCTTGGTCTTATAGTTTTAGTGTTGTTTTCAACACTATGGTCGTGTTTCCGTCACTGCAAGACAGTAATCACAGGCTGAACGGTTGTTCAAACCATGTGTGTTAACGGCGACTTCTACTTCCTACGGGAAAGTCAAAAATTTGACCCCCACAGAATCAAAACCCCTGACCTGATTGAGATAAAATTTGACACGGTTGATAACGTCGGCGAGATGACCCCTCATGCAAAATTTCATGTAAATCTGCACAAGGGGGGCTTCTTGGCAAATAGGTGAAATATACGCAAAAATTTTTATAGCTATCCATATACATTTTTTCTTCAATGCAACTACAGGTCAGACCCCTTGGGGGATTTTTGCGCGCAATGGTTCAAACGACGCGGTCTCACGCAAGGATGTGCCTTTTGGGGGTTAAAAAATTTGAAATTAATATTTAACGTATTTATTCGCAAAAATCGAAAAAATTACAATGGTGCCTATGGGGAAAATTAAGCAATTCTTTAAACGGTCATAACTTTGGCTGTGTATAAAATAGAGTCGTAATTTTTGGTTCTAGGGTATGGTTTTCGGGGTTGGCCAATTTAATGGTGTCATTCAAATTTATCCCAGACCCTCCCTGGTTGACATGGCAATAAAATTTGGGACAAAATGGGCTATAACTCGGCTTCTACTAAAGATATCTGCGAGACCTTTGCGTCTTTAGGAAAGTCTTCGAGGTTGGGCCATCGAATGCTGCCAACAAAATTTTGCTCCGACCCTCTCTGGTTGCCATGGCAGCAAAATTTGGGACAAAAATGGGCTATAACTCGGCTTCTGCTAGAGATATTTGCGAGATCTTTGCGTCCACAGGGGATTAGTGTTGAGCCGTCGAATACTGCCAACGAAATTTTACGGCAACCGACCCTTGTTGCCATGGCAACGAAATTTGGGACAAAAAAGCTATAATTCGTATTCTGTAAGAGATATCTCCAAGATCTTTGCGTCTAATGGGAGATGTTGAGAGACGGCTATTGAATGAGGCCAATCTAATTCCATCACAACCGACCCTTGTTGCCATTTGAATCTCACGTGACCCCAAATGGTCAAGATCGTGATTGTAAAATATCTATGGCCAGATATCTCCGCAACTGATTAACTGTAGGAAAAAGTTATTTTACTAATAAAACAGCAAATATAAATGTACAAAATATAAGTTTATACACTTGTTAACGGCAACATTCAAGGACTTCGAAAACAGCAAAAATTACAAAAGGTGATATTATTCAGCAGCCAGGGTTGTTAATATCGCAGTATTGGTATCGCTACCAATACTATCGGCGATACTTTTGGAGTATTGGCATGACTATCGCCGATACTTTTTGTCTGTAGTATCGAAATGGGGATCGGCGATACTTTTTCAGCTATTTTTTGGCAATATTCGATACCAATACTTTTCTCAGCAAGCAATGCTGCTGCTGCTGCTGCACGATGATGCTCGAGGCACAACATCGCGGGTGTCTGCCCGCACGCACGCCGTTAGGCCTCAGTGCACCATGCAGGAAGACGTAGGCCCTAAACTACATGCGATTGACACACGTGCTTGGGTCCGTCTACTCCGTGGATGGAAGAACAGGTGTCAAGACTCTCACAATAGACTCAGAAACGTTTGATTTGATACCCGACCACGAGCTACAGTCCTGCTGACACTTTGCGTTCTTGCTCTGCGGGTGATAGCCCACCCCATCCTCACTCAACTTAATTACTGCTGTCAATTGTCCATCGCGACTTACTGACGAGCACTAGAAGCTGTTTATTGTGTCCTATTCAAACTGTTCAATTGTCTAAGGCGAGAAACATAATTCTCGAGATGGAGATTTTTCTCGAGTCTTGATTCTCATGAGTCTCGTTGAGATCTGTAGCCCTATTTACTTCCATGGCGACAACTAGATTTAGGCCTACTAAATCACTGCATCAGCAAGCGACTAAACATAACACTGCCAGGGGTGGATTCACAAATTTTATAAAGAGATGGCTGGTGGGCGAATGCAAGCCTAAAATGGGGGTCTGGCAGTCCCAGCATTTAGTCAGAAAGAGCTTTCAGCTTTTTGTCGCCTGATAAACAAAGAGTAGCCGTTAGTTGTATGGGTATCATAGTGGTAAAAAAATTTTTACCACTACGTATGGGTGTTACTGCCTATGGGTAGCATTTTTTATTTGGACAACAACTCAACTTAGTCTTATAGCAAGCGTGGCGAGTGAAAAAAATGAGACCACTTTGCTATTAGCTGTCTTTGTTCTATAGCCGTGCTGTCCAACCCGCGGCCCGCGAGGGGATTCCATGTGGCCCGCCATCGTCCCACATAAATTGTAGTTTTGGTCCGGTGATTGGTCAGATGAAATCAACTTGCAAAATTCAACAATGTTTGATGGTCTTTTTCGTTTCTAAATTTCTAAAAATGGGCGAACTTGCAGTTTCCATTGAACATTCGGAAGCAAAAAGTGTTTCAGCTTCAGGGGGCTTTGCCCCCTGACCAACCAACCAGGG
>Ga0209671_1008771_pt1 | contig 10583 bp, 10 predicted proteins | sample WorMetHERISLAND2_2_FD_187401 | JGI IMG/M metagenome (GOLD analysis project Ga0209671, IMG submission 187401) | Marine gutless worms symbiont microbial communities from Max Planck institute for Marine Microbiology, Germany - Olavius geniculatus... | ecosystem: Host-associated > Annelida >...
GATTGTTGACTAGGCAGAGAACAAAAATGTTTGCCAATAAGACGTTTTTAACGCTATATATGACCGTGAATTGGCACCGTGAATTCGCCGTGAATTTTGCGACTTTTTTAAAAGTATGCCGTGATTTTTTCACTTTTGCACTGTGATTTTCGTACAGCCCTAATGAAAATTATGCAAACACCACGATTACATTTTTAGCCAGGCAACGAATAGCCCGGAAGATGTTTTTTGCAACGGTAAAACGAACTGATTTTTGCATTTCAGCGTCCGGTTCAACACTCGTGTAAAAAGTAAACGCGGTGACTATTTATCCGGCGACCGTGCAATTAACCTATAAACTATTCATTCAATAACCGTATGAATAGCTGATAAGCTATTAATATGGCTGCCGGATAAATATCGTGTGCCTATTGTTTGCGTAGGTTTATATAGGCTTACGTATGGACCTATAGGAAGACGGAGCAAAAGAATGGAAGTCTGGAAGGAGCATAGAGAGAGGGGAAAGAAAAAGGAATACAGGAAAGAAAGAAGAAAAAGAAAGGAAAAAATTGAAAAAAACAAAAAAGACGGTAGTAGAGGATGCCCCTTACAATGATTATTGTCTAAATCTCGGCGCCTACAAATAATTGCTATCTGACATGTCGTCGTTTAGGCGGTGGACGAGCAAGAATTGTCGAGTTTTCGTCACGGCGGAGTCAAAATGACCGGATTCAGCCTGATCAACCGCGACAAGGCAACCAGTTATCAACGTGACGTCATTTCCGGCAAACACCGACCCACTGATGGATCGTACTCAGCATACAAACACAACTTTCTCACGGTGTATACATGCTAGCGCTCTTTGATCCATGTGTTTCCCTAAATAGCGCAAGAGTCCATATAACATAGAAAGCAGCTATAACTGACATCAAAGAAACGCCAGAAAATGTATATACATAGAAAATACTGTCTTGTACTTATTTGCCGTTCTACGTGGCAGGTGCATGCAACACACGCATCCAGTAGTTTAAAAGAAGCCCAGCTATCGCTAGGATAGCCGACCATACTGGTTGTCAGTGAGGAACGGATGACGACAGATGACAACCATACCATAAGCTCTACCGTAAAGTACGGTTAGCTAAAATTGTGTAGTAGTAGTGGTAGTAGTAGTAGTGGTAGTAGTATGCTTTCAATTTAATTTGAATGAAAGTTCGTCTTCTTTGCGTGTGCATGTCAGTTAGAGGCGGCGCTAGCGGTGGACGGCCTGTCAGTCATTACTCAAGCTCTCACGTCATTGGCCAGTCGGCGGCGTGACATCACGCGCATCTGGTCACGTGGTCACGAGTCACGTGGCTGTCACGTGGTTGACCCAATTAAACCCACGTTACTGGGTCACACTATCAACGAATATCTTCGCCGTGTAAGTTCTATTATAACCTGGTTTTCTCTACAAAAAAATTAGCATTGTTGTCCTGTTGTGTCTAACGCATTATTCAAATAAATAGCAAACCTACTAGTTTTACCATAATACGCTAACGTTACCGAGAAACAGACGGACGGACGGACGGACACGCAACTTACGGTCGCAATACCGCGCTTTGCAACACTTGCATCGGGCGTTGGCAAGAGATATAGGACCTATCTTGTGAAATATCGTTTTGCTAAATGTTTAAGAATAAAAAAAATATTATGTTTGTCAATACAGGTGCAGCTGAACGGATTGACAGGAAAAATATCATTTGACAGCAGAGGACTAAGAACTGACTATCAGCTTGATGTCATTGAACTTAGCTACAATACGCTGCCTCATAAGGTATACTAGAAATATTGGTACAGTAGTACATGTAGTAGCGGCAGGAGTATAGTAGTAGACAGTACTGTAGTTCTTATTTATCCACGTTATCATCGTCAGCGTTATAATATTCAAATCATCATTAGTTTATTTTCCCTAATCATAACGACACTAGGCTATTGCTAGACAAAACCTTTTGCGTTAGCTTTCCAGCTGACTGGAACCGGCAGTCATAGGACCTAATCTTTATTGTGACTGAATATCTGCTCAGCTTCTACTAACTTTTAAGCACAGACTAATAACTGAACTTTTTGACATTGCTTACAATAAAGTACGTGAACCCTCAGGAATCATCAGGCAACACTTGATCTCACCCCATTATTTATCCCTTTCTCTGTGTGTCTAAGTGTAGATCGGCGTGTGGAACTCAAGTTCTGGTTTCGTTGTCAGTGACAACAAAAGCGTTGCTATGACAACTGCATCTGAGTATCAGGCGGCGGACGTCAACAGTACTCATATTGTCACCACTATACTTGTTAGTAGAACGCAATAATTACTCCACGTCACTTAGCCGCGATGTTGTTATTGTGCGCCCATTTTAGTAGGCCGTATTACGCATACTGCCCGTCTGTCCGTTTGTCTGTCTGTCCGCAGTTTTTATTCTTTACACGTCGTAAATCATGTTAAAGCTAACGTAAAGTATTGATAATAATTGTACAGCAAAAATATTTAACATAACCGTCTCTGAATGCAATAGAATACAAACATAACACCATTTAGGCTTAATTCAGCAAATATCTGCGTCAAGTGTATACGTTTTACTTTTTATGCGCCACCCTGTAGAATTGCATTATACGAGGGGCGTTCAATAAATTCCAGGACTGTTCTTCTCAGTAAGCACACAGTGACAGCTGAAAACCAAAACTATTATGAAGTTGTGCTGCCACTATTGTACATCACTTACCATGGTATCATTTATGACGTCACGTTGTGACGTCATTATTATTAAGATATAAATGATGGGCGTTGACGTTTGTTTAGAGAATTAAATTAAAGAATAATCATAAAATTTTCTAATCGCAGAAGGTCTAGAAAATGCTGAAATTTATTGTAGATTTTTTGTAGTAATTAGCAGTGACACTTTATCACGTTTGAAAGTATTTGAATAGTTCGCCCACTTTTGCAGCGATCATTAGTCAGTGATAATGTCAGTATTGGAGCACTGCTTATGGCAAAAATGGTCAGCTGCAGACAAAGTATATTTGGTTTACTTAAAGAGTTGTTCTTGCAGACTTTTTTGCTTGAAAGACATACTGTGACTGAACAATATTACCAGGCATTATTGTCTGATTGATTACGACCAGCAATTCGTAGCAATTGACCAGGTTTGCTGCAGAAAGGTGTCATTCTTTAAAATGGCAGTGCCCCACCGTGCAATTGACACATTAGACAGTTAAGAAAATTGCAAAGATGGGCTGGGAACTGCTACAGCATTTGCCATACAGTCCAGATTTAGCTCCAAGTAATTTTCATTTGTTTAGATTACAGAGCGAATCACTTGGAAACATCAAGTTTAAAAAGGATAAAAATGTGCTACAGCATTTTGTCCGGAAATTTCTACAGGTGCCAATAAAAAACTTAATGCTATGGGTTCCAGTCGACTTGTAGAACAATGGGAACATTGCAGTGAACTGCAAGGAGAATATGTTGAAAAGTAACATAACTGTCAGAAATGTGCGATTTACTGTCGTTGTTTTAAGGACGTAGTCCTGGAACTTATTGAACGCCCCTCGTATACTACTGATGTAAACTACACATGTTGTTGTATGATGTTTTAGTCGGATCCTTATTTGATGTTGGCGAGACCCGAGGAAGGACAGACACTGAAAGGCAACGACCGTTATGAAGGATTACACCACAACGACGACAACAACAACAACAACAACAGTGACAACGACAAATACTACTACTATTACTGCTACTACTACAGGCCTCCCAGTGATCGTTATGAAGGATTCTGTGCTGATCTGGCGGCGTTACTGGCCGAGAAGCTTGAGCGCCGCTATACACTACGACCTGTACTGGACGGCAAATACGGAGCTAAGATGGCCAATGGAAGCTGGAATGGCATGGTTGGCGAGCTGATGCGCAAGGTTTTTGCTCGTTTCTTCACAGTGTGCATTTTCAGGCATGTTAAATCCTGTGGCGTAACAGGACATTGCAACCAATAGTGTGTAGAATCTCTGCGTAGACCTACTAAAAGTTTCTTTACGCCACTTATGTGTGGAATAATTTTTAAAATGTTAAATAAAGCTAAAAAAACTTACTGTGCCAGAGATGCCACAGTTTTTATTCGAACAATATTTTCGCAGACTATAAGCAAAGATGCCTTAACACCAGCTGTGCTTTTTTTAGCGTGCAACAGGCGTCAAGTAAGTAAATAAGTAAGTAAGATCTGGCCTGTGTACAAAACCTCGTCAGCTTCTCAGAATTCTTATTGTATGCATGCTGACAGGAGGCAGACCTGGCGATAGCTCCACTGACAATATCATCAACACGAGAGCGAGTCATCGACTTCAGCAAGCCGTTTATGAACCTAGGCATCAGCATCATGATCAAGAAACCGGAGAAACAGAAACCTGGGGTCTTCTCCTTCATGGACCCTCTACACTACAACGTATCAGTAGTAGTAATAGTAGTAGTATTCTGAGGACCCTCTGCACTACTACATCTGGCTGTGTATCGTGCTGTCCTACGTGGCCGTGAGCGTCACGCTGTTTATTGTTAGTCGCTTTAGTCCTTCGCAGTGGGACATTGAGGACACTCCCACAGGACCAACATACTACTACTACTGGGCGCTTACTACTACTACTACTACTGCTGCTGCTGCTGCTGCTACTAGAGGACTCTCCTGCAGGACCAAGTTTCACCAATGACTTCACGATGTTCAACAGTCTTTGGTTCTCGCTCGGAGCTTTCATGCAGCAAGGCTCCGAGTTCTCGCCAAGGTGAACAAACTAATCATCAGTTTTGAGATTTCGGTTTTTTAGTGTCACTTCTGCCGGTTGAAAAAGAATGAAAAAGAAAAAGAATATTGAAAAAGAATATTGGTCAATATTTACCAAAGTGACAAAAATTGTGTGTTGCTTATTTTATATTTTTATTGAAACATCGGAGCGACGTTGTGGCAGAAGGGCAGGGGGTTATTGCTTCCAACTTAAATTTTAGTCTGTCAGAAGATTTTCTCCAGAAAGTAAAAACAATTGGGACTAAAATGTCTCACTTGGTCACCTTGGTAAAACTTAAGAACAGAGTTGAACTTCTGAGCACTCATAGCTTCTTCTGTCAGATAATATTGCAATTTTCTGCTTTGCTAACATACTTAACTGACGACCTTGCTGGAGAAGCATGCAATGCATGTGGTCAGATCGTTGTCTGGGCGAGTTGCTGGCAGTGTCTGGTGGTTTTACTTACCTGATTGTACTCGTAGTAGTAGTAGTAGTAGTAGTAGTAGTAGTTGTTGTTGTTGTTGTTGTTGTGGTGGTGGTGGTGGTACAAAAACGAGGAGAAAAAAATCTAGTAATAGTAGTAATAATAGCTGAATTGTCTGGTGGTTTTATTCACTTATCATTATCTCAACTTACACTGCTAACCTCGCCGCATTTCTGACGGTGGAACGAATGCTGACGCCGATAGAGAGTGCCGACGACCTTGTCAAGCAGACCAAGATCAAGTATGGAACGCCAAGACTCACTCGCTATGGAACGCCGACATCAAGTATGGAACGCTCGACGCCGGCTCAACCAAAGATTTCTTCCAGGTAAGTAACTGGTGGCTTCATCTATCTATTAGGCTATAAGGTCAGTAACTTTTCTGTCGGTGACTGATCAGTTTATGACTTGATTTCGTAAGCTTTTTTTGAAATACTGCATGAGTTGTGCATGATGGCGTTAATGGTGGGCGATATATGTTATCTAACTACCATCAAATACTGTTTAGATTAACTTATACTGGCCATCTTTCCGTGAATCGCAGCTTTGAGTAATGCTGACAGCAGGCACACCGTGCGATGCACTAGCAACAGCGTAAGCTTGGTGGTTTATTTTTAGGCCCGCTGTGACACGGCATACACGATAGACAGTTTGTCAATACTGTTGTCTCTGTGGAATGTGCCGCACAGACTTCAAAGATCTCGGTCTATAACAAGATGTGGGAGTTTATGCGCACCAACCCGGACGTGTTGGTGGCGACCACCCAGCAAGGTGTTCAGAGAGTGCGTGACTCCAAGGGCAAATACGCGTTTTTGCTGGAATCAACTATGAATGACTTTTATAACCAACGCAAGCCGTGTAATACGATCAAACTCACCTGTAGTAGTAGTAGTAGTAGTAGTAGTAGTAGTAGTAGTAGTTGCTATTGTTGTTGTTGTCGTCGTCTTCGTCGTGTAATACGATGAAAGTCAGTGATAATTTGGATTCCAAAGGCTACGGTGTCGCAACCCCACTCTACTCTAAACTGAGGTCTCTGCATTTTGCTGCAACTTTTTGCATTATCTCCGTAGCCAACTCAGCCTCCTGCCCTCCGTGGGATGTGAAATGAGTAATGGCTTACGGGCTACGGGATGGGGCGGTGGTATGTCTGCTAGCTGCAAACCGCGAGTCTAATTGCTCTTTTAGGCGGGCAACTGATGGCCGCATACTGCGCTACGGTATCATTAGCTCATGCCGATCAGCTGCCACTTCCAGTATTGTAAAGCGCTTCTGAATCTTGAGTTTGCCTCATGTAAGGAGCGCTATAGCAAGTGCTGAACTTTAGCTTTTTTAGAGCAGCTTATCACAAATCACTCGTTTTACTGCGTCTGCATCGTTTTATGCTTAACACATCTCCCGACCTCCACTTTATTAGTGTTTCTTTGCACTCAGCTTATTTTTAAGTGGCATTATTATCAGGCTTGCCGTGGATATGAAATTTCCCATCCATATCCATATCCATATCCACAGATTTTCCGTGGATATCCATGGATATATCCATGGATATCCATGGATATATCCATATCCACATACGCCTAACCTGCGTACATGCAGCCCCAATTTTTGCAAAATACAGCAGTGCAAGAGCGTTTATCCCCCCGTAAAACATGACACAGATATTCCCCACTTTAAATTGTTAAAAAAATAAAGAAAAATAAAGAAAAATAAAAAATAAAGAAAAAAACACACATTAGCATTATCTTAGTTTAGTAATTTTCAAGTTTCGTGAAAATCTACACAATTTTATTGCCCCTGTTTCTGGGGTGCGATATGTCGTGTGCCTGTCGTCTCTCTGTCCGTAACGCATGTACTGTGGCTAAATGGTACGTCGTAGGCGGTCGGCGATGGTATTATTGTATAGGGCGACGGCGACTTCACAAATGCTGTCAAAAGTAACCATATGCAGCGGTTTGGCTGCAATTTTGAATGCGACATTGCTGCTTACAGCCATCACCCGCCGTATCGTATCCCTATGTTGATTCTAGCGTTCGATAAAACAGTGTCATCACGGCGTGAATAAGACTGTAGTCACTCTGGAAAATTGCTTTCTTTCCGCGACCTGAAGTCGGACGCTGGCCTTCGGACATAAGGGAGAACATACGGTCGGCACATGAATGCAACCTGCGTCTTTGAAAACAAGAATCCCAGCTTATCCCAGCTGTTGCTGGGATTCTTGTTTTCAAAGATGCAGGTTGCATTCATGTACGACTACAGATATAGGGTGGAGTGGATGCTTTTGAAGCGCTCTTGGTTTGTACTTCCTACTAGCATTAAATATGTTAGTAAGCAGAAAAACGTTTGATAAAAATTATAAATAAACTCTCAAATGGATAAACTTTTGTTGCTCAACGAACAGTATTAAAGCACCGAAAGTTAAGATTCGTTGTTGTTATAGTACTTATAAATTAATTTAGGCTAATTAAATAATAGCGTGCTGATGTCACTGATTATTCATTTGACTCAGTAACATAAATAAAGAGAAAAATGCAGAGTAAAAACGACAGACAAAAAATATTATAGAAACACAAACCATATAAGTACTCATGTTTAATTAGCAGATGCGCCAGCATAATATTCATGGATATATCCACAGGACGGCCTAAATCTCATATACAAACATGGATATATCCATGGATATATCCGTCCGTCCTTCCATCCGTCTGTCTATCCAGGCCTAACTGTAGCGTGCCATATGATCATCTAACTCAAAAACCGGAAAAAATTTCAAAAACATTTAGGAAAAAACAGAATGTAAACGTACGCCATAGCAGGTGTGCTGATATCTTTCAAAAGTCAAAAGTTAAAGTCGCTGAACGTCACAAAATCACGAAAATGACGCGTATAGCTTTGGCCGTCCGTATAGTCTGCGATAATCCCACTTCTGACACCATGTAGTGTCTCACACACACTCATACAGACTGACTATATCACTGCGAGCAGTCGGCTACGCTACCACAAGCCACGCCTATTTACTGCCAGCTGTCGGGTGATGGCTGTAAGCAGCAATGTCGCTGTCAGATAGCTGTGCGCTAAGGGTAGCATGCAACAGAAAACAGAAATTTAATGATGGCTTTACATGTACGTTTATGACTGCATATAAACTGTAGGTCTATGCATGGTGTACACAGGGTTCGTGTCAGCCTGGCGGTGTTGCAGCTCAGAGAAAGTGGCGATCTGCAAAAACTGCACAAGAAATGGTGGTACGACAAGGGCGAGTGTGCGCCTGAAAACGACGGAAAGGTTTATCCGGACTTCTTCTTATTTACACGTGCTCGATGCGTTGCTATAAGGTATCAGATTTGCGCTCGATAATTGACAGATCTGTGGTCATGTGGCCGTTTTAATAGGATCGCCCGTCCGTCTGTTTGCCTGTTACGCAACGGCTCGTAACTCGAAAACAACCAAAATTTGTGAGAACGTTTCGTAATCTGCCAATTATCAGTTTCAAGGTCAAAGTCAAGGTCACCGGCCATCAAAAACGGACGGCCGCGTACACGCCGATTACGTTCATTTCTGCCGACTTGTTAACTAGCCACTAGACCACTGGCCCCTATGTCTGTGTAAGCCTGGATCTTGCTTGCGTCTGTCTGCATGGCAGGGTTCGTCACAGAGTGCGCTGACCTTAAGCAACGTCGCTGGGATCTTTTACATTCTTGTCACTGGTCTTGCGTTGTCTATTGCCCTCCTGCCTCTACAACTACTACTACTACTACAGCGTGTAGTCTGTTAGTACACAGTCTTGCGTTGTCCATCGTTGTATCGGTGGGTGAACACATGTCCAAGATGCGAGCAGAAAAAAACGCCATCAACAAGGTTCCGCATCACTTACAATTAATTCAGTGTTTGCTGAGTAATCTCTCTTGTCACTAGCTTGTCACATCTCGAGTAGAGGTGTCAGTATAGATGGGGAATTGCTGATGTATTTTAACCCCAAAGTTTAAAGAAATTTTGGAAGTTTGTGACGAAGGCTAAATATTGTAACTATGACAATTATTTTACGCAGAACTTTGTCTTTTGGCGCCGAAAGTCGATAGTGTTGAACTTCGACAAAAAGTGGGACTGGTGTACGGACAATTGCTCGCGCGAAAACTGCGCGCATGACAACTGCACGTAGACGACTGCGCGCGGTGTTTACTGCTCGCACAGACAATAATGGGCGGAAGGAAATTGATTTCGCGTCAATTGCTCGCGCGTCAATGAACAGCAGAAATGACCATCAATGGTTTATAATTGTCTGTTCAGTGGTGTACGCTATATATGTCAGTACTAAAAGTTTAACTCTTTTCGCTTGCGCTGTTGCTGGGTATGGCAGAACAAAAGTTCTGCAAAAATTATCTTTGTGAGATGGCACACTTGTCCTGTGTGGCAACACAATCTTATAGACAGATATAACAGAATTCACTTACTCTTATTATTCCACAGTAAATCGATTATTTCTTCGCAATCATGATGTTACTGATACAGGCTCTGGCTTTAAACAGTTGATAACTTGTAGGCCCCTAAACTAGATCGTATTGTTATACATAAGCTTACGAGACTTACATTTTACAAGCTTACTACACTGCACGTCACATTTAGAGCGCTATTGTCCGCGCTATTGACGCGGGAGCAATTATCGAGCGAGCAATTGTCTACGCGCAGTTGTCGCGCGCGAGTAGATGTCGCCGAACCGTGGGACTAAGACCCGCAGAGTAACTCCTTACCACTAAGGTCCAAGGCGTCGCTTCTGGATTCTGCTGAGGCTTTCCTTTTTCCTTCTTTTTCTCAAAACAGGCATTAAATACATTTGCGCTGCTGGGTATTCGACATAGCTTATTTCAGAGTGAAAAGGCGTGCTGATAGATCCGTTTAGATTGCTTCCATCACGACATCTGTTGCGTTTCGAATGTCGATGTTAAGAAATTATCTAACTCGAAATAAGCTGTTCGCGCACTAACAAAGATTTTTTAAATTACGATGCGTGCCTCGAGAAACCTGCCAAAAATGTCAATAATTTACATGACAAAATTATGACCAAAATTTGGGGGCGCTGAAAACGCGAGACTGGAAAACGCGGGACTGGAAAACGCGGAACTGGAAAACCCGGCACCAAATCGCAGGGGTGGAAAACGCGAGACTGGAAAACCCGGCGGCACCAAATCACAGGGGTGGAAAATGCGGGACCGGAAAACGGGGGAACCTCAAAGTTATGGAAAGCCGTCGCTGTAGAAAATGTGCAACATAGTTAGGCCTACTGAAAAGTTCTGACGAGTCGTCTCACATCAAAGCACATCAGAGCGGTA
>Ga0209671_1008772_pt1 | contig 10583 bp, 11 predicted proteins | sample WorMetHERISLAND2_2_FD_187401 | JGI IMG/M metagenome (GOLD analysis project Ga0209671, IMG submission 187401) | Marine gutless worms symbiont microbial communities from Max Planck institute for Marine Microbiology, Germany - Olavius geniculatus... | ecosystem: Host-associated > Annelida >...
CCGCGGTACTTGTCATCTCAATGGCATTGAATCATTCTGGTCGTAGGCCAAACGGAGGCTTGCAAAATTCAATGGTGTTCCCAGACATACGTTTCATCTACACCTCGAAGAATGTGAATTCAGATTCAATCATCGGGAGGAAAACTTATTGATATAATACTCATTTTACTGAGAGAAAATCCTCTCTAAAGTTATCTAGACCCTAGTATAACTTTCCCGATGGAGGACAAGATGCACACGACCAATCTCCGAAAGGTCGGCGGCTCGGTGATGCTCGCCGTCCCGCCTGCGATCCTCGACCTGCTGCACCTGCAAGCCGGTGCCACGGTTGGTCCGGACGTCGACGGCGGTCGTCTGGTGGTCGAGCCGACGCCCAGATCACACTACAGCTTGGACGAATTGCTGGCCCGATGCGACGCGTCGGCCGAGGTTAGCGAAGAAGATTGTGCCTGGCTCGACGACAAGCCGGTCGGCAGCGAATTGCTGTGATGGATCGGGGAGATATCTACCTCGTCTTGCGTCTCCCTCGCCAGGAGGGGCTTGCCCCACACTTATCGCTGGGGAGGAGCCAATAGAAATGCTGCTGGAGCTACCGGCGATAGGTGCGGGGTAAAGGGAAAGGGGATCAAAGGGCGAGAGGGGATCAAAAGGCACCGGACCGCGCCCTCTGTTCCCCTCCCCCCAAGCTCCCTGGGAGCGCCGGCATCTTGCCGGCTTCCGCGGGTACCGGCCAGCCAGCGGGAGCGCAAAGCGGTAACCCTGGAACGGCGCCTCGGCGACGCCTGCCGCCTGGAAGGCGGCGCTCCCGGCCACGGGCTCTTGCGATACCCTCGCCGGGAGAGGGGTTGGGGAGAGGGTGAGCCAAGCAGTCGGTTATGAATGTCAACACGACCTAGTACCCTATTTCATCCCATTTTGCACTTGTAGGCCTCCGTGCCGTTCCGCAAACTGTTCGGAACGCCACGGAGGGCGTTCTACAGCAAAATCAAGCGAAATGAGGTACTAGGGGCTGTTGACATCATCGTCGTGCCAACCGCTAATAGGACAAGATTAACAAGATGACCAGGATTAACAGGATTATTCTTCTTGAATAACAATTATAAAATCCTGTGAATCCTGTGAATCCTGTGAATCCTGTGAATCCTGTACTATTAGGAGACAAACCCGGAGGTTAGGGTTTACTCCTTATTAAATGTCAACATGCCCTAGCAATGGGAAGCACATGCCGAGCATCGGGACGATACTCCGAGAAGCCGCCGCAGCGCTGGCGGCACTACCTCAGGCCTCCCCGCACCTGGAGGCGGCACTGCTGCTGTGCGATGCGACCGGGCACACGCGCACGCAGCTCCTGGCCCGGCCGGAGACCGCGCTCGGCGCAGCGGATCTGGCACGCTTCGAGGCCTTGATCCAACGTCGCCTCGCCGGCGAGCCCATCGCCTACATCCGCGGCCGTCAGGCATTCTGGAGCCTGGAGCTGGAGGTCACCCCGGATACCCTGATCCCGCGCCCGGAGACGGAGCTCCTGGTGGAGCTGGCGCTGGAACGGCTCCACGCCGATGCACCGCTTCGAGTCCTGGACGCCGGCAGTGGGAGTGGCGCCATCGCCGCCGCACTGGCCTCCGAGCGCCCCGCCTGGACCCTGATCGCGACCGACCGCGCCATGGGAGCCGCCCGCCTGGCCGACAGGAATTTCCGCACCTGGGCACTCGGAAACGCACAGGTCATCCGCTGCGACTGGCTGACGCCCATCGCCGAGCGGTCCCTGGACGCCATCATCGCCAACCCCCCTTACGTTCCCGACGCGGACCCCCATCTCGGGCAAGGCGATTTGATCCGGGAGCCGCGCAGCGCCCTGGCCGCCGGCCCCGACGGGCTCGACGCCATCCGTATCTTGAGCGCACAGGCGACCTCCCGGCTCCAGCCCGCCGGATTCATTGCCCTGGAACACGGCTTCGACCAAGGACCGGCGGTACGAGCGATCTTCGATCGGCATGGTTTCGAGGACATCCGCATTTACCCCGATCTCGGCGGCCGGGAACGGGCGACTACGGGACGGCTCCCCCTGTGAGAGTATCCAATACACCTGCGTACAAAATTCGGAAACAACCTGCACTGATGACTTCAGGGCAAGCATGGCAAGGCCTTCGGGAGCATCAGATACAAACTACGAATCACGTGAACCCATGCGAATCGAAGAGGGCGGCGACGAGAAGCGCAAGGACCTCATCGAGAACCTTTTTCAGTACGGATTAGGGAGTTACTCCTGGTGATCCTCGTCAAGCTCGGCGGTTCCGTTATCACCCACAAGGATTCCTTGCTCACCGCCCGGAAGGACGTTATTCAACGATTATGCAAAGAGATCGCGGACTCGGGAAAAGAGGTCCTGATCGTCTGCGGCGCCGGCTCGTATGGACACATCAAGGCCGACAAGTACAGGTTACAGAAGGGCCGGGACGAATCCATCCCGGGTCAGCTCGAGGCCGTTGCCGAGGTCCAGAGGGACGTGCGGCAGCTGAACATGCTGGTTCTCGGGAAATTAATGGCCGCTGGCCTCAAACCCGCTTCCGTCCCCCCGGCGTCCTGCCTGATCAACAGCAAGGGGAAAATACACCGGATGCACACCGAGGTCTTCCGATGGTTCTCGGACCTTGGAATGACCTGCGTGACCTTCGGAGACGTGGTCCCGGATTCCGAGATAGGTTTCTCCATATGCTCCGGTGACTGGCTGATGTACAGGCTGGCCGGGGACCTGCAAATAAAGGAGGCCGTGTTCGCGACCAACCTGGACGGCGTATTCACCGCCGATCCCGGTGTCGATCCCAGGGCCGAACTGATAAGGGAGGTCACCGCGATCCGGAATGGCTCCATCGATCTCAAGGGCCGGGACAAGCCCGATGTCACTGGTGGAATGGGCGGCAAGGTCCGGGTGGGACTGGAAATGACAGTCCTGGGCGTAACCACGAGGATCATCAACGGCAATGTGGAAGGTAGGCTGACCCAGGCTCTGGAGGGCGAGGAGATACCCTGCACACTCATCAGGAGGGTCTGAATGTACGACATCGAGAACAATCCGTTCCTCGGTTTCATTCAGCAACGCAAGGAGCAGGTGTTCCGGAGGATTATCAAAGCGTTTGCGCCTGGATGAACATCGGCGTTGATGCGCGTGATTCGTCGTTTTCCCTCTTTCTTGCCGACCGTAACGCTTAGAGGCAGTTTAAAAACAACCCCATTGAATATAAATGCTAAGAAAGAATCATAAAGATCCCTTGCTGCGCTTCGGGATGACACTCCTGGCGTCCTTGTCATTTCGAGCGTAGCAGGAGGAATCTTAGGTTCGTCCCGACGGAGGAGGGATCTTAGGTTCATGCGGTTGGCTGGTTCTCAGGTTTTTAGACTGCCTCTTAGCTTAATGGCATCGGATTAGAGCTTGTGTATTGCATCCGTTTTATCGGATTCTCTGTTTTTTGTTGTTTCTCAGGTGTGCAATAGGTTAACCGGGTGTGGGGGCCGGACGGTTATTTGCCGGAGAGAAGCGCAACACACCGTAACCCAATATACCGGATACCAGCGAGCCGAGCAGAATACCCAACCTGTCGTCTACGGCAAAATCAGGGCCGCCTTGCTCGAATGCGAGCGAGCCGACAAACAAGCTCATTGTAAAGCCGATTCCACAGAGTAAGGCGACGCCATAGAGCTGCATCCAGCCGACGTCTTGGGGCATTTTCGATATACCGAGCTTTATCGCCAGCCAAGTGAAGCCGAATACGCCGACTTGATTGCCGACAAAAAGACCCGCTGCGATACCGAATGGAACCGGATGGAATATGGATTCCAACGTAATGCCTTCAAACGAGATACCGGCATTCGCAAAAGCAAATAGCGGCAGGATACCATAAGCGACCGACGGGTGAAGGTCGTGCTCCATTCTTTCCAGTTGAGTGTGGGTCTCTCCCGCCTCTCTCTTGAAGGGTATGAAGAAGGCGGTCAACACGCCCGCGAGTGTCGCATGTACGCCGGATTTGAGCACTGCCGTCCACAACACCAGACCGATGAGCATATAGGGTGCCAACCTCAATACACCCCTGCGGTTCAAGATAAACAAAACGGTGATGGCGGTTGTAGCAAGCAGCAACGAGGAAAATGACAGATCAGCGGTATAGAAGACCGCGATAATGATGATGGCACCTAGGTCGTCGATGATGGCGAGGGTCATGAGAAACAACTTCAGGGATTGTGGTATCCGGCTGCCGAGCAATGCAAGCACGCCCAATGCGAATGCGATATCCGTGGCCGAAGGGATTGCCCACCCCTTCATGGCTACCGGATCACCCCAATTCATTGAAGCATAGATCGCGGCGGGGACAGCCATACCGCCTACTGCCGCAATAACGGGTAAAACAACCCGAGCAGGATCGGATAGCTCACCGGCCAGAAATTCCCGCTTTACCTCGAGGCCGATAAGGAAGAAAAAAATGGCCATCAGGCCATCATTTATCCAGAGCAACAACGGCTTGGCGATTTCGAAATCGCCGATTTTGATCTCGACCGGAGTGCCGAGTAATGCATCATAAAGGTGTTTTACCGCCGAATTTTCAACCACCATGGCCAGCACGGCGGCAATCAGGAGCAGAATGCCGCTGGCGGACTCCATGCGCAGAAATTCTTTTAATTTATCGATGACCATAGGTTTAGGCCAAACCGTAGGATGCGGTGAGCATAGCAGAGTTCTTACAGGACGGTATCACGAGAAGGCGCGAACCGCATCAATGGATGGCGGCGTGCCCAACATCCGCTGGAACCTGGGAACGAGCAAAATTTCAGGGATCAGTTGTCAGGGGGCAGTTTTCAGTGGTTAGTGGTCAGGATTCTGCACCCTGAAAACTGATAACTGTCCCCTGCCCCCTGACAGATGCGGTTCGCGCCCACCGCCGGTGCCTGCATGGAAGGCCGGCGTGCGCTCACCGCATCCTACGGGTTGTTTCGGAGTGCGCCGGCAAAGCGGCGCGGCCAAACCGAACCTCAGTAAGGGGGATCCCAGCGGTGTTTTGTTTGCCGGAAACCTGGGCGTCGGGCTCCCTACGCGCCGCGGCGACGGCGCTTTCCCCTGGTCACAATCCCTAGTTTGGAACAGATGCATCGCCAAATCCATAGCGGCGGCGGGCAGGTAGTCCTTGGCGGCACCTTAGGTTACACAAATACCGCGGATTTCCGTCGATCATTGGACAAGACCGTGAGTAATATCCAAAATAGGTCTTTCATTAAGTCAAGATTGCCGGAGAAGACAAACCATGTCCGATAAGTCCGTAAGCGAGAGTCGTCGTGATGCCATCAAAGCGATGATGGGGGGTCTGGCCGCCGTCCCGCTGATGAGCCTGGTCGGTATGACCGCCGTGCAGGCGAAAGACCTGGAGAAAGAGAAGAAAGAAAAGAAAGAGAAAGAAGCGCTGCTCCGTGTCGACGAGAAGGGGGATCCTACGGCGACCGCCCTCCAGTACAAGCATAAGGCCCCTGAAGATAAAGAGAAAGCGGGGCAGACCTGCGCCACCTGCCAGTTCATCCAGGCCGATTCCGGTGAGTGGCGTCCCTGCCAACTCTTCCCGGGCAAGGCCGTCGCCGCGGAGGGTTGGTGTGCCTCCTGGATGAAGAAGGCAGGCGCGTAAAAGCTGCAGGCGTTCTTTCCCGGACGGATAGTGCTGCAATATATGGGATGACAGGGCAGGCAAAGCCTAGCGCGGCCTCGAACCCTATCCTAGTAGATCTCAGGGCTACCCCCGGACGAAGAAGAGCGGGGTTTCGTTTCGGCCCCGCTTTTTTTGGGACCTGGGAGCTGTTGACAATTAGTAGGATGGGCAAAGCAAGCGCCTGGCAAGTTGGGCTCAAGGCTGCGGTCATTCCATGCAGCTTCCTGAACCGCGATGACGTGGGAGGATGCCCATCGCTATTTGATGGGCACGCTACGCCTGGTTTATCTCCTGAAAGGAACCGCGGTTCGGAAAGTCCTGGGCAATGACCCGAGATCCAAGCCATCTGGATGGATAGGCTTCGCTTTGCCCATCCTACGGGCTAATTGTCAACACGCCCTAGTCCCTTCATCCGAGATGCCGAACTATAAAAGGGGACAATGCCGGTTAATTTATGGGACCTATATACATAGTTAGCCAAAACAGCACGCAATCGTCAGTCCCCCACTGTTTTCGCCATCCCTGGCAACTGGATTCCGGCGTCCCAGCCGGAATGACGGGGTGGGGGCTGAACGGTTACAACAGCGCGGCTAGCTATGTATATAGGTCCCTAATTTATCTCTCAATGTTTCATTAATTTCAGCATTTGTACCCTTGCGGTTTAAACCTCTCCGCCAGGTCTATGCCAGCCCTAGATCAACGGGCTCGAAAGGGGAGCGGTCCGGGGGTCCCTCGGCGTGGAGCCAGCATGGTGGCGATGCGAATCCCGGATAGGCCGGCACGGCGATGAGGGCGCTGGAGACGGTGCCGAAACCGTCGGGGCGTTCCGCCAGATTCATGGCGGCCTCGGGGCCTGCCTCCGCCGGATAGGTCCGACTTGCCAGCAGGTCTTTCCATGCCTGCCAACGGTCGTGCTGCGGGTCAGGTATCTCGGCGCTCCGGAAACGCTGTAAATAGCCGCGGATGCGCGGGCAGCCGGTGGCATCGTCTAACTCGGTGTCGCTGAGCATGTGCAGCCCAGGGGGAATCGCGTGGACCCGAATCTCTCCGTCGCCCCCATGGCGCAGCCAATAGGCGTCTCTGGTGTCGGCGATGACGAGGTTGAAGGGACGATAGGCGTTCGGGTCGAGATCGGCTAGGGTGCCGGCCGCCGATTTGGCCTCGGCATGGTCCAGGGCTTCCAGGACCAGCTCACCACGGCTGCGTTTTCCGGGGACCGGACCCAGGGAGCCGGTCCGGTCCATGACCGCTGCCGCCACTGCCTGGTCGTATGCCCAACCAGCTTCCACCTCCCGTGCGGTCGAGACCGGCCACCACCTCAGGCCGGTCCGGCCAATGGCGCGCCGGGGGTTCCGCGGGGCGGTGGCGTACTTCGTCGCGGTTCGCGGCCAGTAGCAGGGGCCAGTCGTGGCCGGGTCGCCGCAGGATTACCAGGGTGCACACATCGGGTCGTGCCTTGAGGAAAAGAACGGCTCCAGTGCCGGTTGCCTTGCGGGATCAGGAGACAGCGGACTGCGAATCCTGATCTACAGGGGTTACGAGCAGCACCACGCCATCCACATCCGTCACCCGCATCTTGGTCCCCTCCCTGCAATCGGGTCCTCTGATCTTCCAGATGGTGTCATCCACCCGCAGCTTTCCAATCCCGTTCACGATGGGTTGGTCGAGGGTGAAGATCCGTCCGATGTATTGATGCCCGCGCTTGTTGAGGGTGGGCGTGTCGGTGGCGATGGGATGGCGTTTGAGGTAGCGCCGACCGAGGACCAGGCTCAGCACGCTGAGGACGCCGAACAGCACCAGTTGGAGCTGCCAACCCAGCGCCGGAAAGACCGCCAGCACCAGCCCCACCGTTCCGGCCGCTACCGACAGCCATAGGAAGAAGGCCGAAGGCGAGAAGGCCTCCAGAATGATGAGGACGATGGCGGCCAGCACCCAGTGCCAGGGGCCGATCGCGGTGATCCAGCCCATACTCATGCCGGCTTATCCGGTGCCGGTGCCTGCCCGCTCGGGCGCCGGAAGGTCTCGCGGGCGATCTCTCCGATGCCGGCCAGCGAGCCGATCAGGCTGGATGCCTCCAACGGCAGCATGACGACCTTCTGATTCTCGGCACTGCCGATCTGTTGCAGGGCCTCGGTGTATTTCTGGGCGACGAAGTAGTTGATGGCGTTGACATCGCCCTTGGCAATGGCCGCGGAGACCACCGTGGTTGCCTTGGCCTCCGCCTCGGCCAGGCGCTCCCGGGCTTCCGCCTCGCGGAAGGCCGCTTCCCGCTCGCCCTCAGCCGCGAGGATCGCCGCCTGTTTCTCACCCTCGGCTGTGAGAATCGCGGCCTGACGCAGACCCTCGGCCTCCAGGATGGCAGCCCGCTTGTCGCGCTCGGCCTTCATCTGGCGCGCCATGGCGTCCACCAGGTCCCGGGGCGGGGAGATGTCTTTGATCTCGATGCGGGTCACCTTCACGCCCCAGGGCGTGGTGGCGTCATCCACTACCGTCAACAACCGGGTGTTGATCTTGTCGCGTTGGGACAGCAGCTCGTCCAGCGACCGTATCCTGCTCGGCGTCTCCGGCGGCAAGGACTCGCTGTCGCTGCTTGCCGTTCTGCGCCACCTCCAAACCTACGCCCCGGTGCGCTTCACGCTCGGGGTCGTCACGGTCGATCCGCAGATACCCGGCTTCGATCCCGGTCCGCTCAGGGCCTACTACGACCGCCTCGGTGTGACCTGGTTCTATGAGCAACATCCCATCCTGGAGCAGGCCAGGGAGCGGATGGACGGGGATTCCTTCTGCGCCTACTGTGCCCGCATGAAGCGGGGCATCATGTACGGCACCTGCCGCCGAGAAGGCTACGGGGTGTTGGCCCTAGCTCAACACCTGGACGATCTGGCCGAGAGTCTGCTGCTGTCCCTCTTCCACGGCGGGCAACTGCGGACCATGAAGGCGCGGTATCTGAACGACAAGGGGGACGTCCGCGTCATCCGTCCCTTGGTCTATTGTCGGGAACGCCAGACCGCCGATTTTGCGCGCACGGCCAGGCTTCCGGTGGTTCCCGACAGCTGTCCCGCCTGCTTCTCCGCCCCGCCCCGGCGCGAGCATATGAAGGCGCTGCTGGCCCGCGAGGAGGCGGATTACCCTCACCTGTTCGCCAATATGCTGCACGCCATGCGCCCGTTGCTGACCGAGGGGAGTCAGGCGGACTTGCATTGAATGTAGGTCGGGTCAGGCGCACTGCCCGATCCCGAGGAATACAAACACTGTCGAACGCGCCGTAACCCGACACACCAGATCCCACAACCAACGCCAAATAATCCAGGACCGCACCCGGAAAGGCTCGGCGTCGAACGCAGCCTAACGCAATACGTCCGGTCCTCTAAGCAGAGTGTCTAAGAACTAAACTATTGATTTTTCTCACTCCCATGCTCCAGCGGCCAGGCTTAGACACTGTCTAAAAAAAGGCTGTAGGTGTAGGCTGGGTTGAGGAACGAAACCCAGCTTTTGCGGGTAACCTGGTTTGCTACCACTTTTAAATCAATGTGTTAGTTTTTAGACAGCCTCTTAGTGACGCCGGAGCGTGGGAGCCAAATGACACGGCACGATCCGAGCTTTTGAATTTCCCCCTCTCCCTTTACCCCGCACCTATCGCGGAGAGATCCAGCGACACCAAGGTGCGCCCAGGCGATAGGTGCGGGGCAAGCCCGCGCCTACCAGCCCTGAGGCTAGGTAGTGTTGACAATTAGTCCGTAGGATGGGCAAAGCGGAGCCTGTCCATCCGGATAGCCGCGAGCGCTGGTCATAACCTAGGCTTTCCAAGCCACGGCCGCTGGTCGGGAGACCAACCAGGCGTAGCGTGCCCATCAAATAGCGATGGGCACGCGGCGCGCTGTGTATTCTGCCACGCCATCGCGGTTCAGGGATCTTCGTGAAATGATCGCAGCCTTGAGCCCAACTTGCCGGGTGCTTGCTTTGCCCATCCTACTCATTGTCAACACCCCTAGGCTGCCCTGACCTGACCGACACCTGTTCGCCCCTCCTGAAAGCTGGTTTGCCATCTGTTTTTTTTGTGCCCACCCTGATTTCTCTCCCCCCTCCTCTAACCCCTCTCTCGGAGGGAATGGGGAGCTTGTTCCTCGAAAAGCTATTTATGCACGCTCGCCCTGAATAATTTCCTTTGACAGGAGGAGACCGGGTTTTTTACTATAAACGGCTACTTGTCGGAGGGGTTCCCGAGTGGCCAAAGGGATCAGACTGTAAATCTGACGGCTCAGCCTTCGGAGGTTCGAATCCTCCCCCCTCCACCAATTTGCCTGGGGATGGCGGAGTCGGTGCCCGGCGGTTCGTCAAGCGGGTGTAGTTCAACGGTAGAACCTCAGCCTTCCAAGCTGATGGCGTGGGTTCGACTCCCATCACCCGCTCCAGTGGAGGGTGTCGCAACAGTCCGTGGTCGGGAGCGCCGCCTTCCAGGCGGCAGGCGTCGCTGCGGTGCGTTCCGGGGTGACCGCCTTGCTCTCCCGCCGGTCGGTACCCGTGGATGCCGCTGCCGGCACTCCCAGGGGACTTGGGGTAAGGGGAACAGAGGGCGCGGTCCGGTGCCTGTTGCGACGTCATCCAGTGAGGAGAGTCAGGTGCGCCCATGTAGCTCAGTCGGTAGAGCACACCCTTGGTAAGGGTGAGGTCACCGGTTCAATTCCGGTCATGGGCTCCAAATTCACCTTGTTGATAACAGGTCACGTGCTCAAGTAGCGCACACTACGGCATTTGGTATTTTGTGGAGAGCATCCATGTCCAAAGAGAAATTCGAACGCACCAAGCCGCACGTCAACGTTGGGACCATCGGGCACGTCGACCACGGCAAGACCACATTAACGGCGGCCATCACCAAAGTCATGGCCGCCAAGCACGGGGGCG
>Ga0209671_1008775_pt1 | contig 10582 bp, 4 predicted proteins | sample WorMetHERISLAND2_2_FD_187401 | JGI IMG/M metagenome (GOLD analysis project Ga0209671, IMG submission 187401) | Marine gutless worms symbiont microbial communities from Max Planck institute for Marine Microbiology, Germany - Olavius geniculatus... | ecosystem: Host-associated > Annelida >...
AGCCAACAGAGTATAAATAACCACTTTTTACAGGGGTACCTCTCGTTGACACCCACGTGCGCAGGCCTGCTTAAATCTAGAGCGTCCGAACTTGGACTGCTAAAATCTACATTCCATGCTGAAAATTTCCTATGCAGGTTGTCTTGGTCTATCTCCAGCCATTTTGGCACAATTCACTTTTGAAATGCTTGTCGCCATGCAAAATTGGTAAAAAAATTCACTGAAAACCCCTTTTGGGAAGGCTCAAGGTCATTCAAGGTCATCGATGTTGATAAATTTAAAAAGCCTTTCACCAGTGCTTATTATGATAAGCAGCATGTCTGTGCCTATCTGCAACCGTGTTCACGCTACACGAGATAATTGTGGTAAAATAACCACTTTTTAGGGGGGTAGCTGCCTTTGATGCCCGCCTGCGCCGGCCTCCTTGAACCTAGGGGGTCGGGACTTGAACTGATGAAATCTACGTTGAATGCTGAAAATTTCATGTGCAGGTTGTCTTGGTCTATCTCCAGCTATTTCGTCGCAATTCAGTGTTGAAATGTGCGCTGCATCCAAAAATTGCAAAAAATTCACTAAAAACTTTTCTTTGAGGGGTTCAAGGTCGTTCAAGGTCATCGATGTTGATAAATCCAAAAAGCCTGTAACCAGTGCTTGTTATGATAAGCAGCATGTATGTACCTATCTGCAACCGTTTTCACATTATTCGAGCCAATAATCTCAAAATGACGTCTTTTTTAGAGGGTACCCCTCTTCGACGCCCTCGTTCGAGGGGAATCCCTGCACCCAGTGGCATGAAATTTTGTCATGATAAACTAGAGACCTTGGGGCAGCTCACAGTGAAGATTTGGTGATCCTAGCTTGCACCGTTTTAATATAGATCAAGAGTGTGACAGACAGACGGACGGACGGACGCCCAGATGATGGCAAAGACGTGCGAAGCATTCTGCTTTCGCACGTAAAAATTAGCAGATTTTCCTGGCACACACAGATGCAAACATTAAAGCATGGTGTTTTTGACCATGTGCACACGCGGTCCGATGTCTCACAGCAAATGTTATTGACCATGCGAGCGCGTATGGCCATCCACTCAAATTGCGCTTAGGCCTAGTTTCCATGCCTGCGCACAGTCCAAACTTCTGAACTCATTTATATGACATCTTGGGTAGTATTACGTCATCTAAGAATGCACATCTTGGGCGGTTCCTTGGGCGGCAGGCTTTCCTAGTAAGCCTAAAGGTTGACATGATTCGAAACTGAAGTATCAGCTGACCACATTACTCAGTACTCAAAATTGTTCTAACCAAAACAGCATCAACTATTTCTAGAGTTAGTTTTTTTGCTCAGAATTAACTAATAACAGCAACGTGAACATACAAGCGCCCCGCCCCGAGGATTAGGACAGGCCCCCACGCAACTCTTTGCTTACACGCCGTAGGTGCGTGTGCGGTCTGCGCACGGTAAATAACACTTTCTGACCGCATACGGTAAACATAATCATCGAACATTAAAATAACATCACTGCAGAAAGGCCGATAAGGCTTGATAAGGCCGGTGTAACCTAGAGCCGATGCACTGTTGGTACCGTATGGTCCATGGCATTAAACTATACACAAAAAATGTCAAAAGCCCACTAGTGACAATAACAGCAATTAAAAGTGTCAAGAGCATTAAAGTACAACAACCAAACCTTTTAACAACGGCTAAAACCAAACTTTAGAATAAAACATCAATTAACAACGAATCAATTTCCTGTTTACATTTCAATTATCAAGTATAAGTATGTAAAAGCCGTGAAACGCATGCCAGAGATGAAAACCACGGAGCTATAAACACTCATAAGTTCAAAAGTCCAAATTTTAGATTGTTGGGTTTGTATTTGTTGTGCAATTTATATCACAAATCAAATTTTATTTTACATTTTAATCACAATATTTGGTCGACCTTTAGGTCTAGCCTTAAAACACGATAATAAGTCGTCTGTCTGTCTGTCTGTCGTCTGTAACACTGTAACGCATGTATTGAGGCTAAACGGTGCGTTGTAAAAAGTCGACCATGCTGCCGTTGAATAGGGCGATGAGGAGTTGCTGTAGTGTAACTGTGTAGGCTGCCAGACTGGTAATTATGTTTCTATATCTGCAGCAGTTTACCCGCAATTTTAAATGCAAAATTAGGTTGCAATCTGCAGCTATTACCCACGCGCGTCGAATTACCGTATCCTATCTTGGCGTTAATTGTAACCTTCAATATAGCAGCGGCACCATAGTTGCGTAGCGTGTATGTGATGTAGTCACTCAAGAAATCACTTTCTTTACACGACCGACCGGCAGTCGGACGTTGGCTTTCGGTTTCGGATATAGGCGGTATAGCTAGTCGGCTATAAACCACGGACAGACGAGCAAGCAGACAGACGGACACAACATCCTAACTATAACCTTTAAAAATGTGAGAAATTTTTAAAGTATTTAAAAACTAAAAGCTTATCTCAAAATAATTCAGCTTTTCCAGCTCTGACTAGGGTGCAAAAAAATGTAACGAAACCGTGATATATCGCCGATATATAGTCAAATCGGTATAGCGTGCATCACTACATACTGGAAAAAAATTTTGTCACTTTAAATTTAATAACAATCGTTGGTAATTTTAGTGATATAATATAATTTGATGCATATTAAGATGTAAAAGTAAGGTCATTGGTTAAGACGTTTGAGTTACAGCGGTTGCAGAGCTTGGCAATGGAAAGTGTGTCGACGTCGAACTTTTGTGAGCTTGGCGTCTTTCGTAAGACGAACTCGTCTGCCAAAGATGCCGCAGTGCAACAGGATGTCTCAGTGTGCGTGCCCTTCAGTGATAAATATTTTGGTCAATGCAGTGAAGTAACTAATCTGACAATTAGGACACTATATTTAGCGAAATTTAGGAAGTTTAAATGGTGACATTAAGGATACCGTACTACTCCTGGTAACCTTACGAAAAGGGGTGTGGGTAATATGCGTCTGGTGCGTCTAGTGCATCTAGGTGCGACTAGTGCAATTAAGGTCGAGATAGTCGTTAAAGACAAGGTCAGAGATAGGGTTACGTTCAAGATCAGCGAGCGAGCTAAGGTGAGGGTTAGGGTCAGTTACGTTATTTTGCCTAAAAATAACAGATGCACAAAAGCCACATCAGTTACTTTTAGTTCAGGTATTGTTCGGTTTTGAGTAAGGGAAAAATGATATCAGTAGGGTTAGAGGTAGGGATAGGGTATATACTAATGTTATGTATTTGATTTGGTAAGGGTTACATACGTTACTAGACGCAGACGCACTAGACGCATTTTACCCACACCCCATGAAAAGCAGCATGACAGTCATACTAGATATGCAGTGGATGATGAACAAAACCTTGGAACTCTTTGAGCTACATTTTGTTATTTGGTAAAAACACATTTATATGGTTTTGTATGTTTAACCATATTGAGTATACGTAGTTGGTCTGATTGTTATGGTATTGTTTGAGTGCAGAGTAGGACGAGAATGCATCGAGCTTTCACCAGAGTTAAACCAACAAGGCAGTAGCAGCAACAGCAACAGTGATACAATGTACAACATGTTACCGACAAGTGGAGATGTAGTGAGAGATTGTAACAGCTCATCACCTGTTTCTAGCAAAGAAGGAAACATGGATGTCAAGCATTTCATAGAGGTGTTGTATATGTTGAAAATGCTCACTTATGTACAGTAACTGTAAAATGTTTAATACAAGCTCCCAGCTTTAACTAGAATATTTTACCTAGAACCTAGAGCTGTTTTGTAACAGAGAACCAACTTTTATAGAGACCTGGCTTGTATTGAAACAGCTGAGTTATGCCCCCAGCTTGTATTAATAGACCCAGCTTTTTTATGTGCCAGGAGTTTTACAGTATATGAGTGAACATATTAATGTGCTAATGTCATGATTAGTAAATGACAATTTTTATACGTTTGTATTCTCTATATAATGAACTGCAGTGTACATAATTTGTCTGTTGTTTGTGTTTCTTGCAATGCTGCAAGGATGTTTGTGAACAGACGCCAGAACCTGTGAGTGTTTTATGTCATTATTTACACATAATTCTTTGTCATAATTTAATTGAAGAGTGCATTGGCAGTAGTGTTGTTACAGTTTCACACTGGCCGAGGCCGGTTGGTTTCAGTTCAGTTTTGGGGAAAAACTTGGTTTCGGTCGGTTTCGCTTGTTTGACCAGCATCAAAACCAGCTGCTGATGTCTAGTGATATTGCGCACGCCCGCCGGGCACTTCGTGGCTCATGGCCAGATGTGTGCGCCAGGTGCCTGCTAAACACAAACTACATGGGTGGTCCGGTGATGGCATTGCTGATGGGGAGAGAGAGAGAGAGAGAGAGAAGACAAGACAGACCCATGGTGCCTGCTAATGATTAGTTCAGGGGCGTGGAGGCTCTGCTGCAGATACTGTTGCTATGGTTTCACGTTTGACAGTTTTTTTGTGATAGGCAGACAGCATGGCATGAGGCAAAGTTGCATTATTACTTCTCAGATCGAGTGAGCTAAGCATTCGTCAATCAGATAGAGGTAGACAGACAGACAGACAGAGATAGAAAGGGAGATCAAACAACATGTGCAGAAACACACGCACGCCGATCACAATGACGTGCAATGACCGATGTCCAGTCGTTGATTAGGTCTACAAATAAGTAGTCTACTTACATGTACACTTGTTAGTAATTAACTCTGCTCCTAGATGTGACTGCAGTAGTTTACAACATTACCATGTATCAGTTACTATATAACTGCACTCACTGCCGCCACAATCGCTCGCCTCTTTGCAGTAAATATTAGTAACTGGTCACACCATCTCACCCAGCATCACCAGCACCTATGCAGCTGTAAAATGCTGCTTTACTGTCTGACATTAATTAGCAACTCACGGATGCTAAATTGCTTTCTTATACTGTTCCATTCAGTTGTTCTAAGTCTCTCCCTCACCCTCATACACTAGATGCAGCGCCACAGGCGATCTCAGTTTGATCTGGGCAATAACGCCTACAGCCAAAGAAGCAGGTGAGATGAGTCATTGCAGGGTCTAAGGTCATAATTGGGGTTGTTGGGGTTGCATAGTGTTGTGGGCTAATACATGTAGCTATGCGGAATGGTGGATGGCTACATGTCATGTCATCACTGGTTGGATGTGTTTGCTTGTTAACATTGTCATTGTTGAATCTGCATGCAGACTGTCCAGTGCGGTAGACTGCGTGAGAAACTTGTGTTTGTAACGTCGGTGACTTCAGTCCTGATGATGGTCTATGCGTTGGTCAGTGTGCAGTGGCTGTTGCCGTATTACTACGCTGTCAGTGCACCACTGCTGATTGGTCTCCGCATCTGTTTATACATGTACATATGTTTTTGCACATATGTATCTTTTGCATTTGTTACGTTGTTTTACAATACTTTACTTTGCAACCTTAGACATTTGTCACAAATGCAGTGTCTTTGGCCCTGTGTCTGAGAAAAGGGACAACAGTTTTAACATTTATTGTAACTTCTGTCTCTGATGTTGCTAATTAATACTTTGTTAAAGCCCCGGTCACACCGGAGTACATATTCTCTGCTGAACTTTTCTGAGTGAATGATTATTGGCTAATTGACATTGGTCTACAATGGCACATATTATAAACAATTTCAGTTACAATATTAGATGATAAGCTTTGTAGAAGTATTTAAACAATGACATTGGCATTGACTGCATGTAATGTTTGTTTATTATGTATTGCAGAAGACAGAAGTGGCAGTATTTTCTTATGGATTTTTGCTACTTTGGCAACACTGCCCTCATCTTGTATTTATGGTCAGTCTTAAAATCTAGTTTACTGGACTTTTTTGGTCACACGTGCAGTGCTTGTCATTGAACCAATTTTGAGATTATGTTGTGTTAAAAAAGTGTCTCGGGGGTCACCCCAAATATTGTGGTACTGTCATGAGAAATTTGTCACATATTCCAGACATTTTTGTATTTCATCATTTCATCAATTTGGGATGTCTCTGTGGTTGCCTCTGTGCTACATTCGGTGGTACGGTACTGTATCAGTGCAATTAATTGTAAATATAAATTGATCTTACTAGTGTGTTGAACAACAAAAGTGACTGTAGTGGTCAGTCGCTGGTGACAGTTGTTGTGTACTGGGTGACGTGATATCATGCTTGTCTGCACATTTCAGTTATCTGTACTGTGGAGGTAAGAGTTATTGAGCTGTGTACTGTGGCTGCAGAATAATCTACCGGTTGAACTTTGACACTGGAATACCAGTTTCAAACATCAGAACGATTACTGAAGATGTTTTTGTTTGTTAGAGGCTGCAGGACATTGTGACTTTATTTTCAGTCTACACAAGCTATAAGTACACTTTGTCAATGTTGGTTTGTCCAGTATTAGTTGAAGTGGCTTTGTGTTGTTCAGGTTAGCTCCGTATCATTCCCGGTTGTTTCTTGTTATGTTTGGTATTGCCAATGGGCCGCTGGCTTGGGCCACTTACATCTTTAGAAACTCACTCGTCTTTCATGATGTTGACAAGATGACTTCTGTCTATATTCATGTGCTGCCGCTTTTTCTCACATATGGGTCGGTAGCTGTAACTTTGATAATTTGTTACTTCTGCTTAATGCTTTTTACTGGATGTACTGATTTTCTGACATTGTTGTAGCTCCTGATGTGGGCTTAGCAATGTTTGTTTTTTGGCCTTTTGTAACATTTATGCATTCTAAAGCTGAAGTTGTTGGACAGAATGAGATAACATTTTGTATACCATCAAACAGCATTATATTAATTTACTTATGGAGCTTTGGTTTTTAACAAAGGAGAAATTTGGGATGTTGGAACCCCCTTCCCTTTAGTCAAAATTTGCATTGCAGACTGCAACGATATGGAAATGGGTTGTGCTTCTCATTTCATTTTTTTTTGTTGCAGAGAATGCCTGAGCAGTATCAGTGTCATTCTGTGGTGCTTGTTGAATTTTGTTGGAATATTGAAATTGTGATGACATTTGAATGATGTTGGATAACAGATGAGAACTTGATGAACTGTTCTGAAACAGATGAGTGAATTAAACTGATTTTAGAATGACTCTAGCAATACATTGTGTCATAAGAGTGTCTGGGTTCAGCCCCAAAATATTGCTACTTTCTTGAGAACTTTATCACACAGACCATGTCCGGACATGGTCTGTTTTGGCTTTCTATTAATTTCAGTGTTGGATAGTAACAAAGTAGTTCTACTTTGTTACTCTACTTAAGTAGAAGTTTTTGCTTTCTACTTCTACTTAAGTAGTTTTTTGTCAGGCTACTTTCTACTTTATTAAGAAGATTTTTGAGCTACTTTCTACTTGATTTTAGCTGCAGAGTAAAAGTGTCGGATATGCATTTTAGTTTTGTTTGTATTTTGTATACAGGCTATACATGTTAGGATGATTTGAATAGACAGAAAGCATGCAGGTTAATGATTTGACACTAAAACACACTGTTAAGTTTTTAAAGATAGACTACTTTCTACTTAAGTAGAAAATAAATTTTACTTCTATTTAAGTAGATTTTTAGGGTCACTGCTTCTACTTCGACTCAAGTAAAATTTTTGACTACTTTATCCAACACTGATTAATTTGTGATAGCTGTCTTTGGTGGGTGCTTGTTATGATTAAAATGTGCCTTAAAAATTTTGCATTGTGGCACATGTTATATATGCAGTTATAAAGTTATATAAAGGTTAAAAAAGTTGCCTGTAGCTCAAACTACAGAGCATCACCTGCTATATGGGATGGTGTCACCTACTACCTGACCCAGTTGAATGTCCCTTGCCTTAACCTCATCCAGACAGGCTGGTACTTGATTTACCTACTCTGGAGGGATGAAAGGCTGAGTCGGTTGGTTGATGACGTCGTCAGTGACGTGACGTGTGAGTCTGTTCATCCTGTCATGTCGTGTTCATTGGGCGACTTCACTTTTTGACTTAGATTTTCGCTGAGCCTTTTCGCTAAGCCAAAGCTAAAGCTGAACGCTTACTTAGACCAAAGTTCAACTAAATGATTAAAAATGGCGGAAAACCGGTAAACCTAACAGGAAATAAATCAACCAGTTACACTTGGACTTGCTTATTTATTTGCGCCGCGCATGCAAATGACGTAATTATGTAGAGTCTTACCTCATTGTGTAGCCATTACGGCATTTATTTTTGGTACCAGTCTGTTTTAATTTATAAACTATCTGTGTTAGTCGCCCTGTTTTCAAACACTTCACTTTTTGACTTGAGTAGGTACTTAGACCGAAGTTTAGGCTTAGCGAAAGTCTCAGCAAAAGTCTAAGTCAAAAAGTGAAGTCGCCCTATATGCCAAGATGTTTTGCCTGTCCACAGAGTCACACATTCGGCAGTAACCACTTGATAGTGACCGGACTGGGAGTTAAACTCACGTGTTACACCACCAAGTCACAGCCACCTAATACGTGGTATTTCTCCAGATATTTGTAATAATGTTATTGAGCTACATTGCATACAGTGTGGTTTCTGTGTGGCTGTGTACCACACTACAGGATAAAGTGGTACTCCAAGACACTTTCATGTCACTGGTACACGAGCTTCGTCTCTGACTTTGATACACATCTGCTTCATCTTTTCATATGGCTGGTGATCGTGCCATTCGCTTGCTTTGCTCTTCATATGGTAGGTTCTAGAGATTTTGCAGCATTTGCTATTGATGAAATACTATTGGCTCATTTTTGTCGATTGCCTGCCATTACATGTTAGGTGTTTGCCGTCAAAACAGGGCTGCAAAAAACATATTTCAGGAAAAGCTTGTAGGTGTTTTTTTTGGGGGAGGGTGGTTTATTGTACAAAGAACAACACCCACAAAAGTAAGTCATCGAAAAAACATTCTATGAACCATTTCTCTTGTCACGTTGTTTTCTTGAGTGAGTGACTTTATGTCAAAATGCAGAAATCATGATTAAAATATGAAATCAAATATGATTTGTATGATAAATTGCACAACAAATAAAAATGCATAAAGTTTTGACTTTTGAGTTATTAGGTCATTCCGTATCTATAAGAATTTTGAAGTTTGGTTTCTTGTCATTTTCTTGATTGGAGCACGTTGGCTTCTAGACCACATTCAGTGGCATTTGACTGAAGAGGTTTTTCCTCCACTGGTTTATGTAACAGTTAGCAGCTTCAGCATGTGTTGTTAGTGTGAGTTTGTCATGAGTTTGTTGTCAGCGTTGTCAGCGTGAATGTCTGTGGCTGGTGATTCTGTCAGATTCTGTACCTCGTTTTTGTTTACGGCATTTGCCGGCCTGATCAGAGTTATCTCAACAGCTACCGGTACCTGACCAGCAAGGACAGCTGGATATCAAAGATGCTCGGTCTTTGTGGCTTACGGTGTGTCTGTCTGCTATCCGCTGCTGTCTGTTTCTTCCAAGTATGTAAGTAAGTAACAGCAACGATTAGAGTCTTCATAGTAACATGAGCGTCACTGCACGAAGACTGTGAAGTCACAAAGGGGTGAGATGTGGAACGGATGATTTTTCACACAGTACTCGAAGACAGAGTGATATGTGTTTCAGTTCTTATGCTATTCCAGTAGCTGCTCCCGCCCTCTATTTGCAATACTCTTCCATTCTACGTTCACAATTTTTCTTTTATATGCTAATTTTATTGCTGATGCCAAGTCAGCTTTTTTGATAACTTAGTTTTTGTACCGTTTTAGGCCCCACTGCATCCTCTGCACCTCACATTCTGCAGGTTTCTCAATGATATTGTGCACCGTACAGATTTACTTTTCCTACTTACTTGATGTGTTGTGTCATTGTGTTTCTTCGCTGTATCCTCATCATCGAAACAAGTGGTTATCATTTTACAAATTATCAACCATTAATAAAGTTTTAATCATTAAATTTCTATTTAATGTTACGTCACCAAGAATGCATTATAAAGTAGATGCAAATGTTCTTTTGCTTGTCATTGTATCTGCTTTATTGGCCTATTGATAGAAGTGTCAAAGCATTAATTTTTTAACGCATTAATTAACATGTTATTAACGCACCTAGGTTCGTTGAGAGAAAGATTAGGGGGGTAAGTTACCTCGTGCCCTGCAACGTTTGAGGGGCACTGCCTGTAGAATATAGACAGTTAGAAACACATTTTCCAATGTATAATCAGCAGTAACTGGCATCCTAGCTAGCACAGAAAATTAGAAATCTATTAGCCTGTTGCTGGAGTAATTATTTATTTACAGTGGTAATGGAACAGCAACTACAGTTTAGTTACTTGAATTCATGCGATTGTCAAATAACCGCAGTTTAATGGAATATTGGAACTTTTGCTTCAAAGAATTTAGTAAATTAACATAAATTTACGTATGTGCGTTAATTTTTTTAACGCGTGTTAATTTATTAACGCGTTAATTATTGCGTTAATTTGACAGCTCTACCTGTAATGCATTTCTAGTTGCATGAATTTAATTGAAAATTTAATGATTATTCTAATTTTATTAATTGTTGATTGTGTGTGTGTGTGTGTGTGTGTGTGTGTGTGTGTGTGTGTGTGTG
>Ga0209671_1008778_pt1 | contig 10581 bp, 4 predicted proteins | sample WorMetHERISLAND2_2_FD_187401 | JGI IMG/M metagenome (GOLD analysis project Ga0209671, IMG submission 187401) | Marine gutless worms symbiont microbial communities from Max Planck institute for Marine Microbiology, Germany - Olavius geniculatus... | ecosystem: Host-associated > Annelida >...
GTGTCCAACTCTGTATGCGACCTGCACGCCAAGCAAAACAGAAATAAAACTGAAACAAAACCAAAACAAAACCGTTTCGCTTGTGTTTTATTTTACACGCGCGGATAGCTTAATTCGCAGATTTTCGATCCGCACAGCGACGGCCTGCAGGCTAATAGTCGTGCAAACACAAAAGTTTCTGATCTCGCGCTTGCAACGTGAATCGACGATGCGCTATCAAACATCTCAGACACGGATACTGTCTGACAAGACCGGACTGCATGCTTTAGTCGCCTATATACATCCCGTCGATCTTTCTCCCCGATTGGGGGCATACAGTGGCAAATTTTCTCCTCCCCCTCTTTCCTTTTCCATTTTTCTTCCCCTCCGTTTTTTTCCTTTCCCCTCCTTTCCTTTCCCGCCATCCCCTTAGCAGTAGCAAGTAGCCCCTCCCCACTGAAATCCAACTAGAGAATTTGGAGAGCGCTGAAAGCTTACCTATACCCAGCGGAATCTGGAGCGGAGCCCTAGCCGAAATCAATTTTGGTGCATTTTGCCCTCAAAGTATACAACATCTGGTGGCCAGAATTTTGATGATTTCCTGAGAACTGATTGACAAAAAATGTTGCAGGGACGAAAGCATCTGTAAATTACTGCTGTTTTTCCTCAAATATTGGAAAAGCGACATTCGTGGTAGCGTCCTCCCCCAGTCCAAATATTGGGGTGAAGGCGTGTCCCCCTTGTTCCAGAGGAATCGATGCATGAAAACAGCCGGTGCGCCCGCGAGCAAAACGCACCGATACGTTACACGATACAGAGGAGAACCTACGGGCCAGCCTATGCAGCTGACGACGGATCAGATTAACATTATCTTCAGCCAGATAACTGAAACCGATGTCCGATCATCCCTTCATACATCCCTGTTGTTACCACTTGTTACTGCCCGCGGAAGCGACGTTTTTCTCCGTTTCTCTGTTGCCACGATAACTCACGAACCGCTGCATTTAGCTTGATAAAATTTTGCAGAAACATGTGTCTCGAATTGCCTATTGAATATCAAGCTCAAAATTAAGGTCTTTTTTACTCTGCATGATACCAGCGCGCAGTACTTAGCCATAAGCGAGGAACAGATTTTATTTCTTCGCATTTATTTTGTGTCGCTACCAATCTGTAGCGAAATGAAAGATTTTTATTGTACTAAATTTTGTGTCTGGTGTGCAAGCTGGCTGCAATAACCACATGTAAAAGGATGCAGTTTTCAGATATTTCTTCTGCTTTTTAGACAGACGAAAACTGACTGATGAGCGATGAAAGGGGCACAATTCACGAACTGCATGAACGCGTACGACTATATGTATAACAAGCGCATAATAGGTGGTGTATAGCTCTTTATCGGAAACCCATCGCGAAGCGTCACCTGCCATATGGGATCAGACAGTGTTACCTACCATCTGCAATGATGCAGGTGAACGCGCGCCACTGTAATCCCTGCAGCCAGACCGGGTGATGCTCGATTTATTTAGCCCAGAGGGATGGAAGGCTGAGTTGACCTCGATGTTGGTTATATTCCTAAATTACTCCGCAGATAGTCAGTCACTCACAGCGACCCCAGCGGGATTTGAACCAAGGACCTCTCGATGGTAAGTCCAACACCTTACCGTTACACTATTACCAAGCCACTTTGTAGGCTGATCTGTCAGAGATGCGCCGGACACTCGCCATATAGTCAGTGCAAGCAAGCAGCGTATCAATCTTGTAAACAGATTAACGACTTGATCGACGATAATCCAACGACGTAAAATGAATTTCTCCGCAACCTGGAGTCGCTGGAAAATGTGCGCAAGTCATTCTCGAGCAGAAAAATTCGTCAATTCCGTCTCAGATTTGCACCAACGAGAAACGCAACGGAATGCCAATAAACCGCCAAAGTGTCATATAGACCTTAGTCGTTCCTGCGACCAGCACATCGGACAGTCGTCCATTTTTTCCACTCTTTTCTGTCTGTTGCCGTAAGACAGATGTCGTCCCAAGAAGTTTCCATAGCTTATTGTATATCCGAATCCGGCTCTCCGAACTGTGTCCCTCTAAGTAATGCGTGGTCGACCACGCTTTCTCTTCTCAGCAAATCAGTGACAAAAAATGTATCATAGCTCCGTCCACGTCTAATCAGAATTTAGCCCAAAACGAGGCAAAAAGTGATAACGAGTTATCAATTTAATTCATGTACTGTAGAGAAATCACTGCATTTCAATCCACGCGCAAAAAAATGCGAAAATTATTGTTCGATTCATCGCGACGAATCAAAACGTCAACAGTCGAGCTATTTTTTGGAAAATTCGCGAAAGGAAGATCAAAATCAGCCCTAAACAGTAGCCGGTCCATCTGTTCATGTTCCGTGACAGCCCAGTAGTCGCGTTGTCTCACAACTCTCGCCTACGCTTGTCTCAATTATAATCATTCCGGCTACGGTGGGTCGGCAATAACAGATCGGAAGCAAGCCGGAATGTTGCTACTAGGACGTCGGTCTACAGACAGATAAACTACCCTGCAGCGTGCCGCGTCTGCGAATTCCTAGATCATACATTGATACGCCTGACTGTACCCGGAATAATAGGTTATTGTTTTTTCCCTTGGGTAGTAAATAACGTGACTACGTGCACATAGTGCTTGAATAGGGCATTTATTTAGACCATTGCGAGCGAGAAGGGTGTGTGCCTCATTGCTCATGAACGCTGGGCACGACGTGAGCTAACCTTTTGGACTCAGGTTCAAACTTCAAATCCCGTCGGATCGTTTGCAATTTTTTGGCCGTTATTAAGTTTGTAAGTTACTTTTCGTGATGAAGGTCGACAGGTTATTATGTTGCACAAAGGTGAAGTGCTCATTTCGAAATTTTTAAAACGCCAACTTACGAATTACGCAATCACTGACGTCTTACGGAGATTTGGTGTTAGTGTCAGGAGCCCATAGCGTTAGGTTAAGGTTAGTGTTCAATAACTACGAATTTGGTGTCTAAAACGGTTTTCAGTTGTCCATGACCCGTACTCGTGTATGATCTACGAAAACGCGCCCCGGGATACCACGCAGTGAAAAAAACGTCATCAGCGACGTCTGCGCATGCTCCGCGCCTGGAATGCAAAATGGCGGCGCTAGGCCGATGCCCGGATGTGCATGAATTCATATTCTGCGTGAGTTCATTGATTAGGCACACATCATCAACCAATCAGTGCCGTTTCCTCCCCCATGCATCATTGTGCCGGAGAGCCCCCCCTCCTCCCTGCCTGCGTTGAAACTCTTGGCTCGTTGGTCGTCACTCCGTTACGTTACTTCGCGTTCGCGCCGCGCAAAAACCAACAGCGAACCAACTCGTCTGGTTTCCTATCTCAGACTACGCAATAGGCCTATACTGTCTTTCTTTCCTTTTAGTCCCTTTGACTTAAGGAGTCCAGGTCAACTCAGCCTGGCCATCCCTCCGTGGATAGACGCAATGAGTACCAGTGAAAGCCCCCCGCTCCTTCCCATGCCACCACGCCCCTGTATAGCATACAGTGAATGAATGTAAATTTATACATATGAATGAGAGAAAGACTAAAAGAGCGCTCACGATTGGGTAGACGCCTGGCACGGCGTGGGCGAGCATCTGCATCTGAAGGTGCTTCATGATCAGGTTGTTTCTACCGTTCTGAAGCAACTGCTCTTTCAGGTGCTGCGGAGGGTGGAGATATTTGCACGGCGGGTCGCGGCGCTGACACTTGCCCTGAAATGTGCACATCACAAAATGCAGACATGCAGACATCGGGGTAAAAATATTTCTGCTGCTTCCGGTTGCAGCCGGCGAAGAAAGTAGCGACGGGGGCGGAATTTTTTTTCAAAATTTTTATTTTTTATACCGTGACATGTCATGTAGGCCTAACACTGCACAACTATATTCATAAAAGCAAGTAAACTGACACTTCATAGTACCTCCAGAGAGATAAAAACTGTTTAAATACAGTTCAAACGGTTCAAATACAAAAACTGTTTTAAACGGTTTAAATATAGAGAGAGATACAGCAGCGCAATACGCGCGTGCAAACAATGTTTTTTCAATGGAACTTTGAAAACAAACCAAAAACTGCAAAAATATTTCTGAAGGCCTAATAAAAATTCCACAGGACGCAAGTTTTTCAGGCATGGACGGCAGCCGTAAGCGCAGAAATTTTTTTAGGCTTTAAGTTAAAACATGCGCCCGCTGTATGCATGGACGTCTCAATAAATAAGTTACGTTTGTCGCTGTTTTATGTCGACTAAGACTAAAATATCCAATTTAGCGGCGACTGCGCCCCGCGGGCTGGAACGATAAAACCAAAAAGAAAGAACCGTACAAACGCCGCGCCGTGGTGGCATAATTCAATATCAGCACGGCAACTATAAGTAACCGTCTGAAAATATCTGGACGTAGGCCTAGCGACTGATCCGAATGGACTGGAAAACGTTCTCAATATTTTACGACGCTGGGAGGCTGGTTAACTCGACCTTCCGACTGCTCCAGCGTAGAAAACTAATAGGGTGTTTACACGATCGAGCAAACATCGAGCAGCTAGCTGGACGTTCTATGGTAATTAGCATGCTAATTAGGAGGGCGGGCGGGTTGTAATTAGAAGGCCTATATAACACGTGATCAGCTGTGGGCTAAGAGCCTAAGCCTAGGCCTACATTTGAGCCAATGGGCGGGGATCCCAATAGGCGGGCCTGCTTGAGCCAGCTCGATGTTTGCTCGATCGTGTAAACACCCTATAAAACTACGAATATCATCAAATTCACGACCGATCAGAAAAATTTTATGACGGCTGTTGGGTACGGCATTCAATGTATCAATGCTGGCTTCAGTACCAGAAAAAATAAACAGCGAGCGACTGGTAAACAGGTGGAGCAGTTTGGATCCGGATATCGTCAGTGCAACGTCAGCGAATGTTTTTAAGAAAGGACTTGATCGAATGAGGCGACAAAGGATGGGTTTCTTCGAGGTCTAAGTCCGACAAACCCTACACAAGTTCTCTCAAACTCAAACTTGAAAAATGGCACGGTACTGTGTCGTGCTATATAAGATTCGGCCATATATCACTGGACATCAAGCAGCTATATACGTGTAGATGTGACGTCATTAACATAGGCTATGTTGGCTGGCAATCGCATCTGTGCCAACGTATGCAGAGAGGTTACCGGCGTGTCACGGATGGACGGACGACATTTTGTGTTGATGGGCGGAGACTGGCAGAACGTGGCATCCGTTAGTAGTTGCCAGAGATGTCACGGCATACCACCGGCCGCTGGAGACCCAAGGCGTGTCTGCGCCGGTGTCACATTAAAGAATGTGTATCCATAAAAAATCCGTCCGGAGAAAGATAATCACGGATTTGATACGTCTTCCCCTTATTAAAATAGCGCCGGCCCCGTAAAAACTCTCTCCATTATAGGATCGCCCCTTCCCCAGAAAAGTCTCCCCCGGCCGACAATTTACCGGTAATAATCCGTCCCGCTCGGGAGGGTGGCCGCCGGGTGGAGCTGATTTTTGCCGGTAAATTATCGGCCGGAGGGAGACTTTTCTGGGGGGGAGCGATCATGTAATGGGACACCGACGCCATGTAGCTCGCTAAATAGGTCCTAACTACGAAGATAGGAGTCCGACCGAACCTCCCGAATATAACCCCCCGCCTAGAACCGAACCCCCTATGTAAGTGACCGACAAGGTTCTATCCACCAACAGAACTCCGTCATGTCCATGTCTTCGTAATGCGAGTAAGCGTTTAACACTAACGCGGCTAAAGTATCGATAAGTTATCATATCACAAAGGTCATTGAGTGCAGAACAAAGAATGTGTAGTCCTGCCGGTGGTGTAAGGGAGGAAGGGAAGTGGGGTTCTGTCTTACGGGGGTTATGTCCGGAGAGGGGGTTAAGTCCCGACACCGCCTAACAACAGTAGCGGCAGCAGCAGTAGCTGCAGTAGCAACTGACGGGGTCAGCATTGGTCTGGCAGACGCGTCTGGCACACAAACACGCCGGCGGCCGAACGGACGCCCGCAGCGAGCAACACAAAATAATGTCTCGGTCTGATGTCCCGCGCATTTTTGCACCGCGTGTAAGCCTAGGTATTGCGCTCATTATAAACGACACAACGTGTATAACGACACACCGCTAGGCCAGCCAGGCCAAGTCGCACACACGCAGATAAATAACTGCCAGATACCGGCGACTGACCGCGCAAAGACATGCAGTTTCACCAACTGAACGCAAACATCTTTTATTAATCATCATACCCATACCGGCTGCTAGGCCCTGGTACTGCTTCCCTGATCATCCGTCTAAAAACCAAATCAAATCAAAACGCACTTGTATAGCTCCATATGTCACTCAGTTTGTAGGTTAAGCAGTTACGGAAATCACTGGAAAAAGCCGCTACAGTAGCTAACGTAGGGACTATACAAATCCTATTTTTTCTCTTTTTGCATGACATTCACAGTGTTAGGCCTACAAGTTGCAGACCAGCTCTGAGTTCAACAGATCACAAGTCAAGGTCAAAGTCAAGGTCAGAATCAGTGTCGACATATCGCCATGGGGCTTCGGGGCCGGATTTAAACCTGACCGGGCCTCGTTCAGTAAAATATTTGGACCTCTCACATAAATTTTGACACCTGAATGAACACGTGGGAAACGGCCATATGCGCCGTCATTCTTCATCTGCTACGATTTACGGCGAATATAGTTCTGTATGTTACAGCGGCCTATAATGTCGGACGTATCTGAAATCAAAAACTAAACTTTATTATCATTTATCGACGTCAACGGGCGATCCTGCAAAACCAGAGTTACATAACATCATGCACTTTCAAGCTGTGAAACGCAAAACGCAAAACGCGTTGTCGATGCCAGCAGTATCGGACATGAAAGTCGCTTTGCATCAGACGACCTGCGACGGATTCTTCGCTGTTTTTCATCGAAATAACGAGACATCACTGATGCTGACACGACTGAAGATGACATCAAATGCTGATTCGATTTGGTGCGTGGACGAATCAGCAGATCAGAGGCGCACGCACTCAGCCAGGCGACATCGGGCGGCAACATCAACGCGTCAGACTTTCTCCGTGACCGTCAGTCACTCGATCCTCCTAGCACGGATGTCAAGATCAAGACGCGCAAAAACGAGACTGACACGAGACCCGAGACGAGGAGTTCATATAGTACCTCTCGAGACGATCTCGAGATCGAAACGCAGCAGTCCACTCGTTTTTCTGCTCTTACATCCACCAACCTTCTGGAACAGCTTCATTGGCTTCCTATCGAATGGCGAATCAGGTTCAAAGTTGTTTCTTCTACCTATAAAGCTATACATACCGGTAACCCGCCTTATCTTGCTGATGTTCTACATCACCACAAATCTATAAGGTTCACACGCTCATCTTCTAGCCATCTACGTGACGTTCCGCACCATAACTTGTCTTTTGGTTCCCGTGCATTTCGAGTTTCCGCACCACAAGTACATAATTCCATTCCTCTTCATATCTGTCAAGCTCAAACACTCACCTCTTTCAGACGTCATCTTAAAACTTATTATTTTCAGTCTACTTATCTTGCCCCCTATCGCTCCTCTCCAATGCGCCCTGATTCTCTTCTGAGATTTTGGCGCTATCTAAATTAGTACTTACTTACTTACTTACTTACGTCGACACCGAGACCACATCCCTGGCTTCTATCTCCTTCGTTTGTATTCTCCAGGTGGCAGCATAGGACTAACGGTGTGACTGCAATTTGCAACTCCAGGTTTCGGTTGGGGATTCACCGGGGCCCTTAAATCTCCCTTCCCTTGAAGGTCATCTGGCACAATGTGTCACCAGACCTCAAAAAACTAGCTGCCAAAATGCATACATCTAAAAATGCAGTCGAACGATTTAAGCAGGGTGCACAAAAGTGACAAGCAGACAGACAGACCACGCTACGCAGAAATGTGTAGAAATAGGCGGAATTGCCAAGAACGATTCCACTTAACAATAACTAGAAATTTGGGGCAGAGCCCAACTTCAGTCCGCCCGGCGCCATTCCAATGGGCTGAAGTGGGCCTATGCATCGTGACGGTAAGCCTACAGCTAGCCGTGCATCGTGTACACTGATGACGTATAGCGTGTCTACGGCTAATCCACGACTCAGCCCAGTGACCTGTGGTACAGGCATCTGCATGCTAGGGATGCGGGGATGAATGAAAGATGACGTCATTTCATGGCGAGATGCCGGCCCCCCATCAGTCACTCAGGCCACGTTTACACCGCGCATCAGAATCATCAATTTATTCCACCCATCGGCCATACAGCCGGCCAGCCGGCACACCTGTGCGATATGTGTAGGTCCTAGGATAGTTCTTTGATATCTGCACGGCCACTACACTGTGAGGCATAAAAACACACCAAATTTTTTTTAGCGTAACTTGAAGAAGGGTTATTCAATTTGAATAATTTTTGGTACACATATTTACGACACAACCGGCCAACGAATGGCCGTTTAGTTTCCCACCTCACCCAACATCTGCTTCTGCACTACCTGCGAAAAACAGAACAGACAAAAATATGCATTAAAATCAACAAAAAAACTTTATAAAATTTCATCTTTCCGGATATGTGGCCACCAACAGCCGATCAATTACAAGGTTTGACTGTTGTGCAGCAGCACGTCTACTAAATAGGCCTAACATTCAGGAATACATGTATTGATAAATTCAAGAAGTGACTGGTGACGTCTGGATTGGTCTGGAGCAGAACGTTATCAACGCTGCTATCAACAAACGGAGAAAGTGTCTCCAAGCTGAGCCCATGTTCGTGGGTCAACATTTCAAACATTTTTGTAGGCAGTTAAAAATGGACAATTAGATAACTATTAGCTAAAACGATGAAAATATAAAGAAAATGTGTTTTCTGTGTTGTTTTGATTAAGCAATAATACCAAAGTGATTAAAATGCAATATTTTGTTCGTTTTCTTTCCCAAGGTAGTGCAGAAACAGACAATGGGTAAGGTGGAAAACCAAACAGTCATTTGATGGCCAGTTGTATCAGGAATATTCGCACCAAAACTTATTAAAATTGGATTACGTTTCTTCAAGTTATGATAAAAAAATTTAGGTGTGTTTTTATGCCTCAGAGTGTATATGTACAGGCTGCGACAAGACAGTGGCACCTTTTAGTTTCCTCCTCATGCAGACAGCAGATTTGAGCTGAATGAACTAAAAGTGCGTACATATGGACAGAATGGAGTGAAATAAAAAAACGGATCGCGTGGCTTCCATTTCGATAACATTTCGTTCGCTCTTATAGCACCTTAACGATGAACTCTGGTTCGCAGTCTGCGTGTGGAGAAACACTGGGGTTCCGAAAGCATTATGAAAATGTTCTCAAATAAACAAGCAAGCATATCTAAACTGTGAATAATAAATAGCAAATGCAAAAAAAATGTTCAAACGCTGAAAATATCTGGCATTTTGCAGTCTACATGGCATTCTTTTGTTGCAGTTAAAAAGGGCGTCACTTTTTTGTCCCAACATATACATGAAGCAATAACGATGCCACATATTTATACGTCTTGTAAACGACGCGTGACAGGCAAAGCCGCAATGGCCTATATTATAGTGCATTTAGATAGCCGCTTCTATGAGGTCGCGTGATATCGAGCGGACATTATCAAAAAAGCACAAAATTTGCCTGCAGTGATGAATACATCAATCGAAAGCAATCGAAAGTCTCTTACAAACGCAAGAATGCGAAGCTTTGCCCAACGCTAAGTACTGCCCGCGAATAGCCGCAGTATCAGGCACGCAAAACACCAAGTGATCTTTGCGATCTTTGACCTACGACCTTGATATTTAATAGAATTTTAGAGGGCGCTAAGGCACATGTTCAGGCGAAATTGCATCAAGCTAATAAGTGCAGTGGTTTATGACTTATCGCGTTCGTAAAGAAAACAAAAAAAAACTTAACGACAATGCTGAAAACAATGCTGTCGTCGCTTCCGCGGGCACCAATCATCCATCCACGTTAATTCTTCCATGGGTCGCCGTCGAGCCTACATACCATTCCACCGCACGCCGTAAGCCGGACGCGTTAAAACAACTCCTAATATTGACCTAGTATTGGCCGACTTTCAACATACTTTCACCGATGCACACTCCCGAAAAAAAAGCTCGCGGTAGATAACGGTGAACGAAACAATTTCGCGATCAATATTCGGCGAAGTTTCGTCGAAAATTCGTGGTGCCATCATTTGTGACTGACTCATGCACCAAACACATACAGGCCTACGATGTATACGCGTGCAAAAAATGCGCGATATAAAAATGCACTTTTGAATGCGTCTCATAGTTTCTACCCATGATGAGACGAGATCGGAAGCGTGCAGCCAGCAGATCTGTAGGTTTATAGCGTGAGTAATCAATCGCTGCGATAGAACGATGCAGCAGCCGGTGTCCCATTATAGGATCGCCCACCAGAAAAAAGTCTCCCCCGGCCGCCGGTCGGGGCGGATTTCTGCCGGTAAACTGTCGGCCGGGGGAGATTTTTCTGGGGGGAGGGGGCGATCCTAT
>Ga0209671_1008781_pt1 | contig 10579 bp, 5 predicted proteins | sample WorMetHERISLAND2_2_FD_187401 | JGI IMG/M metagenome (GOLD analysis project Ga0209671, IMG submission 187401) | Marine gutless worms symbiont microbial communities from Max Planck institute for Marine Microbiology, Germany - Olavius geniculatus... | ecosystem: Host-associated > Annelida >...
GTCAAGCAGTTCGAAGATGCAAGAGTCGCGGTTCTTCAGCATAAACGCGCAGTCCGTAAGGGAGAGGCTCAACCCACAGGCAACCTCGGTGCCTGGCCATGTGACAGTTGCTCAAGGATCTGCCACTCCAGAATTGGGCTGCACTCTCACCAACTTGCGCACCGATGATGACATTGACAACCGATCGGTCGGCTTCGACGGCGCAGTCCATGAGTTGGACTTTTACGCGTTCGAGCAAGACAGTGTACTAACACACCGAGCTTGCAAAATAATTGCATTTTTGGATTGCAAAACGCCTGATTTCATGTCCCTATGTTGCTTAGTGTTGACACAATAAACATTTTTCATTAGCGAACCAGATTAAGCTCACCATCGAAGCAGGGTATCAACTGACAACACCAGTTGAGACTATCCAGCTTGTATCTGTGACACATTATGACGTCAGCATTACGTCAAAACTAGCAAAGAACATTTAATCAACTGCCATATTTTGTTGCAATATTTTGAATTAGTATTTCTTCAGCTACAACTGATACAAATTTTGTGTAAATTGATTATCATTTGAGTGAATTATGAAAAAAACAAAAAGGGTTTTTTTATGAAACAGCGTGTATATCTGTAGTCCTCGCCATTAAGATAGCAACTGTGTGATTTCGTCTGCTGTTCACTGTGCGAACATCTCTCTGAGGACATCGAATGCCGTCTCGAGCAGATCGAATCGGTGTGAAGAACCGCAGCTGCTTAAGAAGCCATGGAAATCGATTGGCTTACCACTTAGTCCCAGCTTGATAAAGAAATCGTGTTATCGCTTTCCATCGAATACACGACGCGACAACAGCATGCATGTTACAATGGGGAGTTGAAACGATTCGTGCACTCACGCGTCCATTACGACTGCACGCTCTGCAGAGTGGCGTGATTGGCCGTGAATAAACTACTGTACAACACTTTGTCCGTGAATCAAATCTTGTTTGTCAGTTCGTTGCAACAGTATTTTAGCCAGGCAAATACAAAACAGTGTGATAATGCACAGCGTACAACAAAAATTAGGTTCAAAGCTTCCGCCATTTTAAAGCAGCCGTTTTAACTGTCAAACTAAAATTCACACTGTTATCATATGTTTAAACTAACGAGGCTGCATTTGATTAGGCTATTTTTTGGTTACTGCTAGCAGGTAACGGATATTTTTGCGTAACCGTTCATTATTTTTAAACATTCAAAAAGTATGTGTCGATAGACTGACCTATACTTTCTGTTGACCCTATGCTATACAGTCTACAGAATTTACCGACTGGGTAGGCTTATGCTGTTGTCGACTACTGTGTTGGTCTAAAGCCAACGAAATTCGAATCTTCATGGCGGCCCGCTGTAATGATGGCTCGAGTGTCGCCAGTGTTTGAATTGTGAAAAAATAGCTGGGGGTGAACTTTTCGACGGTCGGAGCCCGACCTAAATTATGATGTAAATTGTATTTATATAGTATATAGATGACCCCCTGCACATAATTTGACAGTGTGTTACGGGGGTTGGAAAAACAATTGGGGGGGTTCAACCCTCTCAACCCCCCGGCAATTCAAACACTGAGTGTCGGTGATTTTACTGACTCCAGCCGAGCACAGCAAAGACCGAGTTTTTCTGATGTGCTTCTGCCGGTGTCCTTATAGGACCGCCTCGGGAAAATTCTCTTTCGGCGATCTGTACCGGTAGCCTACAAAGTCTCCCACGGGGAGACATTTGCTGCGATGAAGTCTCTCCCGGAGGACTTTTACACGGTACTGATCATCCGAGGGCGGAGTATAATTTGTTCCCGGTATTACAGACTCTCAAATAATAGTCTCCCCTGCCACATACCACTGGACTATGAGCGTGGCCGGGAATGATGCATTTGTTAATACCACTCGACATAGGCTACCGGCCGTCAGTACCAAATGTGTTACCAGCTCACTGGCTTGATGTTGTCGCGGCGACAAGCAGCTGAATAACTACGTCGATTTCATCACTTGCCTCGTCCTGCTATCACTCACCATTTACCCCAGTGATGAGTATCACCGTCGATCGCAACCATGAAATGATACATTCTAGAGTAGACAGTTATGAAACGGATTATACATGCACATTTTTTGACTTACAGTGTAAAATGGAAATTTACTACAATACGAGTACCGCTGACAATATCCATATTGCGCCGACGACTAAGCATTGGCATTTTGCTGGGTTAGCTGTCATATATTTCGCATGATGTCAAATAAAACTTTATTACGCTTACGTCTAACAAGAAATTTGAGCTAATGCTGACGGGACGCGCGAAAGCCTATAGCAGTTCCCGGTCGCAAACTGTCAGTCTATCTCCAGCCATTTCGTCGCGACTTTTACGGGGGTACCGCTCTTTGATGCCCTCGTGCGCAGGTTTCCTTGAACCTAGAAAATCGAGACTTGGACCGTCGAAATCTACGTTCAATGCTAAAAATTTCATACGCAGCTTGTCCATGTCTATCTCAGTTGGTTTCGGCGCAATTCGCTCTTGCAATGTGTCTCGCAGCCCGAAATCGCCAAAAAATCCATAAAACCCCTATTTTGGCGTTCAAGGTCATTCAAGGTCATTGACTTAAGAGCCAATCGAGAGCCAGTGTACGACAAAGTCGAACTTTCTATTAGTGATTAATAGTAACCTAAGCCCTATCTCGCACCGTTACTGAGATACAGCGACTTGATGGCCAAAATCGCAAATTTTGCCCACCCCACTCTCATTTAGCGCCCTCGTTCGGGGTGACCCCCTTCGAAATTATGAAAAAGCTTACACGGTTCCTGAAAATAGAGTCTTTCAGGCAGCCGAAGGTGAAGAATTGGCCATCTTTGTGCCAAAAATTATTAAAGTTGGTGGAAATTTGACGAAGTTATGACAAAAACAATTTTGACTGTTTTTGAGACACGGTGTATATGTGTGACAGAACTGCCGCCAAGTTGCAGTGTATCCGCCGGTTGTTTTCTGACATACCGCGGACACATTAGCCTGACGTCATGCCGACTTTATCTTCGGCCGACGACATATTTCCGCTGGTGGATCTGGGCGAACAGTCCCTGGTCACGTCCGATCCGCCGTACGCAATGTCCAATACTCCGCCGCCTCCGCCAATCAGCGGCCAGTACGACTTCAACTGGGTCGAGTACATGGACGACTTGACGGGAGTCCAGACTTCGTGGTCTGACGACCGCGCCTTTCTACCGACGACCACCGTCTACAGTCTGACGTTCGTGCTCGGAATACTGGGGAATGGATTTGTCATTCTGGCGCTGCTGAGCGGCTGGCGCGTCGGACGCACCAACGAAGGTTAGCGCCGTTGTATCGTGACATTCTGTTCTGCACGCTGACCACGATAATAGGCTATGTGTGCCTGCGTGACGAGTGGGCGACCGTATGGGCACTACTTGTCAACAAAATTCATTGGCAAGGACACTGTGAATAGTGTACTGCCAGAGCAAAGAAACTCCAGTCAGTCTTCGTGGACACCAATTTCACATCAGCTTATGTCATATGCTGGTTTTTAATGCATTTCTTACTGTTCATACTACATTTTGTTTCTTTTATGTGCATTTCTTTTATGTCTGTGTTTTTGTGTTTTTATGTGTTGTTTGCTGTGTGTGTCAATGGTCCCTTGTGGACTGATTATCAAATAAATGGAATGGAATGGAAAAAATGGACATCACGTGTTGTAGAACCCTACTTAGAAGTTTTACAAGTGTTTGTTTTTACAAGTATCTGTTGAAAATTTTCTACCTCATTAAATGTTTACATTTTTATGTTATGCATTTACATTTGTTTTAGGCATCGAAAACTTTTCGGTTTTACTTGCTTACTTGCTTAATTAAATCATGGCTATATTTCTAGTGTTTGTTAGAGATCACTGGCAAATTTTAGCAAAACTTGTACGAAATTAATTTGTTTTAAATTGACTACGGACACAAAAAATTTTTAAAAATGTAGGACTTACTCATGGAACAAAAAGACAAAAAGATCAGTTACTAGGAGTTGGAGAGAAAAGCTGAACACCAAGTAGAATGGCATTATTATCATCAACTAAACCTGCCTTAGGCAGAGCATACAAGAAGAAACATGTATAGTGCTACCTGAAAAGACGGTCATAATTATGGCAGATCGTTGCCAAGTACTTTCATCAGGCTTTAAATTACGCTTAGCCTACGCTGCAGCTTTCGTTGCATACAAACTGCTTGATGTGATAGAGTCATCACCCAGGTAGTCACGTTTCTGTCAAGAATTCGAGTTACAAAAATGTTATTTCGTGTCTACGCGTATTTTTCTACCGCGCTACACTGTCTACGCTATAAAGCGAAAGATAAAAATGCACCAAAAATTTCCCAGATTTTATTGTTGCGCCGTACTATATGAGATCATCTGGCTAGCGGACCAGAGTCCACGGAGATCTCTGATGTATTATTCAACATCAATGGCCATGGTGACTTGCCTGTCTGGAGATGTCTGCAGCTGAATCCGTCAAAGGCTGGATTAATATGCTTTCGGTCAGTTGTCGCTGTCTGGAAAATGCAGCTAATGCCCTATTGCTACGTAAGTCTATTGGTCAGAAGTTCAGAACACTGCACGGACTACTGACATCATCAGACCGGTGGATCGGTGGATGTCGGAATTGCGTTCGACCCGCAACCGACGAGTCAGCAAAGTCGTCCGCCAGTGTCTTCTTTCATCATCTGCGTCTTGTCTTCTAAGCAGATTCGATGGCTTTTTAGACTGAACTTTCGTTTTTACGCGCGATAGTCATGGCCTGGGCGTCTGTCCGTCTGTCCGTCCGTCCGTCCGTCACACCATAGCACTGTGTCAAAACGGCAACACCTAAAATCACGAAATCTTCACTGTTGCTGCCTCAAGGTCTTTAGTTTTTTGTGACAAAATTTCGTGCCCTTGGGTCCTGAGTTTCCCCTCAAACGAGGGCGTCAAAGAAGGAAACCCCCTAAATAGACGTTATTTTGCCATTATTGGTTCGTATAGTGTGAAAACGGTTGCAGATGGGTACAGACATGCTGCTTGTTATAACAAGCACTGGTGACAGGCTTTTTAGCTTTACTAACATCGATGACCTTGAACGACCTTGAACCCTCAAAAAGGGGTTTTTAATGAATTTTTCGCAATTTTCGGATGCAGCGCACATTTCAACGCTGAATTGCGACGAAACGGCTAGAGATAAACCAAAACAACCTGTATATTAAATTTTCAGCATTAAACGTAGATTTTAGCAGTCTAAGTTCCGACCTTTTAGGTTCAAGGAGGCCGGCGCAAGCGGGCGTCAAAGACAACTACCCCCCCTAAAAAGTGGTTATTTTGCCGCAATTATCTCGTGTAGCGTGAAAACTGTTGCAGATAGGCACAGATATGCTGCTTATCATAACAAGCAATAGTAACAAGCTTTTTATTGTTGTCAACGTCAATGACCTTGAATGACTTTGAACCCCCAAAATAGGGGGTTTTAGTGGATTTTTGGCGATTTCCGGCTGTGACACACATTTTAAGAGTGAATTGTGCCGAAATGGCTGGAAATGGACCTGGACCACCTGCGTATGACACTTTTAGCATAGAACGTATAATTTTAAGAATTTAAGTTTTGTTCTCTTAAATTCAGGGAGTCTTCAATATGGTGGCTTCAAATTAAGCACTCTTACAAGATGCGTTAATATTTTATTGCTGTAGGCCTACACTGATTGTCGAGGTGGCATGACCGCTGCTATCGCGCAGTTACATGTAACAGTTACAATTACTTGTTACATGTACGCGCGATAGCAAAATTCTTCGCGCGTCTTAGCCATGGGCCGGGCGTTTGTCCGTCTGTAAGTCTGTCCGTCCGTCACACCCTGGCATTGTGTCAAAATGATGCAAGCTAGAATCACGAATGTTTATCATGGGAGTCTAGTTTATCGTGACAAAATTTCGTGCCCGTGGGTGCGGGGGTTCTTTTCGAACGAGGGCGTCAAAAAGGCGTACTTTTTATAAAGACGTTATTTTGCCGGTATTGGCTCGTATAGTGTGAAAACGGTTGCAGATAGGTACGAACATGTTGCATATCATAACAGGCACTGATGACAGGCTTTTTAGATTTATCAACATCGATGATCTTGAACGATTTTGAACCCACCAAAAAGGGGTTTTTAGTGATTTTTTTTCAATTTTAGCATGCAGCGCACATTTCAACACCGAATTGCGACGAAATGGCTGGAGATAGACCAAAACAACCTGCGTGTGAAATTTTCAGCATTAAACGTAAATTTTAGCAGTCCAAGTCCCAACCCCCTATGTTCAAAGAGGCTGGCGCAGGCGGGCGTTAAAGACAGCTACCCTCCCCACTTAAAAGTGGTTATTTTACCGCAATTATCTCGTGTAGCGTGAAAACGGTTGCAGATAGGCACAGACATGCTGCTTATCATAACATGCAATAGTGACAAGCTTTTTATTTTTTATTTATTTTTATCAATGACCTTGAATGACCTTGAACCCCCAAAATAGGGGGTTTTAGTGAACTTTTGCGATTTCCGGCTGCGACACACATTTTAAGAGTGAATTACGCCGAAATGGCTGGAGATGGAAGTGCACAACCTGCGTATAACATTTTTAGCATTAAACGTACATTTTTAAGAATCTAAGTTTCGATCTCTTAAATTCAAGGAGTCTGCCGTACGGTGGCCTCAAATTTAAGTACTCTTTCAAGATGCATAATTATCTTATTGATGTAGGCCTACATGGATTGCTAAAGTGGCAGGACCGCTGCTATCGCGCGTCACGTGAGCTTTGCTCATATTACTTGTTTTTCGTTCGTACGGAGCAGACTAGACTACTGCAACGCATTGATTAGAAGACTTCGTCTAGACTAGTCTACACTGCGGAAACTTCAACAGCCAGCGCCTTCAAATAACCAGACCCGACCAGTGTGCCAGCGTCCTTGCTACAGGGCCTCCTGCAACACTAAAACTATCTGACTCATAGGCCTAACAAGTAATGTATTTGATGGTATAAGCTTCTGTTCGTCTGCTTATATTTATTTGTGCAGGTTCCAGTGTGACGTCTTCGTTCTTGATCAGCCTGGCGGTGGCCGATCTGTTGTTCCTACTGGTCTGCGTTCCATTCGAGATGACTGCCAAGCTGGCGGCAGTTTGGGCTGGCGGACTCGTCCTGTGCAAGTTGGCAGGGTTTGTCGAGATGCTGTCAGCAACTTCCTCCGTCATCAACTTGACGGCCGTCAGCGTTGAAAGGTAAAACTGGCACGATATAACCACGGATATTTTTTAACTATAAGTAGCGTTTAGAAATTGTTTTGCATTCGCATATGCTTGTGCATTACCTGCTTATTATGGTGTGTTTGTTTGCCTAATTGATCTATTTCAATGTAGTGCTTGCGCGAGTGACACTAATGTGTAAACAAAGGCAACTCACGCACTAAATTACTTCGCAAAACCATTACCGAGCTAATGTTTCTACATGCTTGTTTATACATCGGGGAATTTCGTTCGAAGGGATTTTTTTTCTCACAGTATTTTCAGAGAAATTATGTCTGAAGAGTTATTTTAAAAAAATTTAGTCCAGGGGGAATTTTGTTCTGGATTCGTTGTTGATCGTCTAATAATCACACACGACTGATTAGTGGTCAATTCCTGCTAACGCTGGCGTATCATGGCGCAACCGGCACATGCTTCAGACTTGGATTAAGCACAGCTTGGTTTAAAAATGCAACCAAAAACGATCGCCTACTAGTTTGGGCTAAATTCTGATTCTGACCGTTAAACGCAGTGCGATGTCCATCAAGCCTAAAGCAAATACTGTATGCTTAACGTATTGACGTCCAAAGTCTTTCTGAGATGTCATGGTTGTACCGTTTGGAGTCTGGGCAGTGGTAACCGTCTTCCCTAAAAGCCATTTTCTTACAGTGTGTTTAGCATTTTTGGTTCTATCAAAATAAGGAAAAAATCAACTACATCTCTCCCACGTTGGATAAAAATATAATAATCTTCTATACCATTACCTCTGCAGAGACATCGCGCTGATTAACTTGGGCGCTTCACGACAAGACGAAGTCCATATCAGCAAACCAGGTCGAGTTGTACGACCAATAAGGCCAATATTGAGCAAAAAAACTGGAAATGTAGGGCGAAGCTCAACGATCCACTAACAAAAAGGTTACAAAAATGCATGTTGACCCACCCAAGATCAACGGTGTGCGTATTCTGTAGACTAATGCAATAATTGCGTTCGTGCCACGTGATGTTGCTACGAGGGGAATGTCAATCCCTTATATTTTTTCCCAATCGGACTTACGGCATCGAGCTGCCTCACGTTGAGCTTCGCCCTACATTTCCAGTTTTTTTGCTCAATATTGGCCTTATTGGTCGTACAACTCGACCTGGTTTGCTGATATGGACTTCGTCTTGTCGTGAAGCGCCCAAGTTAATCAGCGCGATGTCTCTGCAGAGGTAATGGTATAGAATTTCGGCTATTAGCAATCATGCTTCGTTAACGCGTTCGAAGACAACGCGGAAGCAGCTTTTGACGATGTCATTGACTATAATTATGGCATTAACACAATTACTGATTATTACAATCAAGCACGATTATGGCTTTTTGTAACCCATATTTGCTTGATATGAATCGTTAGTCAGTACCTGCCGTCGTCATACTGCCAATTAAAGCCATTTGTCAACAGAGAAATGTCCAAGGATTTTTGGCACAACGCGGGAAAAAGGTTAAAAGAAAGTTGTTCGAATTTATAACCCATGTGATTATTTTTAACAAGTAATTTTAGCAAAGCTCAAGTGACTCGCGATAGCAGCGGTCCTGCCACTTTGGGAATCAGTGTACAGCATGCAATAAAATAATAATAATTTTATATGCAATTCACTCTTGAAATGTGTGTCGCAACTCGAAATCGCAAAAAATACTAAAAACCCTTATTTTGTGGGTTCAAGGTCATTTAATTTCATCGATGTTGACACTCCTAAGAATCTCGTCACTAGTGCTTATTATCATCAGCAGGATGTCTGTGCTTAGATCTGCAACTGTTTTCACGCTAGACGAGCTAATACCGGTAAAATAACCACTTTTTAAGAAGGTATTTCTCTCTGATGCCCGCCTGCGCAAACCTCTTTGAACCTAGAGGATCGAGACTTAAATTGCTAAAATCTGCGTTTAATGCCAAAAATTCATACACAGGTTGTCTTGGTCTATCTCCAGCCATTTAATCGCAATTCACTGTTGAAATGTGTGTTGCAGCCAAAATTGTAGAAAATTCACTATAAACACTTTTTGGGAAGGGGGTTCAAGGTCGTTCAAGGTCATCGATGTTGACAAATCTAAAAAGAGCTATCACCAGCACTTGTTATGATATGCAGCAAGTTTGTACCTATCTGCAACCTTCTATTACACTATAAGAGCCAATACCGGCAAAACATCTTTTTAGGGGGAGGTACCCCTACTTCACGCCTTAGTTCGAGGGGAACCCCCTCACCCAGGGGCATACAATTTTATCACGATAAACTGAGGTTCTTGGGGCAGCCCACAGTGAAGATCTCGTGATTCTAGCTTGCACCGTTTTGGCACAATACAGACGGACAGACAGACGGACGGACAGACAAACAGACGCCCAGGCCATGGCTAAAACGCGCGAAGCATTCTGCTATCGCGCGTAAAAACTGACCCGTTTGACCTATTAACCCATGACGCATTGACCTACTGCCTGCAACTCTGCTCTGCTAATAACTTTTGATATAGTCTTATACGACAGTTATTATTATTCTACTTTCTGTGGTGCTAAATATTTTTTAATCAAGATGATTACATTTTTCAAATGTTTAATAACTCAAAGTATTGTTCGTAATTGACACCTGGCTACAACCTGTCTTTTATAAATTCACCTGATCGGCACGGCTAAGGATTCGAGTCTGAACCATTCTCAGAGAACTGGGAATCCAAATCGGATTATCAAAAATTAGTGCATAATGAGCCGACAATGCTTCCTCGTTTGCTTGTTCTTTACATTACAGTTAGATATGTAACACAGATGAAACAATGTTACAAATTGCACAGTGTCAAGTCTTGTTTAGTATAGTTAATATTTGTCGTTAAACGTGCCAAAAACTGACCCAGTAGGCTGACGTGCACTAACCTCACTGCCAAAGCCGTACACTGTATATTTACACTGTGTCTCAAAAAACATCCCCAACATTTTTGACTGTAACTTGAAAACCAATTATCAGACATTAATAATTTTTGGTACAAATATTTCTAACACAACTTGCCATCAAATGACTGTTTAGTTTCCCACCTCATTCAATGTGTGCTTCTGCACTACCTAGTGAAAGCAGATTAAACGAAATATGCGTTGAAAGAAACAGAAAACCTGAAAAACATCCCCAACATTATCGATCGTATCTTGAATAAAGATCAGCAGATTTTAATAATATTTGGCAAAAATATTTCCGACACAACTGGCTATTAAATAAGTGTTTTAGTTTTCATCTTACCCAACGTCTGCTTTTGCACTACTTGGGGAAATCCAACCAGCCATAATAC
>Ga0209671_1008782_pt1 | contig 10578 bp, 8 predicted proteins | sample WorMetHERISLAND2_2_FD_187401 | JGI IMG/M metagenome (GOLD analysis project Ga0209671, IMG submission 187401) | Marine gutless worms symbiont microbial communities from Max Planck institute for Marine Microbiology, Germany - Olavius geniculatus... | ecosystem: Host-associated > Annelida >...
GGGGGGGGGGGGTGTCCGTTACTGGGCAGCTCAATTCCCGTTCCCATGCTGCTCGTGGGGGCAAGGTGGGGCACGTACTTAAGGCCCGGCAACCGTGCAGCACAGAAGGTGCCAGAGGTGTATGACAGACAGAAGCACATTGTAGTAAGGTTGAGAAATTTTGTGGTGGTGGAGTCGGGTCAAGTTGTAGGCTGCTGTTACTTTCTGCCTTTTCTGTGGTTACCTTCCTAGCTGCAAAACATCACTGGTAACAGATTTTACTGCTTGGCAGCAGAGGCACATATGTGTGAACGTCTTGCCCAGAGTTGTTGCCTGACTGCAAACCAGCTAAGAGTTGAACCCACAACCTTTTGATATTGCGTCTGATGCTATATCCAGTCTGCACTCAGTATCAAAGTGTACAGAGAGAAATTCTGTGTGTTTTGTAGGTTCATACAGTGACAGTTTTGGCATTGATGTTGCTCGTCGGGACATTGCCTCGTATATCTCACAGCGTGATGGTGGAATTCCATCTGATTACAACGACGTCTTTCTGTCAACTGGCGCCAGCGATGGAATTAAGGCATGTCTGATCTAGGGCTGTCATAGCTGTGGAAATTAATGTTTGTAAAAGGAACTGAATTATAAAAAGTACTTGTTAGTTACCAGACTTAGTCAGATCGTCTTTTGTCTGTCATGAAACATTTTAGATCTATGACAGTAGAAAAATTAGTTGGTTAAACAAAATTTGCAATGAGTACTGGTAATATCAGTCGTAGCAGTTGTAATAGTGATCATAGCAGTAACAGAAAACTTGACACATGATCACAGTTTCATCATGTTAATGCCATGCCTGAATTTAGTAGGCATCGTTAGGTCTGTTTACACGGTGTTTCGTAAAAAAGGACCCCTTTTTGTTTTTCTCATACTGCACTCAAATGATGATCAATTCACACAAAATTTTTACCAATTGTAGCTGAAGAAATACTAATTCCAAATATTGCAACAAAATATGGCAGTTGATTAAATATTTTTTGCTAGTCGTGACGTAATGCTGAGAGGAGAATGCAGCAATTTGATTTCCTTACTCTGTTGTGTCTCTTATACATATGTAAGATAGTTAATGTCCATTAATAAACTCTTAGGTTGCATGCAGCAAAATTTGTCAAATTACAACCTTCATTAGTTGAGTTGCTGACATTTTAGAAATTTCTGTTACCTTCCAAATGGTTCATCACTAGCTGTTGTCATGGATAGCAGAATGCCGTATATGTGAGAAATTTAGTTCAGGCTAGATATTGCTACCAACTTTTTCAGTGTTCTGATGAAGTCAACAGTGATTTCTAAAATGTCAGCAACCTTATGAATGCAGTTTTAATTTGAATGATCTGTATGGCTTTTTAGCCAAATAGTGAAGTATTTTATGTCAGTCTGAATTGCCTCATCACACAGAACTGTTTTTTTCATGTGTTAGACTATTCTGAAGCTGTTGATGACTGGTCGTGATCACCCACAGGGTGGCGTCATGATACCAATACCGCAATATCCACTCTACACAGCCACCATAGCTGAGTACAATGCTTACGGGGTCAGTCGATGTCATGCATTCGAGTTTTTAGCCCGCAGGCTGTGGCCTGCCAGATGTTGGATGCATAGTAGCTGTGATGAAGAAGATTGCGCATAATCAGCATCAGTCCGCATGTTGTGTGGGAGCTTATCGATTTTGCAGAACTACTGAACCGACAAGGGTTATTTGCAGTTAAGCTAGCATAACACCCAAGTTGACTGGATGGTCAGCTCTGTTATCAGCCAGAGTACTTAACTGACTAGGTCAGTTTGCCAGCAGTCTTGGTAATGGGATTTATCCGTTATGTAACCATCACCAGTACTTATTTGCCTATTCACAGAAGGATGGCCTGGCTGAGTTTTCTTGGGTGGCTTTATTGAATACTGAGATTTCATATTGTATGGTCACCAGTTTGTGTACTTGCAATGTCTCGTTTTGATTGTTGTTATAAGGAATAATTTTTCATTCGGCTTATTTAAAAAAATACCAGTGCAAGTCTGTACTGTATGTGAATTAGTACAGTTATTGATGTAAGCATGTAGCCCTAAGTGATAAGGTTGTTATTATAACTGTGTGAAATTGTTTAGATTCCATATTATCTGGATGAAGACAACAAATGGGGTTTGGATATTGCTGAACTCCAACGGGCTCTAGACAAGGCTCGCAATAACTGTATACCACGTGGTCTTGTGGTTATCAACCCTGGCAATCCTACCGGTTTGTATATGTTTACACTTTGGTTAAATTATTATACAGTGTGTTATTAACATGTATCGTATGGTTTAAATAAGTTCTGTTCAATTTTGTTTGATGGTGTGCTCTGTTTCATGTTCAACTGTTATAGCTTTTTATGTATATGCTGCTGATATTTTTACCTGTATCATGAGACATTTATCATTGTCAGTTCCTAGTTGCACAGACGTTTTGCAAAATGTTACAAAAACACTTTGTGTCGGGATTTAGTTTGGTTAGATTTTCTGATTGTATTCTGTTTCCTATCTTTGTTTCCATTGACAGTCTTTGGTTGTAAAGGAATCCAGCAGTGTCGAAGGTTTATTTTTATTGAGATTTTTAGGGGCCCCATCGTAAGTTATGGTGATCTTAGAAATTTTGCCTGTTGCAAAGTTTTGGTCGAATTGTTTTTAGTTAGCACCGATAAAAACTGATTGGTTTATGGAACATTGAGTCCTAAATTACACCGTGGTGTCCAGTTTTTGTATTCCCAGTAAACTCACAGTTGGAGATGTGTTTGCAGCGTTAAGTGTAGTTGTAACAGAGACTGTACCAGAACCATGGATATCTGCTGTGGATGGCAACAGGTCAGGTTCTTAGTCGGAAGAACATTGAAGATGTTATCAAGTTTGCGAAACGAGAAAATCTGCTTATTTTAGCTGATGAGGTACTGTAGAGATGTATAAAAAGACTGTGCTATTAGCATGCTACAAACATTATGTGAAATTTTGCTAGGTTATACCAAATAACCAAATATGTTTTTGGCTAAATACATTGCATGCAGCATACCCGGTTAAACAAATATGCTCAACCGTGCTGAAACTGTGCTGTTAGAATTTGCTGACTTATCGTTTTTAAATAAATAAATAAATGCCAAGTACCACATAACCTCTTTGGTGGAGATTATGTCTGTTTGTTAGCAGGATGATGCAAAATGTTACAGTTGGATTAGCTGGAAATTTTGGGGGATGTTAGACTTGCCCAACTCAGAGGTGATTTTTGTTGGTAATCAGGATCAGCATTTGGATCAAGGATAGGATTGTAGGATTATTCGCAATAGTCAGATAGGGCCAAATATAGCATTGCCACCTGGCAAAGACAATGAAAAAATTGACGTAGCTTTGGTGGAGGATTGTGGTCTTCGAGTGCCATTCTAGTTTTGATACTGCTTCCATTCCCAAACATGGATTATGGCTCTAGAGAGGTGAGGGACAGTAAGCCATCACAGCCACTGTGCTTGTGTATGGATTAAACTAATGATGATTACATTGCTGTGTTAGGTCTACCAACACAACATATATGCCGAGGGCTCGGAGTTTCATTCTTTCAAGAAAGTAGCACATGAGATGGGCGGAGAATATGCGGAGATGGAGCTGGCTTCGTTTATGTCAACCTCCAAAGGTTTCATGGGCGAGTACGTGCCTCGGCTGTCTCTTAATATAAACTCCATGGCTGAAATAATAAGCTATATTCATCGTATTACAACCTTAATTTGTCGATGTTTTTTCAAATGCTGCCTACTTTTGAAAGATTTCTGTTTGCTGCAAATTAGTAAATAAAGTTTGTAATTTGTTGAATTTACATCAGTCAGTCATTCGATCAGTCAAAGCACATTTGTATTGCACCCTGTCTTGTGAACAAGTCGGAGATGCATACAAATGCTGTTTTGCTGTGTGTTCGTCGCAAATGTCAGCATATGAGCGGCGTTCAAAAAGTTTTGCAAGCCGATATGTTAAACTGGAAAACTTTTTAAAATTTATACACCAATAACGTGTTTATTTCTTCTGAAGTTGTATGAGCTTAAAGCAGATGTGACGTCATTGTAACTTATGACGTCGTAAAGTATCTTATGTTCGTCTTTCAGCTGGGCTTCCACCACAGACTTGAGTCATTCATTGTTTGGATAGCACACACCACCAAGAAGGTATTTCAAATTCAGAAACAGATAATAGTTACTGTAAGTAATGTCCTTGCTGTATGTAGGGTGGTCTAATTTATGAAGCCAGAGTTGCGAACAGCGTGCTGGGTAATTTTAACTTTGGAAGTGAACTGCAGTGCCGGATTTAGGGCAGATCTGCAGGGCTCTTTTCCTGGCCCCCACACATCAGGGCTCCCCAGGGCATATGCTGTAAAAATTGCTCAACTTTTCACAAAGACGACAGATAGCACTAACTGTTAACTTTTCAATAAAATTTTACGGACAACGTCAAATCCTGATGTGACATCGTAATTAACAGAAGCGTTCTTATTAATGGCCAGCGGAGATTTTGGCTACTGTGTATTCATATTGCGAATAAGAAATTCATGAATGTATTTGTCAGGGCTTCCACAAAATCACATATCCCAGGGCTTTAACTTTTGTAAATTCAGCTGCATACTGGAGAATTTGCGTGCATAATTTTGTGCAGTTTGCATTAGCACTCCAAATCATATATGTTTAATGCCATGAATTTAACGTCATGACGTTATGACGTCATAAATAACAATGATGTTACATCTGCTTTAAGCTCGTACTTTTGTTGGTGTACAGATTTTGAAAACTTTCCTAGTGTAATATGCGGGGGCCTATCGAATTGCAAAATTTATTTCAAGTTTTCTCATACGTATAGTTTTTTTCGCAGCTGGCACAGATTTTGGCTTCCAAATTTTTATAATCACAAATAAGAAATTCATAGGCATATTTGTTTGAGCTTTCATAAAATTACATGTCCCAGGGTTTCGTATTTGAAATTCCGGCTTCAGGTTGGATAAATGTTGTGCAACAGCAAGCCTAATTTTACGCTGTTTGCGCTAGAACTCCAAATTGTTCCTGTTACGTGCTGTATGATGCCATATTCATTTTACAATGTCATCACATCTGCTTTAGGCTCATACGTGTTCCAGAGAAATATGCGTTTTATTGGTGTGCACTCTATGAATTCTAGAAAGTTTTTCAGTGTAACATATCGACTTGCAAAACTTTGCAAACACTCCTTATAGCATGCTGATTTGATAGTGACTGGTTGATTGACTAAAGGGCTGAACAGGATCGTGTTACATAATTCTCTGAGACTATCAGAATCACCTACGAGATTTCTGAGCTTGTCTGATAAGGAATGTCAGATTGTAGGACCTGTCATGGATTTAAAGGTCCATGGCCATGGTCAAACTCACTCGCTGATTTAAATTTAAATTAGACATTTAACCTCGCATATATAATATGTCGATTTGAGCTTCATAAATATATGAAATTAATGCGTGAATTCAAACGAAATGCGGCATTATGTTACGTTATGCGAAATATTCTAATCTATCAGTGCCTGCGGTGACGTCATGACCCTAGCCCATATAGATCATGAATATTAATGGTCTAGCCGACGACGTCATCATTCTAGGCTAGGCCATAGCCTATAGATGTCATGAATATCATGGCGTCTATAGGCTAAACTCATGACGTCATCGCAGACCGTCATGGCAGCACGTTTTCTACGTCGTTTTCGTAGATCGTCGACTTCAAAGGTAAATTTTTCCATGTTGACAAAACGCTGGGCACCGATATTACTGTCAAAGTTATCAGAAAATTCTGCACTTTCAGGAAAGTGGATAAAATGTATATGTTAATTTTGGCGTCCACGGACCTTTAAGCATTTTTGGGACCAGCAGCAGTCTTGTTTATGCAGTGTTTTGGTGCACAGGTGTGGCTACCGTGGTGGCTATTGTGAGGTTGTCAATATGGACCCGGACGTAAAAGTTCAGCTCTTCAAATCTATCTCTGCTAAGCTCTGTCCCACTGTGTCTGGCCAGGTACGTCACATCATATGTAAGCTTGGGATTGGGGGGAAGTGTTTGTGTTGCATTTGGATAATTGTTGGTAATTGAATGGCTGTCAGTTGTCTGCTGTTTCTCGATTGAACATATTTATTTGCAAGAAATGCAAAAAAAATAAAACACACAGAATATATGCAAGAAATGGAGAAATACACAGGCTCAGTGGTGCCATTTAGATTGATTATCTGCATGTGCCTCTGAATGATACTACAGTCGGATCCACTTATATGCACGTCAGTTATAAGCACACTCCGCCTATTTACACGACTTGCGTCTAGTCCCGTCTGAGTTTATGCTATGTCAGTGGCAGTCAACTTCGCTTTATAAGCACCAGCCATATATGCACAATTTGGCTATAAGCACGCACTCTTTTGGTCCCAGCACCATGACTTACTTCAGTTATAAGCAACTTGGCTGACACAGTTCACATAAGATCGCCTGTAGTCGGCCACTTGATGCTCACGGGGTGGCGACGACTGAACCTCACAATTATGCGGGTAGGCAAAGCTAGTGACCACCATGCATCATGTGGGCTGCAGCAGACTGACCCACCCAGCAGCACGCAGCATCATCATCGAACTTCAAACAACAGTCTGCGAGTCAATAGTGCTAGGCCACCTGCTGATGGGAATAACTGAGATGAGGGATGGGTGGGCGTGTGGCGCAGCTGGCAATTAAACTCCGTAAACTGATGCTACACAACTGTAGTGACCATTATCAGGTGCTACATGCTGCACAATGGGAGATGAGTGAGGCGACCGTTTTCTGTGGCGTGGACGACCGCCTATTGTAACTGAATGTTGTAGTTGTAGATGACTGCAATGATCCAATAAGCTAACTACGGTTAAATGCATGCTCTGCTTACATGCAAGTCAGCTTGCGGTCCCAAGGCCGTGCATATAAGCGAGGTCAACTGTACATCAAAAGTAATATATTATATGCTCCCAATTTTACAACAACAGCAGTAGTCAGTAGATATGCTTAGCTAGGTTGTACACTGCTGATTTCACTCATATGCTATTGTATCTTTGCTTTTTATTGTATTAGTTTAGCATGTTCAAGGTAGTTAACTGCCTGGTTTTTGTTTCAATGTTTGCAGTCGGCGATGGATGCTGTTGTCAACCCTCCACAGCCTAACGAACCATCTTACGAACTCTTTTATAAGGTAGTTGCTGCTAATACTAATAGTCCTGATAATGTTTGTGGTGCTGTTATCATGGCTTTGTCATGCGGCACAGCCACTGCAAGAGTTCATTCAGTTCATCTGATATACGAGGATCGTTTGATAAATAAGTTTACAAATCGGCGCCATTCCGTTTATTCTTAAAATAGAAAAAATTAAGATATACGTTTTGTAGGGAATTTAATTCTGAATACAAGTTGTGAGTTTTATGAAAATGACGTCATTGTGACGTCATTTATAAACATTAAATTCGGCAGTGTTTGCACTGAAATTGTCCCATAACGAACAGCAGTTGTAATTGTTTTTTGTGGGCAAAAAGACTTATTGCAAATTAGATTCACTCCGCAATGCATCCAGTGTTTGGCAACAAGTGTTTGACGAAGCCAACAGTACATTTGGTGTAAGAAAATGCTAGTTGCCAGAATTTTGCATCAGATACCCAGGTGCAATCAGTCATTCCTCAATGGCTCGGATAGCAGCTAGCATTGTCTTTTGCGTCAGGCATTCAGTAACTTGTTGACAGATAGAGCAAATGTTTGAACAAACTTAGATGATATGTTAGAAAAATAAAACAATAATATTCAGCATGTACAGAGGTGACATTAACTTATAATGTTTATTCGTTTTTTTTGCTTCTTTGCTGGTTGTCAATTGTGAGTTATGCTAGATTACTGGTGGAGGAAATAATACACAAATAGACTGTGTTCTATTAACAGATGACGTCAGCATCAAAAAAATTTTCACGTAGGTTTAGAATTAAATTTCCAACAAAACGTATATTTCGGATTTTTATTATTTTAAAAAGTAATGGAATGGCGCCATTATGAGAACTTATTTATCAAACGACTTTCGTACAATACACTGTGTCCCAAAAAAACCTCACGAACATTTTTAATTGTAAATTTAAGAAAGATTATCAGGTTTTAATAATCTTTGGTACGAATATTCCTGAGACAACAGACCAGCAAATGACCGTTTTCCCACCTCATTCAATGTCTGTTTCTGCACTACCTGGGGAAATCAGAACCATTGAAATATTGCTTTTTTTATCTAATGCAGTATGATTACTTAATCAACATAACACAGAAAAACACATTTTGTTCACATTTCTGACTTTTTGACTGACATTTTGTCAAGTTGTCCATTTTTCAACTGCCTACAGTGAAACTGCTTAAAATAACGGCCCATTATGCGAACATAAGCATGGAGATGCTTTCTCTATTCACTGACTGCAGTATCAAATAAACATTCCTGAACGTCATCTGGTAGAGCCACTGCTGCATGGCAGTCAAATTTTGTATTAGACTGGCTGTTGGAGCCCACAGATTAGGATAGATGGAATTTATTAACGTTTTTTAATTCATTTTAACACGTATTATGCTTGGCCTGCTTTTCCCAGGCAGTGCAGAAGCAGACGTTGGGTGAGGTGGGAACTTAAACAATGATTTAATTTAATAGCCTTACGTTACCTTACCTTACCTCCGGGGTGGACAGGCTCTTACACCTGCCCAGCGCTGAGGCCGTATCAGCTCGGCCCAATGTGCGTCCCCAAATGTAACCACAAGGTTACAGGTAGCGGCTATAAAGCCGTAGTCGGCTGTGAAGCCGAAACCAGCACAAAAGCACTGATAACGTGTAGCAAATCTGCTCTCATGGGTTTGGTCAGCTCTTAGTTAGCTCCTACTCTCCAGATTTCAGAAATCTTTCGGGTCATCGGTGCAAAGCCCCACCAGCACGACAAGGTGGCTGACCACGGTGGGGGATTTAATAGCCATTTGTATCAGAAGTATTTTTGCCAAAAATTATTAAAATCTGCTGATCTTTTTTTGAGTTACAGTTGATAATATCAGAGATGTTTTTTAGGTTTTCTGTTTATTTCTCGGTATATTTCGCTTGATTGGCTTTCCCTAGGTAGTGCAGAAGTGGTCAGTAGGTGAGGTGGGAAACTGAATGGTCATTTGATGGCAAGTTGTGTCAGAAATATTAGTACCAAAAATTATCAATATCTGATAACTAGTTTTTAAGTGACAATAATAATAGTAATAATACAGAAATTTATAACGCATGCAAAGTCAGTGAGCTGAATCTGAGCCACCGGCAGTCGCTGGTTGGATAGTGATGAGCTATAAACTGAGTAGGTAGGTTTTGAGATGGCGTTTGAAGATTGAATGGGAAGTACAATGTCTAACTGATAAAGGGAGAGAGTTCCAAATGCTGGGAGCCTTATATGAGAATGTCAGTCGAAAACAGTCGAAAATGTCAGGGATGTTTTTTCGGGACACAGTGTATATAGCGGGAGCACTAGACAGCTTTTGGACAAAGTCTGTCAGCTTTTGCCTCATATCTGCCTAAACCGAAACTTTACTATTACATTCACCATTGCCATTTATTACCACTTTGCATGAAAACTGATATTCATTTTACCGTCCCACATAGGGTTGTAGGCTGGCTGAGTTGACCACTGAGTTGGCTAATCTGCCCTCAGACTATCACCCATCCAAGTATTAACCGGGTCCAGTGTGGGTTAACTTCGTTGATGAAACACAGCATGTTATCCACTAAATCAGGCTGCATGTCATTGACTGTCTGTAGGAGAAGAACGAGGTGTTAGGTGAGCTGGCTCTGAAGGCGCGAATGACAACAGAAACATTGAATGCGATCGACGGTGTTCAGTGCAATGAGGTGATGGGTGCCATGTATGCCTTTCCTCGTGTTTTTCTGCCCGACAAAGCCGTCGCTGAAGCCAAGGTTTTACACTGTTTTGTTATCTCTCATTTGCTGCTGCAGCCTCTAGTGTATAACGCATGTTTCAGAACGAATAAAACTTTAATTTGTAACATTCATGCTGTAACAGGTCTGCTTAATATGGTAACTTACTGATGCTATGTGGAACGTCATTTGCCTGACAGCCTTTTCCTTAAATCATTTTTGCTGGTGTTCTACAGTTCATATAGTTTATTATATTACAGTAATTAATTTGTGTGTGCACTAAGGGTTTTTCATTACATAATATATACTGCACAGTAGCCAAGTTGGACAAGGTGTTATTGTCAAATCATGAGAATTGTGTTTTCGAGATTTTTACTGGCAAGTTATATAAAGTTTATTTATACATTCTTTTGGCTGATAAATATGTCATTCCTAGTGCATGTCTAAAAGTGGTCCCATGGTTTTCTCGCAACTCTATGAATTTGTAGGGGTGGTGCTCATCTTCGTCTCTAGGTCCTAAGCTGGCAGCGAGTGCAAACACGGTAAATAAAATTGTCCCCATCTTCACCCCATCCCTATCAAATTTTCGCCATCCCCATCC
>Ga0209671_1008784_pt1 | contig 10577 bp, 11 predicted proteins | sample WorMetHERISLAND2_2_FD_187401 | JGI IMG/M metagenome (GOLD analysis project Ga0209671, IMG submission 187401) | Marine gutless worms symbiont microbial communities from Max Planck institute for Marine Microbiology, Germany - Olavius geniculatus... | ecosystem: Host-associated > Annelida >...
ACTGATTGATTGTCGGGCGGCTGACATCACTCAGCTCGGCGATTTTCGAGGCCGGTAAATCGAGCGCAAAAGAGCGGATAATCACGCTGAATTTCGCTTCCGAAAGGTGTGAACGCCTGAAATGCCTATTTTTCCCTTGCATAACATAACCTTAGTATGCTCTCGCAGTGGCTAAAGTTATCTAGACCCAACATTATAAGGCGTGATGGATACACGCAAGTTAGCTGTCACTTTAATGGCTCAAATGTTGAAGATCTGAAAGAAGCATTGTTATTTTACCTTGGTTTTACTTCTGGGAGGCTTATACAGCCCTACATAATAGTCCAACAAAATGGGCATACAATAGAAACAATAATTTCAAGTGTAGATGATACACTGGTTTATCAGGAAATCCCTCCTCCCGTTAGTGATATTGTGTATGGTGTGAATAAAAACTCACTCGATAATTACCACTTCGATCTGTTTAGAAACATACTTAACGCAAGAATGAGTGACAAAAATTTGTTTGAAAGCACATTCTCGCAGTGGAGTCGAATTTGGCATTCTTTCCATTCTTATGAAATAGGTGTGCTAATGTTAACTCTGTCCGTAGCGGTGGAAGGAATACTTAACGATATTTTCATTCCAAAATTAACTGATATATTAAAGGATGATGAGTTCGAGGCAAAGAAGGAAAAAATAATATGCTCGATAAGATCTATTGCAGATATAGATGGTGATCACTTGAACTCTATATCGAAATATATTTCTAAATGGGGAAATGTTCACTCAAAAAGAGCTATTGAATTTCTGATTAAGAAAGAGATAGTTACCAGTCAACAGAGGAAATGCTGGATCGATTTGCGTAATTCTTCTGCTCACCCAAAGCTAGTTAAGATCAGTGAAGGTAGGCGTAAAAAGGATTATAACCAAATAATAATATGCCTAGGAATGTTTTACTGTCTTGTCTTGAATTCATATTCCTACAAAGGACCTCTATATGCCTATGAAAAAGTTAAAGACAATAGGCTTGTTATGTGTTTTGGTGATGGATCGTTGTTTGGAAGCAGTTAATGCGCTAACAATTGGGTCAAGCCGATCCACTTCTGCGGTGGTTGTTTTGTGCTTAATCGAAGATGATTTACCCGCGTCGCCCCGAAACTCCCGAGGGCGCCCCGTCTGAACGCCTCGCCGGCGCCGTCGAGCGAGTCACCTTCCATAGCGAGGAGAGCGGTTTTTGCGTGTTGCGCGTCAAGGTACGCGGACAGCGGGACCTGGTGACCGTAGTCGGCTCGGCGGCCACCGTCACCGCGGGCGAATACATCGAGTGCGACGGCACCTGGGTCAACGACCGGCGCCACGGGCTCCAGTTCAAGGCCCTGAACCTGCGGGTGATTCCGCCCAGCACCCTGGACGGCATCGAGAAATACCTGGGGTCGGGCATGGTCAAGGGCATCGGTCCCCACTTCGCCCGCAAGCTGGTAGGGGCCTTCGGTGAGCGGGTGTTCGATGTCATCAAGGACAGCCCGGACCGGCTGCTCACGCTCGAAGGCATCGGCCCCAAGCGCAAGGAGCGGGTGACCCGGGCCTGGGCCGAGCAGAAGGTGATCCGGGAGATCATGGTCTTCCTGCAGTCCCATGGGGTCGGCACGGCGCGGGCCGTGCGCATTTATAAGACCTATGGGGAGGAGTCGGTCGACAAAGTCCGTGAAAACCCTTACCGGTTGGCGCTCGATATCCGCGGTATCGGCTTCAAGACCGCCGACGCCATCGCCCATCGGCTCGGCATTCCTCACGACTCGCTCATCCGCGCCCAGGCCGGGGTACGCCATGTGCTGCAGGAGATCGCCGCGGATGGTCACTGCGCCGCCTACCGGGAGCAGCTGGCCGAATCGGCTTGTAAGCTGCTGGAGATTCCCGCCGCCATCATCGAGCAGGCCATCGCCGCGGAGCTTGCGGCGGAGAATCTGGTCGCCGAGGAGATCGAGGGGCGACCCGCGCTGTTTCTCACTCCCCTGCAGCGGGCCGAGCGGGGCATCGCCATGAGCCTCCGGCGTCTGCAGCGCGATCCGCCGGGCTGGGGTCGGATCGATCCCCAAGGCGCCATCCCCTGGATGGAGCGTCAGACGGGATTGGCGCTGTCTGACTCCCAACGCGCCGCCGTGGCCGCCGCGATCGAAGGTAAGGTCACTATCATCACCGGCGGACCCGGAGTCGGCAAGACCACTGTGGTCAACGGCATCCTGCGCATTCTGCGGACACAGGGGGTTGCGGTATGCCTGTGCGCGCCGACCGGACGAGCGGCCAAGCGGCTGGCGGAATCCACCGGCAGCGAGGCCAAAACCATCCATCGGCTGCTGGAGTTCGATCCCCGGATCATGGGTTTCAGACGCGACCAGTACACACCCCTGGCGGCCGACCTGGTGGTGGTCGACGAGGTCTCCATGGTGGATCTGGTCCTGATGAGCCAGCTCCTGCGGGCGATCCCCAACCAGGCGGCGGTATTGCTGGTGGGCGACGTGGATCAGCTCCCTTCCGTGGGGCCGGGATCGGTGCTGGCGGACATGATCGACTCCGATGCGGTGCCTACGGTCCGACTGACGGAGATCTTCCGCCAGGCGGCCCGGTCCCGGATCGTCGTCAATGCCCATCGGATCAACCAGGGCTACATGCCCGAACGCCCGGACCGCCGGGGAGCGGACAGCGATTTTTATCGTATCGACTGTGAAACCCCGGAGCTCATCCACGACCGCTTGCTGCAGGTGGCCACCGAACGGATTCCTAAGCGCTTCGGCCTGGATCCCGTCGCCGACATTCAGGTCCTGACCCCCATGAACCAGGGCGGTCTGGGCGCCCGCTCGCTCAATCTGGAGCTGCAGCAACACCTGAATGCCGATGCCCACCCCAGGATTACCCGCTTCGGTTGGACCTACGCGCCGGGAGACAAGGTCATCCAGACGGTCAACAACTACGACAAGGAGGTTTTTAACGGCGACATCGGCCGCATCCGGCGGATCGATGAGGAGGAGGGAGTGGTGACGGTCGAGTACGACGGCCGCCAGGTAGAGTACGAGCTGGGTGAGCTGGATGAAATCTCGCTTGCCTACGCCACCACGGTGCACAAGAGCCAGGGCTCGGAGTATCCGGCGGTGGTCATCCCCCTGGCGACCCAGCACTACATGCTTCTGGAGCGCAACCTGCTTTACACGGCCGTGACCCGCGGCAAACGGCTGGTAGTCCTGATTGCCCAGCCCAGAGCCTTGGGGCTGGCGATCAAACGCGAGCTGTCCGTCAAGCGCCTGACCAGGTTATGCCAGCGGTTGCAGACACCAGGCTAGTGCAACAGAGCGCAAGTCCTGATACCGCCTTCTCGGGGTCAGAGTGGAACCGGTCTCGCGCAAAGACGCAGAGGCGCAGAGAATGAGTTTCTCCGCGTCTCTGCGCGATCATTTGATTTCGACGAGAATAAGATGGTATCGGAACTTCTGCTATGTAGCATTAGTACCCCGTTTCTCCATATTTTACATCTATCTCGTAGGGTGGGCTGTGCCCACCATCTAGGGATAGTATTGGTGGGCACAGCCCACCCTACGGGTTTGGAAATGAAGAATAAGATGAAACTTAGCCCGTAGGCTGGGTTGAGGAACGAAACCCCGCACCTAAATTTTCCGGTGATCCGCGCCAACAGCACATTATCCCTCGCAACCAGAGGATTTAGGTGCGGGGCGAAACCCAGCTAAAGGCTCCTCTATGGGAGAGGGGCTTTTGCGATAGGGTTGCCGAGAGGATCTAATAGACAGGATTTACAGTATTATCAGGTAGTTACAGGGTTTTTTGTAGTGGATAAAATTTAAGTGGTGAAATCTGTTTGGTTCTTTTTCTTCGCCTCCTTTCGCGGATTGCGGCGGACACCAGTACGCTGGTGTCGATCACGACCCGCATCGGCCACTCCGATAGTCGTCGATCTCCTTGATGATATCGTCGTCAGTGATCGACTGGGACTGAGGTAAGCCCTGGATGTGCTTGAAAAGCGCACGCCAGCTTTCCACTTCTCCGGTCTCGGGGTCTTGATCGACGACCAATACCTCGACCAGAGCCCCCGCGCGAAACGGAAGATGCTCCAAGACGACTCGACCGGACGGGTCCACTTCGACGTAGGTCTTGTACGCGTTCATCACGATTCCTCAGAGGTTCGCAAATTCGGCTCATTTCTCCTCGTGCAGTCTATTCATAGCAGCATGGATTACCGCGATGACATCAATTTGATCTGCCTTGATGTGATAGATGATTCTGTATGGGCCTGCGAACACTTCTCTGATTTGATCCATATCATACTCTGGGACCCGACGACCGGATAAAGGAAGCAGGCCGATTTGTTGTGATCTTTTTGTGATTCGATCAACTGTACGCAGTGCATAGGTCTTCGAGTCCCGAGCTATGTACGTGTATATACAGTCCAAATGGGCCTCTGCCGTGTCAGTCCAGTGAACCTTCATTCCGGGAGTCCGTATCTTTTTCGGATTTCTTTCACATCTTTGGTTCTACCTGCTTTGCTGTCTTCCAGGCCTTTCTCGACTGCTTCCCGCACGTAAATTTCGTGCATCAAATCATCCCAGGTGGCATTTTCCGGCAATTGATCCACAAGCCTATGGGCCTCTTCTTTTCCAACGACGACAGACATGATCTTTACTCCCCCTACCTGATGTTTTGTGGTTATAGACAGGATTCCCCCCAAACCATTCGGACGCCAAGGTAGTCAAGGCCGGCAGGTCCGGATGTGGGCGACGAAGCGCTCGGTCCAGGCATTGCCGCCCACGGCGCGCAGATGGCTGTAAGCGGCTACCAGGTTCCGGTGGACGATCCCGTCGTGCCTGCCGTCGATTCCCTTGCCGCGCAAGACCTGGTAGCCGAAGGTCCAGGCTGGGTCCGGATCCAGGATGGCCGAATGGTGAAACTCGTGGGCCCTGATCTCAATCGATGGCTTCTCAATCGGCCTCTCATGCGGCTTCTCATACGGCCCAGGCGGCGTCTCCGGGAGCCGCGGCCAGGGAAAGGCCGGGGTCTCGCGCAAGCGGACATAGCCCCGCCCCTGGGGCCGTTCGTACATGGCGACATCCGCGTTCAGGACCCCACACATGGCGCCGCGTCGGTCGCCCCACCGCAGCTCGCGGCACAGGTACATGAGGCCACCGCATTCGGCGTAAACCACACCCCCGGATGCCACGAAATCGCGGACCGCCGCGCGCATGGCGCGGTTCTCGGCGAGCTCGCGCAGGCGAAATTCCGGAAAGCCGCCGCCGATGAATAACCCGTCCGCGTCCGGCAGCGCCGCGTCCCGCACCGGACTGAAGTCCACCAGCTCCGCTCCGGCCCGCGCCAGGGCGGCGAGGTCGTCCGGATAATAAAAACCGAAGGCGGCATCCCGCGCGACGGCGATGCGCACCGGCTCCCGCGTCGGCGAGGTCGGCCGGTGTTCGGTCGGGGGCACCGGCGACGACGGGGCCGAGCGGGCGATTTCCAGTATTCCGGGGACGTCCAGCTGTCCCGCGACCTGGGCGCGAATGCGTTCGATCCGCTCCTCCGCCTCCTCCGTCTCGTTGCTCGGCATCAGGCCCAGATGGCGCTCGCTGATCCGCAGCTCCGGTGTCCGATGCAGAGCGCCCAACAAGGGCAGGTCGGTATAGTGCTCCAGCACGCGGCGCAGATTAGTCTCGTGGCGTGAGCCGCCGACCTTGTTGGCGATGACGCCGGCGATCTTCAGCGCCGGATCGAAGGCCGCATAGCCGAGCAACAGAGGCACGATTCCCCGCCCCATACCCTGGACGTCCAATACCAGGATCACGGGCGCGCGCAACAGCTTGGCCAGCTCGGCGTTGCTGTTACTGCCGCGCGGATCGACGGCGTCGAACAGGCCGACATTGCCCTCGATCAGGCCCACCTCCACGTCGGTCAGAGCGCGTGCGAAGCCGCCGCTGATCTCCTCCCGGTCCATGGTGTGAAAGTCCAGGTTGAGGCAAGCGCGGCCGGCTGCCTGGCCGAGCCAGAGGGGATCAATGTAATCGGGCCCCTTCTTGAAGGGCCGAACAGATACGCCGAGCCGCACCAGCTCGCGGCACAGGCCGATGGAGACCGTGGTCTTACCCGACGATTTGTGGGCGGCGGAGATGTAGAGATGGGCCATGGCGTAGTGAGGAAACGAGACAGGGTCCTCCCACCCTACTCGTTTCCGGCTGTTTTCGGAATGTTCGGCTCCGATTCTCCCCAATTCATCGGATAACTGCCTGGCTCAAGGTGCTAACAGAGAGACACCACACCGAGTCGTTGAGAGCCCTCCTCGTCATTCCGGCAGGGAATGCCGGAATCCAGGCGCCAGGGACGGCAACAACAGGCCAGAGGACTGAACGATTGTCTCCACTCTGTTAGCCCCTTGTGCCACTACCTTGCTCGACGAAGCGATGGAATGTGGAATAGGGCCATTGAGATGGGGTTGCAACCAATCCATGTTTCACGGGATTGAAGTGGATATAGTCGCAATGCGCGGCATAATCGGCTTTGTCCCGGATGCGGTGTTCCCGGGAACGCCGTTGCCAACTCTGTGCGCTCTGTGTTCTCTGTGGTGAAAGAGATTCTATTAACCACAGAGAACGCAGAGCGCACGGAGCGTTGAATTCGATAATGCCTGACGCCATATCAGGCCGTTTTCCCGACCGCTTCGATGCCCTTGTAGGGGATGAAGATACCACAACCCATCTTGCCGTGGGGACCGAGCCCCTGCTGTTGGAGGCGGATCGATTCCGCCGGCGCTAGGTCCGACAGCATGAGGCTGCGCGTGCGGAGCCGGCCGCTCGGCGTGGTCAGAAGGGTCGTCTTGCCGCACAGGGCCTTGCGGACGCGGATGCCCTGGTCGCTCAAGGCCTGCACCGCCCAGTCGAGGAAGCCCTCCTCGGTGGCGTCCGGGACACCCGCCACATAGCGCGCGAGGAGTGTGGTTTCTTTGCTCAGCCGACGGCTCTTGCCGGGACCGACGGTCAGTGGACAGCCGGCCACGTCCAGGGTCTTACCCTCGAGATCCTCCATGAGTGCCGCCGTATGTTGCCTGGGCACCCGGATGGTGAGCTTGGTGCGCCGGGACAGGATCAGATGTTGGTCCGTGCCGTGGTCAGGGCGCTCCCAGCCGTTCTGGGAGCCCGCCACGTGGATGGTGTGGACCGCAACGCCGGAATCATCCTCCGCGATCCAGGGCGCAGTCCGCTGCAGCGCGGCGGACAGGGCGTAGGCATGGTCTACGGGCAGGCGTTTGCAGACCACGGAGAACAGGACATCGACGATGTCATCCGGGACTTGGAATGAAGCCTCACGATTGTCTTCTTGCCAGAACATTTTCCGAATCGACGGCGGTTTTCCATCGCGGGCAGGGTAGGACAGGCAGTGAGCGTGGCGGACCCGAATCTCATGCGATGGCTGGCCCATGAGGCGGCCAAAAGGTTCCCAGGTCGATGCTCACGGTCTCAAACGGTGGAGCAACCACCTGATCGGCGTCGGCAAAGCGACCGCTCTCGACCCAAGCACCGGCATCAAGTCGGTAGATCTCCAACGTATGCTTGACTGGATCGATCAGCCATGCATACCGCACCCCATAATGGGCATAAAGCGGCATCTTGACTTCACGGTCCCTGCTTGCCGTGGACGAAGACAGGATCTCACACACCCAATCAGGAACTACCTCGATACGATGACCCTCCGGCAGGTAAGGCATCCGCTCGCGTCGCCAACCAGCCAGATCCGGCACGGCCACCTCCACATTGTACACAAAGTGGACCTCCGGCTCGGCAATGATCCACCAGCCGCCGGGACCATCAATGCCATCACCATAACCACGTCCGATCGAGCGATCGACACGAGAAGCCGCATGAGCATGACGGTTAGAAGGCCGTGACTGCGCATGGAGTTGTCCATTCAGGATCTCCCCGATCATACCTTCGGGTAAGGCCTCCAAGTACTCGTAAAGGGTAGGTTTAGGTTGCGGCTCCATCTATTTCTCTCCTGCCCGTAGGCATTTGAAGTGCCAAAGAGACCTTTGACCTACTCTAGTAGTGTATCCTTATGTATTGGTGATACTTTGCAGAAGGGTGTAATTCCATGGTAGGTGATCTCAGCCCCCCGATAAACCCCGGCCCGCGGGCTCCGGACGCACAGGCTCCGCCCATCGACCTGTTCGCCGACGATGACGACATCGAACGCGCCTCCCGTTCGCTCAAGGCGATCTCGCACCCGTTGCGGTTGAAGATCCTGTGCACCCTCGGCGACCAGGAGGTCAGCGTACAGGAGATCGTGGATTACGTCGGCACCTCCCAAAGCAACATCTCCCAACACCTGGCCATCCTACGCGACAAGGGGGTTCTGGCCTCGCGCAAGGACGCCAACCGGGTGTACTACCGGGTGAGCGATGCACGCACCCTGCAGCTGGTCGGCATGATGCGGGAGATATTCTGCCACCACTCGAGAGCCTGAGAGAAGGCAGTTGCGGACGCCATGAACAGTCTTTGGAGAAGCTTCCTCGAATCCCGTTCCGCGCACATCGACGAGCAGGGCAGGGCGCGTTTCCCGGATGCTCCTACGGAGGCCGACTGCGCCCTGATGGCGCTTTCCTCCCTCGGGCTGATCGCCGTTGCCGGGCCGGAAGCGGAGCCTTTTCTCCAGGGCCAGGTCACGAATGACGTAACCCGACTCTCCACTGCCGTCAGCCAGCTCGGAAGCCATTGCAACCCCAAGGGGCGGATGCTGGCCAGCTTTCGCGCTTTTAAGCGGGACGAGGTCATTTATTTGCAGCTGCCGCGCACCCAGGTAGCGGCCCTGACCCAGCGCCTGCGCATGTATCTGCTGCAGGCCAAGGCGACCATTGAGGACGACGCAAGTGAGTGGTTCATCACCATCGCCGTCGCCGGCACCTGCGCGCCGTCCCTGCTGACATCCCGCCTCGAAGCAGTCCCGACCCAAGAGAACGAGGTAACTCACGCGGATGAGCTGATCACCATTCGCATCCCCGGACCCACACCCAGATTCCAGCTCCTGGGCCCCGTCTCCGCGCTGGAAGGTCTGTGGGACGACTTGGCGGCAACCGCAACCGTCGTCAACGACGAGCTCTGGTCGCTGCTCGACATCCGGGCCGGGATACCGGCCGTTTACCGGCAGACCAGTGACGCCTTCGTGCCTCAGATGGTCAACCTGCAGCTGCTCGATGGCGTGAGCTTCAAGAAGGGGTGTTATACGGGCCAGGAAGTGGTCGCGCGCATGCAGTACCTGGGAAAGCTCAAGCGCCGCATGTATCTGGGGCAAGTCGGCATGGACAACCCACCCGCGCCGGGCGACGCGCTCCACGCCGCGGACAGCCGCTCCGAGCAGGCCGTGGGTCGGGTAGTGGAAGCATGCAGCAACGGCGAGGGCGACTATGAGCTCCTGGCGGTGGTGGAGATCCAGGCCGCGGAGCACGGGGAGGTACGGCTCGGTAGCCTGGATGGTCCTTTGCTCTCCTTGCGTGATCCCCCTTACGGCTTTCCCGCGCAGGACTGACCGCTTTCCGGCTTCCAGTCACCAGCCACTTGCGCCGGTTCCCTAATTGATGCGGTTCGCCGATGGCCCGCCCCGGCGGGCCATCGGCTCACCACATCCTACACCCCCGGCACGGGCCGTGGTGTGACCTCGGGTGGGTGGCCACGCCGTTTTGCCGCTGCACACCAAAAGGTTCGGTCGTGCCTGTCCCTGATCGTCAGCAGCCCGGAATCCATAAAGAGTCCTTAAAAAATCTTGTTAATCCTGATAATCCTGTCAATCCTGTACTATTAGACGAATGCACGAGCCACGAAGAATCGAGATAGCCGGCGGTCAGGTGAAGGCGTGGCGCGAGCCCCTTTCTGACCGGACCAAAATAGTCCCTCTCCTGAGTATTGACCACACGATCGCCATGGTAGATTCGGATGAGATCGACCGCATTCTCTGGGGCTCGATACTCGACAAGCATTTCTTTCGATGTAACAACCGGAGGCAACGACGATGGCGATCGATGTTCCCTTGGACGGCGAAGGGTTCCTGGTCAACCGCGAGGATTGGAGCGAGGAGATCGCACAGGAGCTGGCGGCCGCGGACGCGTTCGAGATGACCGAACAGGTCATGGGCTATATCCGCGAGGCGCGGACCATGTACGACGAGAATGGCGTCGTCCCGCCCATCCGCAAATTCGCCAAGGAGGTCAAGGTCTCCACCAAAGACCTGTACGCTATTTTCAAGAAAGGCCCCATGAAGCTCATCTGCAAGTGGGGCGGACTACCCAAACCTACCGGTTGCGTCTAGTACAACACTTCGCCTTGTTTCTCATGCTTAAACCCGTAGGGTGGGCTGTGCCCACCGATACCGTTCCTAGATGGTGGGCACAGCCCATCCTACGGATATATGCAAGCTATTAAGAAACGACGTACTAGGGGGCGTTCTCAATAGAGCCAAATCATGGCCGAGGCCAGGAACAACATGGCTAGATAATTCCTGGCGAGTCGCTCGTAAAGGGTTGCCACTCTTCGAAATTGCTTCAGTTTGTGAAACAGTCG
>Ga0209671_1008785_pt1 | contig 10576 bp, 8 predicted proteins | sample WorMetHERISLAND2_2_FD_187401 | JGI IMG/M metagenome (GOLD analysis project Ga0209671, IMG submission 187401) | Marine gutless worms symbiont microbial communities from Max Planck institute for Marine Microbiology, Germany - Olavius geniculatus... | ecosystem: Host-associated > Annelida >...
AATCAACCCTGTCAAATTTTATCTCAATCGGGTCAGGGGTTTTGATTCTGTGGGGGGTCGAATTTTTGGCTTTCCCATAAGAAAGAGAAGTCGCCGTTAACACAGGGCTTGAACTACCGTTCAGCCTGTGATTTTTTCATCACGAGATCTCCGAGGTCACTCGGGCGATCGGCGCGAAATTTTGCCACACGGTCGGAAACATGCTCAATTTTATAAGTCCGATCCAAAAATTTGGGGGCCTACCTTCCAAAAAATTTCGGGGGCCAAAAACATGCTAAATTTGGCCCGATTTTGGACCTCTTCCCACTTTCAGCGCGAATATCTCCGGAACGGATGAAGATATACAAAATCAGAAAACTAGGTGATCGAAAGCGTTTCCTCCAGCGTTCGGTGAAAAAGTTTGGTGAACTTTGGTCCACTAACCACGGAGATTTAGAGGTGCAATTATACTCTCCAAATCTACTTTTCGAAAGATCATATTTTGGCCTCTAGAGGGTGCTGCGCCCCGATTTTTTACACACGCCATAGAATAGCCAAGTCTTGCAAGTACACAGCTCAACGGGGACAAAGGTTCCCCCAACAATTTTTTACGAAGGGGGTCGAAAATTGGCTTTAAATGTAGTGTACGCGCGTCTATAACTTTGGAGCTAAGGGAAGGAGCCAAACAAAACATTACCACATAATGTGCTGCTGGTTGGAGGTAATAACGCGTGTACAACTTTTTTTTGGGGGGGGGGCACCGCCCCCTTAAAATTTGGGAGGCCAAAAAACGTCCAAAATTCGGCGCGATTCACGACAACGTTTGACTTTGACTGCGAATATCTTTGGAACAGGTGAAGCTATCGACAAGCGGAAAATGGCGTTATTAAGCATGTTCCCTTCCGCGTTGAATAAAAATTGGTGAACTTTGGTCCACTAACAACGACGGTTAGCGCGCGGATGTTGACCCACCCTAAGTCGACAATGCGCATTCTGTGTATGCTAACGTATTTGAGTTAGGGACATGCGACTTTGCTACGAGGGAAATTTCAACCCCAAAACTTTTCCCCAATCGGACTTACGGCGCCGGGCAGCCTCACGTTGGGCTCTGCCCCATATTTATAGTTATTATTTTACCCCAGGTAGTAAAGATCCCGGAGGTTAAAACAAAGCTAAACATTAAAAACTACTGGAATGACCAGAGGTCTGATGTGTCACTTGTACTGAAACTGTCATGAACGAGAATAGCGCAGAAGCGCTGCAAGAGCACCAACAGCCGCTGATACAAAAAAAAAGCCTTCTCAAGCTTCATTGGACATGGCTGAAATCTGGAGCCCAAATCCTCAAAAAAAGAATCGCTGACTCGCTGATCAGACCCAGTGTTTCTGTTATTACTATAATTATTTGCACAAGGTCCGAAGCAGTTCAACAATTAGAAATAGCAACTGATCTTGAATGACTATTACTGATCAAACAGGCTGACACTGGACACAGAAAACTGTCATGCCAAAAACATGACAATTACAGTGTATATTATTTTTATTATTATTAGCTTTCAAATATTAATACTTCCCAGAATGTAGCCAAGGGTTTTAGGTAGGCCTATAATCATGTCTGAAATTATTAACGAAGTTCACTGATACTGCAGAGCGAGCCAGTGAAAGAATTGTAAAAAAATCTTGTAATTTAATAAATTTATGACATTATAAAATTTGGTGGATTACTTTCTGTGACGGTAAAAATATCAGAATGTTGAAAACAGCAGTAATAATTTATTAATACAAAATTTACCACAATGCCCAGCATAATTAATAATAATAATAATAATCAGTAGTATTATCACACCAACAATACTAACTGATATACTCACCATATACTGCAAAACTGCTGGATAAAACTCATCCATATTTATTTTCTAACATCGGAAAGTTCAGCCAAATATAAGCAAGTAGGTAAGTAAGTAAGCAGTTTACTGATCACGGTGACATAATGAAGTAAAAAGAGATGGTAATCATAGTGCAGAGATCTACAATGGCAGCCATCAGTGAACGATGACCTACTAGATCTTTGTTCTTTTGAACTGCAAACGGTCTCACTGGCCGATGTAAATATACATACCCGTTACGGCGGTTGTTCTAAGCATTTTCGCTTTTGAGTCAGGCACTCGTACAAGATGGACGGACGGACGAAGACAAACAGACAGATGGGCAAGACCTGTAAAGTGGCATATCAAGCTGGTGGTAGAATACAGTACAATATTCATCAGACGATTGTTGCATTGTACAATACCGAAAGGTGGAGTTTCCGTCCAATGCATTGCATGCAATGTACGCAATGCAACCGACGTGGTGTAGAGCTAATTTGGCCGCAGGACGTTTCAGCCGCTGATCGTTTTTGCCACGCATCACAAAACAATTCGGGCATGTAATTCATATGATGTCTTTCAGGAAGAACAGAGATGCATAGGCCTATGTTACTAGCCAACCACTCCACAGGAACCATCCGGACAAGATCCGAGTCTGTGGAATATTAGTTGGACGTGCCACGAGTTTGCGACATAGCACTGAGTGCACTGATAGCAGTCCCCTACCCTCACCTGCTCCACGCTTCACACTTGCATAAAGCTGCGTCACTGCTTCCAAACCATGTAAAGAGTCAAAGCACTTCAAACGCAACATTTCAGCGGTAATCAAATCGACCAGCGGCCGAAGCGTCTTGCGGCCAAACCATCTGTAAACCACAGCCGTAACTGATGCAACGAACGTTTCAATCCTTGTGTTTTGGCCGTTGATGTCAGCTGCATTTGTTGCATACTTTTTGTTGCATTCATTGCGTTCGTTGCATTCTTTCTTGCATGCGCTGCGTACGTCGCACTGGATGGAAACCGCACTTTAGACGGTAGCGTCAGGAGTCTTGAAGCTGACGGCTGCGACGCCCTGTTTGACGGTGGCAGCCAAAGTGTCCCTAGCAACAGGAGTAGTCATCATAGCCAGCCTGGTACTTCCGGCAGAAGGCTGGTCTACCGATGGGTTGAGTGATGTGTTGGATGTGGTGCCCCCTGCTGTCGGCGCATCGAGGCTCTGACAGTCGCGCTGGTACTGCAGCAACGTCCGACGCAGCGTTCGACGCTTCTGCACAGACCACACACAGCGCAAAATGATGCAATCAAAGTACGGCAGCGAAAATCGGTAATCTTTAATTCACCGATAACGGTGGACAATAAACGTAGAAAAATTAATCATGCATGCAACTAGTCGTAAACAATTTCAAACAATTAAGAAAATTTTAACTACTTGATTTTCTATGGGTCATTTTCGATTAAAGTCACACAAGTGTGATGATATGGATGATGTTTGACAAGAGATGTTGGGCTACCACAAGAACCAGTTAAACATCATCCAGATTAAGGAAGTCAGCCACTGCATTTGGTTTGTCCCACAGGTCTTTGACTATGAGTTGCATCGGGTGTGCAAAGCAACGGAACAAGTGTATATTGGAGTGTAATGCCACCACACAGTACACACTATGGACAGACATCTGTCATGATAGCAGTGATATGAGAGTTAAAGTCACATCACTAAGAATGCCTTATAAAGTAGATACAATGACAAGCATTTTCGATAAGCGATATTCATTTTATCCGCAGTACGTGACTGGACAAAACAAACATTTAGTCGGTCAGGCCCTACTAATGACAATACAGACCTATTGTTGTCTCAGTGCAATTGTGACATCTGTTAGCTGAATAACTTATATAAAGTTGACAAAAAACGTGCATATTTCTTGTACAACAACCACGAGAAAAGAAACACCACTAACACCATTAATACATGTAAGGCTCAGAACGTCGCAGAATATTCAGAAAGTGACGGCATAAAACTGTTGGACTGACATCAGTAAGAACAACTGAATGAAAACCAGCCTCGATGTTTCCTCTCCAGCGATCGGCAGCAGTCTTCGCCAATTCCAGCTCCTTCTCTTTGAGTCGACGATGTCGCTTGTACGCAATCTCAATTGATATGATGAATATGCCGGCAACAATGCCAAAAGCCACCATCATGAACACACCTAGCAGCACACATCAGTATTCATTAGTTCAACATAACTGAAATATGCATTATATGCAAACAACTGACACAGTGGCTGGTGGCGTGGCGTAGTTGGTAACGCGTTTCGGCTGAAACAAAGTTACTCTACGCCGGGCCCGGTTAGTACTGCGATGGGTGACTGCCTGTGGGCAGGTAAACCATCTCATTGCGAAGCCTGCCAGCTAGGTCGACTCAGCCTTCTACCCTTCGTGGGATGGTAAAATGAGTAGTAACTCATTTACATGGGTTAGGGAAGGTGGGGACCTTGGTACAGCTGACTGGGGTTGCCTAGCCGGCCGCTGTGCCAGCCTGTGTCTGCAGGCTGCACGCGACGGCCATGTAGCAGGTGGCTCTGGTTAGTGACGAAAGCGCATTAGAGGCATGTTTGTGATGATGCGCTATACAAATTGACGACCTTTACCTTTTACCTTCTTTACGGTGACCACTTTCCAGCTGCAGGAAATTCTCAAGACATGGTCAGTTATCCACATCACACAGTCAGAAATATAATACGGCATGACAACACGATGCAACGTACCAGAACGTGCAGTCTCGCATATTACGCTGATGCTAGTGTTGAGAAGTAGTTAAATACCATAACCAGTAACTTATTTAACAGTTGTATTTTTAAAATACTTTCTTAGTTATAATAACAGCGACAATACTTCACAGTCAAGAAACAAACAAATTGAAAAAAAAATTTTTTGCTTCAATTTACCACAGTAACTGGGTCTCCAACTCTATTAGATGAACTATTGGCCTGGCAATGTACGTGCATAATGTTCTAACACTGCGCCATAAAAACCAAAACTTCTGTATGTTTTAAGTAAATGAAAACATTGAATCAGTATAATAAAAATGCACACGGACCAGCCATGTTGGGAAGTCCCAGAGTAGCTGGAGATGCGTCTTTCTCCGGACAAGCAGTGTCCTTTGCCAGAATCCATTTCCCATCCAAATCCTCCATCGACCCATCTGACATTAACACAGAAGAACTACATAGATAACAAGCTTCAACCTACCAAGAGAACAACGAAACAAAAATAATCAACGTGACAGTATTAGTATATGAAGCAAACAACACCGAAAAGACCAGACGGAAATTAATGACTAATTAATCAATTATTGTTGGTAAAATTAATCACAATTACTAATTTGATTACAATGTTGGACTTGTTGACTCACTAATATCACCAACCTACACATTTCCAGTCAGATGTAGACTAGTGTAAGCAACAGTGGCCGGTGCTTACTTTGTGCAGAACACGTGATCAAGATTTATACTTGTTAGATAAACTAGAGACCTTGGGGCAGCCCACAGTGAAGATTTCGTGATCCTAGCTTGCACCGTTTTGATACAGCTCACGAGTGTGACAGACAGACGGACAGACAGACAGACGCCCAGACGATGGCAACGACGTCACCAGTAGGGATTGCAAGACCAGCATCCCGAATCGGATCCAGGATCCAGAGTCGGGATCCCGGCCTTTTTTGCCAATCGCAAATACTAGAATTGGCAGCATCTCAATCCCTGGATTTTGATATCACAAAAATTAGTTAAAATTATACTTTTTCATGCGTTAAATAATAAAAATAATATTGTTTAGCCATCGCGTGAATAAAATATTCCACGTGCGCACGTAATACTCCATAGTGTGCACTGAAGGCCTAATGTGCATTTTTACAGTCACTGTCACTCCCTACGGTTCGGATATATTTTCCGTAGACCTAGCAGCCTATACTACATCCTATGCATGAAATAACACATTTGGGGACATCGAAATAACGACCAATCTGTAAGCCTAATCCCGAAACAAGATCCCAGAATCACAGATTTCTCAATCCCGGATGCCGGGATTAAAAATTCAATCCCAGGATTGCAATCACTAATTAATAGCATTAGTTCAACAGTCTGAACTTTGTAAGCTTTGACTGGCATCATCATCATCTGCTTCAGATTGCAAAATATAAAATAACCAAAATCAGCAGTACAGTCCTGCAGTTTTTGTGGTCTACTGCTTGACAACAAAAACAGAAACAAAATTAATTGATTAATCCCAATCAATCTTTGCAGACTCATCAAATTACAATTTTTCATCAGTACCAGCAAATAAAGCCACTCATATAATAATGCTCAGAATGGGACCACCAGAGGTCAACCCAGTCTTTAATCCTCTATTATGACAATGTTCACGGCGCTGTCATCATGGTATAACCGCTGTAAGATTTCACCCAGTTCATATGATGAATACAAAACAGTGCCTGGTAGATGCTAAACTAATCTGGCAGCTTAGCACAACATTCACCTTTGCCACAATACTATTAGCTACAACACAGGACGAAAACATTTCACCATCCCACAGAGGATAGAAGGCTGAGTTGGCCCGATACTAACTCTCGTGCAGTGCAAGTATCTGTAGTGAAATCTCCTGTGTCCAAGGACTGTTCTTCTTGAGAGCAATGCCGTAGCCGGACCGACCAAACAGCTCACCGGCCGTCACCAGATCACAGTTCTGAGCAGCCTCGTAGTCCAGACGCGATGAGTCCCAGATGAATGCCTGCAAACCACTGCATACAACGACAACAACTACAACAACTATATATTAATCTTTTTATCCATTCTGCCCTGGCTAAAAATCAATAACCTAAAATACAAATACATTTACGTAACATTGTGTGCTCTGTATTGATGTATTTAAAATTTTATGTGGATGTGAACCGAGCTGATTTAAGCATTGTGTGTGAATACAAAGGACTATGTTGCTTTGTGGTATTTTGTATACACAGTATCTTGATGTCATGTTATGCTTCATTAGTGTTGTAGCTGCTCCTTTTGTTTGTATTTCTGTTAGCAATACAAATGATTGTTTTTATTAAACTTGAATTGAGTTAACTACTGCAGCTACAACAGTAGCAGTGGTGGTGGTAGTAGCAGTAGTTGTAGAAGTCCAGATATGATGAATCCCAGATGAATGCCTGCAAACCACTGCATACGACAACAACAACTAATACAACAGCAGTAGTAGTAGTAGTGGCAGCAGCAGCAGCAGCAGCAGGAGTAGTCCAGCCTTGATGAATTCCAGATGAACACCTGCAAACCGCTGCATACAACAACTAAAACAACTGCTACAACAACAACAGTAGTAACAGTAGTAGCACTACTACTACTAGTTGTATTTTCAGCACTCAGTAATAATAGCATCTTCAGTACTGAGACGCTGTTGGATTGGCAACAATTTAACCAAGTTTGAGCAACAAAAGTGTTAACAATAACAATCAATAACAGCCACTAGAGAAAAGTGAATAAAGGTTTATGAATTTGCAAAAAGTTAATATGAAGGACGAGCAGCACATGTCTGCATGTACTGTGTGCACGTTTTGCTTATTTCATGAAAAGTTCTTATTACAAAGTTGTGTCCATAAAAAAACAGAAATACAGACCCATTCTTGACAGCAAGAATAGCATCTTCTGGCGTGGCGTAGTTGTGACCCTCCATTGTACGATACATCGTTGACAGCTCAACCTGGCGCTTGAAATACATCGCCACAGCACTGTCCTTCACTGTGGCATACCGGAAGTTCTCCTGTGGATTTCTCAACTACAGACACACCCCCTTTAATCAGAGCTGATGCCGTCAACAATTAACAACAATTAAAGCTGTCAAGTTACAGTGCTAATAAAAAAATAAATGGTGTTAAAAATTTTTTTTGATGCAGCAATAAAAAATTACTTTGTACAACTATCTTGCTGTGCTTGAATATTACCTGAAGTAGTGACAAAGAGCACTGAAAAACAACAGAAATATACATTACAACTGAACTCACAAAACAGATTTTGCATGAAATACACTACTCATGCTACATATTTCAGGTTCTGTGCACTACTCTAATTTTTGACATTTCAGTGCAAAGTTAAAATAGGCTAATGTTTAGTAGCAAATAAGTTTTTTGTCATTTTCACTGGTAAAATTTTTTTACTGAAAATTCCCAACATTCCCCGACGTATGGTCAATCCACTAACTTCCTGTTTTCCGGACAAGTGATCATCCATAGAAATCATTAGGCTCAACAAATTCCAGCCAAGCAGGAAGCTGACATACCCTTGCATCATCAATGCCGGAGATGGACGCCTCAGGTCTGTCAAGGACGAGAAATGCTGCCAGATTTGCAGTGTACGACGCCACAATGATCATTGCAAACCCGGCCCAGACCATACCCAGCACCCGGGCACTGAAACTGCGCGGCGTCCCTTCACATCACATCAGCAGCGATCACAATTCACCATACATTAACGTTGAAAACGCTTGTAATTTGCTATGCATTAATTCTGAAAATGTTTATAATTCAACAATTTTGAAAATGATAAGTTTCTACACTGCAACGTGCAAGTCTAAGCACAATGGCAATTCACACCTCGTTAAATGCCAGCCTTTGATATTTGAAGGGCATAAACTAAAGGCAAACTGAAAAATGCGAATAACTTAATCCTCAACACGCTAACAAATTCTGACAGCTAGCACATCTGCATGAATAATAACCTAATAGTAAGTCCATATTAGTTTAATTAAAGAATTTGGCAGACCAACAACTAAACCAAATAAATTGTGCTTAAAACATACCCACTTGCATGTAAGAAGCAAGATGATATATGCAGCGGAAAAAAACAGCGAGAAAAAAAATAAAAACACTCTTCATCAGTGCATTGTAAACATGTAAAATTATATATCAGTTTTTAAGTAAACAAGTCCGTAAAAAAACCGTTCAGCTCATGCATCACTTCAAACAATGTGAGAAAACATTTTTTTAAAATTTACAATAAATCATTCTCAGACACTGCCTGTACCTTCTCCGATGCCACTGTTGAGTAGGACGCCCCACGCAAACCACATTGCACTTGACAGATTGAGAGCATCCTCCTCCGCATCATCACTCTTTGCCAGCTTGAACCGACCGAACGGACTGAACCGATCGAGTAGGTACAGCACAAGGGCAACGACGTGGACTGACAGACCGACCAGAATCCACAGAGTGTTGCCGAACGGGTGCAGGAACGACCCAAGGTTTGAGTCTTTCACAGTCTGCACACCATCAACAACTAAGTATACAATGTCAACAGCACTTGCTCAACAACTGTCATTGATTATCATTCTATCAGTTTAACTCTGGTTTTTACGTGCAACAGCAGCTACTGCTGTGGCGCGTCTTAGCCATCGCAACTCTGTCCACCTGTCCATCACACGGGTGAATCAGTCAAAAACGGTGCAAGCTAGGATCACCAAATCTTCATTGTCGGCTGCCTGGAAGACTCTAGTTTCAGGAACCGTAAAGCTTCTCCATAAATTCGGAAGAGGTCACCTAAATGAGGGCGTTAAATGAGAGGGGGGTAGGGAAAATTTGAGATATCCAACGGATAAAGCGTTGGCTGAGCAATAGGTGGTGCCCTCTGGTGAGTACGAGTAAAACACTAGACACTATAGCAGCGGGTTGTCTGGTGGCCTCTGGCGACTGATTTTGTCATTGATAGCAGTTGTGTGAGACACAACTGTTGATACCAGTTGTACTTTGCACAGCAGTTCGTAAGCACATCAAATAGAAGCTTGAATGAGTTACCCAAGAAAACAGGTCCCATAAGTCAATACACCAAAACATTAAAATTGTACACAGAAGTCAAGGTAAAGATACCTTCTTGACAAGAATGGTGAGTCCCTGGTACTTGAATGGCTTCGAGAAGTCAATGTGTTCGGCGCGCTCAGGACTAATGGTCAGCGGTGCTACAATCATGTCCGCCTTACCACCAACCAGTTCACCAATCATCCCATTCCACGTCCGATGTGTGCTTCCGTTATGCTACAAGCACCAAGAAACAGCCAGAATGCTATTACAAGCATGTCGACAACGGACTGTTACCAGTAACCACTAATAAACGACAGTCACATAATTCCTGGCTAGTAGACCAATTGTGCAACACCAAAAGCAAAGCTACAAATCACTCACTGAGTGTTCTCATGAGTTTCTTAGTACATATCATCATAGTATAGGCTATAGCATGCCATGCAAATACAATCATGAATAAAGACAAAATGACAGAGACTTTTCTTATGGAAAAAACAATGAAGACTAGAAATTTGGGCAGAGTCCACCAAATGCCATAAGTCCAACTGCAGGAAAATTTAAGAAGGTGAAATTTCCCTTCTTGCAAAGTCATGTCTTTGCAAAATGGTCCAAACTCAAATGCATAAATTTACATACGCAAAACATGCAGTGTCATCTTTAAGTGGGTCGAAATGAGACAACGGAACTTTTTTGTTAATGGACAGTATTTCACCATATATTTTTCATTCAACAGAAAGGATGGCGTAGTTGATCTGTTGCCATTCCGAATCTTGATAACTTGTTCCGTTTCAGAGATATTTGCAGTCAAAGTCAAAAGTTGTAAAAAATTGCACTGAAATTTAGACTTTTTTTGCCATCGGAAATTTTAAGGGGTGGTACCCCCAAAAGTTGTACCC
>Ga0209671_1008786_pt1 | contig 10575 bp, 7 predicted proteins | sample WorMetHERISLAND2_2_FD_187401 | JGI IMG/M metagenome (GOLD analysis project Ga0209671, IMG submission 187401) | Marine gutless worms symbiont microbial communities from Max Planck institute for Marine Microbiology, Germany - Olavius geniculatus... | ecosystem: Host-associated > Annelida >...
GCAGCTGCCAGGTTATCATACCACCAATGCGAATGGTAACCCATCCTTCCCCTTTTTTCCTCTCCTTTCCCTCCTCCATCCTCACTTTGGCTTCCTTTCTATCCTTTTTCCTTCCCTTTGCTATCCCTTCTCTTTGCTTCCTCTTCGATTTCCCTCCTCTTAGCTGCCATAAAAGTAGGATCTCATAAATCCAGCTAAAGGATATGGAGGAGTACTGTGAGCTCCCAAAGTGCGATCTTGGCGGAGCTCCAATTAAAATCAAATTTGGTGCATTTTAGCCTTAAAATATGACATAAAATATGACAAATATAAAATATGTATATATAGCCGTGCCGACGAGAATTTTGATTAGTTCCTGAGAATCAACTGACCAAATTCAGTGCAGCTTAAACAATAAAGGCCAATCTGGACCAAAATGGGAGACACTCATTGTTGGTGGATGACAACTGACTTTATGCAAGTGAGCAGGTGGTGACTCAGCAGGCCTGCACAATCAGCAACAGTGCAACAGAGCAACAGAGCTAGCAGTGCAGTTCCACAATGCTCAGCTAGCACACAAATACGACACAATCTCTCAATGCAGCAATCCAGCTGTAGCACAATAAAAGATTAAAGGTGGTGATGCAGCTCTTTACGGGAAGCCCATCTCAGAGCTATGGAGCGTCACCTGCCGTATGGGATCACACAGTGTTACCTGCCACTCGACACAGGTAAACACACCCTGCTTTAACCCCAGCCAGATAGGCCAATACTCGACTTACCTACCCCGGTGGGTGGGGGGTTATGTACCACCGTGATGTTTTACCTGCTGCAGACACTCACCCATCTAAGTACTAACTAACTGGCCCAGGACAGACTAACTTTCAGACAACTAAGCCATGCAACCAACCATTAACAGTCAGTTTTCAGAACTTGACTAATACACAGCAGCAATCGAGCAGTCATGAGTCACCTGGTGAGCTCGGCATATCAGGTCAAGGTCGTGGCGGTTCAAGAACTTGCTCACTACATCAGCACCAAACGTGAAGGAAACTCCACGATCATTCTCACCCCATCCCTGGACGTCTTTGTCTGGGTCCGACCAGAGCAAATCACACAGCAGTCCTGCCAACAGACAAACACACATCCAAACAGATGTTAAACATGCTATTACTACAATGAAAGCAATGGAAATCTTGACAATAATCACACTTAAAGCAAAACACTGTAGAATTATTTGCCTGCATGACCTTGCATTATACTGTGCTGGCCAAATTGACAGAAATAGATAAAAGGACAAGTAAGACAAAACTGAATGGAGCCACACCCCTCTCCCGATCTCACATTCCGCAACCAATAGCAGCAGATAAAAATAGTGACAAATACAACTATCTCACTGCTATTCTTCACTCATCCTTAGACCAACATGATAACTACTAATTCCATACCAGCGACAAACTGCACAGCATACAGACCGGTGTCTGGGACATCAGTCGGCCTCATGATTCTACGAATCTGCTCCATTGACTGCAAGTCTGGAGACAAACCTGCACAACACGATGACACATACCGGTAAGTCAGCTTGCATCGATGAGTAACAACTCAAAATTTATCATCAAGTTGACTAACAGCTTTTAGCACAGAGACAGCAGTACAATCAGTGGTGTTGTGGGTTACACAAGTAATTTGAGCAAAGCTCACGAGATGCGCGAAAGCCTATAGCAGTTCCTGTTCGTAGGTAATCTTAGTCTATCTCCATTCATTTCGTCGTAATTCACTATTTTGCAGCCAAAAATTGCCAAAAAAATCACGTTAAATCAATATTTTTAGGGTTCAAGGTTATCCAAGGTTATCGATGTTAACATTCGTAAGAAGCTCCTCATCAGTGCTTGTTATGATAAGCAGCATGGCTGTGCCTATCTGCAACCATTTACACGCTAGATGAGCCAACAGAGTATAAATGACCACATTTTACAGGGGTACCTCTCGTTGACACCCACGTGCGCAAGCCTGCTTGAATCTAGAGGGTCCGACTTGGACTGCTAAAATCTACATTCCATGCTGAAAATTTCATACGCAGGTTGTCTTGGTCTATCTCCAGCCATTTTGGTGAAATCTACTCTTGAAATGCGTGTTGCAGCGCAAAATTGTGCAAAAAATTCACTAAAAACCCCTTTTTGGGGGTTCAAGGTCGTTCAAGGTCATCGATGTTGATAAATCTCAAAAGCCTGTCACCAGTGCTTGTTATGATAAGCAGCATGCCTGTGCCTATCTGCAACCGTGTTCGCGCTACACGAGATAACTGCGGTAAAATAGCCACTTTTTAGGGGGGTAGCTGTCTTTGACGCCCGCCTGCACCGGCCTCCTTGAACCTAGGGGGTCGAGACTTGGACTGCTAAAATCTACGTTGAGTGCTGAAAATTTTGTACGCAGGTTGTTTTGGTCTATCTCTAGCCATTTCGTCGCAATTCAGTGTTGAAATGTGCGCTGCATCCAAAAATTGCAAAAAATTCACTAAAAACCTCTCTTTGAGGGGTTCAAGGTCAATCAAGGTCATCGATGTTGATAAATCCAAAAAGCCTGTCACCAGTGCTTGTTATGATAAGCAGCATGTATGTACCTATCTGCAACCGTTTTCACGTTGTTCAAGCCAATAATGGCAAAATGACGTCTTTTTTAGGAGGGTACCCATCTTCAATGCCCTCGTTCGAGGGGAACCCCTGCACCCAGTGGCACAAAATTTTGTCACGATAAACTAGAGACATTGGGGCGGCTCACAGTGAAGATTTCGTGATCCTAGCTTGCACCATTTTGATACAAATCACGAGTGTGACAGACGGACAGACAGACAGACAAACAGACGCCCAGACGATGGCAAAGACGCGCGAAGCATTCTGCTTTCGCGCGTAAAAAGTTGTGAGTGGAAGGCGAGAGTCAAACAGTTGCAATTTTCCAACAGACAACTACAGATATCCAGCAGGAGATCATGAACACTCAAAAGTTCAATTATGCCTCCCAAATCTCCCAAAATAGAGGATTTTCAGCATCAAATTTTGTACTTTTGGAAGAAAATTTTCATTTCAAAGAAAAACTTTTCTAACAGGTAAAAACTCAAGTGGGGGAGTTATTGCTGACCTTGTCATGATGCCACTGAGTAGAGATACAAGGAAATCACATAGTTCACAAGGCTACTGATATCAGTGGTACACTAAACCAGAGATGAGGTCTTTGAGGACCAAAAATGTGGCCTTGGCCTCAAAAAAATAAGTACACTTACAATAATAAGCTATTACCATGCTCATACATCACAGCAATATGGAGCAAACGGCTGCTGGTTTGACTCCTGACTCATTAGTTAATAAATGGACAGACGCAGTTAGCATACAACAATACACAGTAACACAAAAATTACCTCCATGACAGCAGAATATTTTCTCATCAATAATTGCTGCAATCGGCAAACAGTTGAAACAATCGGTAAACGTTTTCCACAGTCGAATGTTGAATCGCCGTTTACCTGAGCAAAACATAACAGATAGAAATGTGATGTGAATGCCAAATTTGTAAATAAACAATAGTCTATTACAGCTAAGCTTCATACTGCATAACATACACTTTACGTAGAAAAATTCACAAAATACGAAAAATAACACTGGCAATAAACATGTATATATGACCTCAGAGCACATACATACACATACAGAGTGGGTCAACTGTTTTCTCAGCAACTGTTTAAAATCTTAATTTAAAATTTTACGTATTTATTTACTAAAACCTTCTACATCTAACTGCTAAGTAAAATGTGACTCTGTTGGAAAAAGATGGAGTTACAGACTGTTTAACATGACGCCTACCGATTTCTCAATATTCAAAAATGTTCCGGCTACAACACCAATTTTTGAAACAACACAGTTAAATAATGATCAGATGCCAAAATTACATTGTCACTGTGAATGTTCAAAGTGTCAAACGCCAGCTCCAAGCCACAACACCAGCCTCCAGTCGCCTTACTTGAGAAATCTTTTACAGCCTTGTCGATCAGTCCCTGTGGCAGGTTGCCTCAGATAACCTGAAGCGCTTCCTTGAGTTTGGTGCTTGTTTTTGGCATTGTTTTAAGCTCACGGTGAACGTCCAACATTGCACTCCATATGTGATAGTACATTGGGTTTATATTCGGCGAATTTGGAAGCCACTGGTCTTTTGTGATGAAATCTGGACAGCTGGCCTGCAGCCAGTTCTGTGTGCTGCGTGGCATTGCACGCTGTGTGTGCTAACGCACCGTCCTGCTGGAAGATGAATCCGGTGGGCAGCCAGCGATTGTTTTAAGGGAATGATAATTTAGTGCTAATTTCTAAACAAAATAAATTACTGTTTATCAAAACGTTACTGTTACATCATCGGTAGTAACATGGTAACCAGTTTTAAAAAATTAAATAGAATTTTTAGCTTAAACATTTTTCAATGCTGAAAAATCGATTAAAAAATCTATAACTTCGTCGTTTTTCAACAGAATCACATTTCACTTGGCAGTTAGATGTAGGACGCTTTAATAAATAATCCTGTAAAATGTCAGATTAAAATTCCAAATGGTTGCTGAGAAAAAAACCAAGAAACTTTAGAGATACTTTTTTTGGCCCACCCTGACAAGAGGCAGCATTCTTAGGTAAATATGGGTCATACTCAAGGACTGCAAATAACATGGTTAAAAACAACTTCTTTATACACTGTGCAACTTGGCAATATTTTGTCCCTGATCACAGTTTAACTTCACAGCCATGCTTTAAGCACTGCCAGTCAGCTAGCTCATTGGTTAGAATTGGTTTTAAAATAGTTCTGATAGTTCTGTGTGAAGCTGACAAACTGTGGAACTAAATTTTGCATCATCATAAAGCTTTGAAAATTTCTGCAATTTTTCTGGCCCATTTGTTGGTACCATTTTCTGTTCCCAAAAACTGAAAAACCAAACTGCTGTACAGGCAGACAAACAAACAACTTTAAATAAATAGTGACTGTCCGTATGAAGCAAGTACGTTTATGCTGTTACAAGAAAATAACAGATACTGACATTCATCGTAGAATCCGTAGATCCGATTAATGCTGGCACATTCGTGATTGCCTCTAAGCAGGAAGAAGTTCTCTGGATATTTGATCTTGTACGCCAGCAAAAGACAAATTGTTTCTAATGACTGCTTGCCACGGTCAACATAGTCGCCGAGAAAAAGATAGTTTGCTTCTGGAGGAAATCCACCATACTCAAACAATCTGAGAAGATCTGTGTATTGCCCGTGAACATCACCTGCAACAATTCAGCACTAAATAAATACTTGCTCTGACAGGTGAATCATAGTGTATCATATTATATCGAGATGGTAGACACAGTGTAAATCATTCTACATGCAGATACTCTGTGCAAAACTATATCTGATAATTAGCAAAAGGTGAACTACTCAAGGCATGATTTCTGAAGTCAAACATGTCAAATGGTAAACGTTTTTAGCTTTCGTTCATTGGTCGTCTGTCGACTTGTTTCATGAACAGCCAAAATGCCGACCAATTAATAAAAGCTAAAAACGTTTACCGTTTGACATGTTTGACTTCAAAAATCACGTCTTTATACCATCCACCAGTCTTGTTTAACCAACATACTGAACTTATGGTTCCAAAGCTACTCAACACAACAAAAGCACTGACGTAAGAGCAACATTAGCAACTAAAACTACAAACTCATTATTACTAGCTCTGAACAACCACTGGTAGCCAACATAAGTCATTAACATCATGGCGTCTACAATTCACTGACCTCCCTTTGTAACATAAGCAGAATAACCTTACCACATATTTTCAAAGGGGCCTCCAATTCCAGTAATATAGGCTGGCTCAGAAATATCTCGCGTGACTTGAGACACAATGCTCTTACTTCAGCCTCAGTCATGTGCACTGTCTTGCCCGGTCTGCATCCTCTCACTACAGATGACAAATTATTAACACAACAAATACAACAGCAATGTAAAGACATACGAGAACACCTGTGCTTTATGACTACCAATATTATCTTTCCACTTGTTGTCATATTGTTTGAAAAAACTAGAGCTGTCAAAGTGTTAATTTTTTTAACTCATTAATTAACATGTTATTAACGCACCCAGGCCCATCAAGAGGGAGAGTAGGGGGTAAGTTACTATGGGCCCCATGACATTTGGAGAGGCCCAGCCTGTAAAATATAGAAAGTTAGAAACACATTTTAAATATATAATCAACAATAACTGCGGAAAATATTCTTGTTGTTGAGTTATGTCAATTGAATAAGTGTACAATTCTACAGAGTGCTCGACCACCATGCTCACAAGCCTCGTTGTGTCTTGCAGGAGGAGACAGTAGGCTAATTTTTATCATTGCTTTGGTAAGCCTACATTACCTTGATTTAGTATCAGGCTAATAAGTGACCGCACTCAATAACCACATTACATCAACTAGCATTTTAATGTGCCAAATGTGCATCGCAAAACGCAAATACTGTACGTTTGTTGTTGCGATGAACAGCTCTAATATAGTGTCTCTGTCTGATCAGATATAGGGCTAACTATCTGCATACTATTCACGGTACTGGCAATTGTCTTTGATCGTGTGATACAATGCAAGACTTTCTTAATTAGGCCTACCTGAACAGACATCTCAGCCTTTGACGCGACAGCAACCGTTTTGTGAGTAGGCCTATTCAACCTGAATTATTTAGCTGTCTTTGATCATGCTTTAATGGTAGTCCATCAGGTGAAATATCGCAGTAGGCCTTCTTAATGACCTAGGCTACTTGAGTTAACCTTGCATTCGTGTGTGATGTGCCGGCTTATGCTCTTGAGTTAACAGACTTCAAAGCGTTTTAAGAGTTAAGCTGAAGATGTGATTACTTTGCCGACTGCATGACCATGCCATTTGTGATGTGCCGATGTCGATTTGAGACTCAAATTTAAGCCTAAGCGAAGTTGTTTATTTGATTTTATTTGAATTTTGCAGAATGCGAAAAAAATCTAACTTGGTGTAATTTGCGAAACATTCTGCAGGTAAAATTCTGCAAAATACACCTTTTCAAATGTCCACATTCTGCAATCCGCATTCGCAAAGTACATCAGCGAAATCACATGGTCACTTACTCGCAAATCTTGCAGTAATCACATCTTATTGCACATTTCATGAATCTTTGTCGTCAGAGGTTTCATTCGATTTCCAGACACACTAACTTTCTGGAACAGTAAGAGAGACTTTTTAACAACTTCAACATGAACTTTGCACAAAATCAAAACATCACACTGAACTGTCATGGCAGTCGACGTCGTAAACACCCGCTAATAAAACGTAACGTAACATCAAACATTATGTACATCAGATGTGCAGGAGTCTAAATACCAAAAACGACCACGTTTAGATCTTCAGACTTAGGTGTAGAATTAGGATTAGTTATAGGATTAAGGTTAAAAATAGTGTTAGGTTTAGGGTTATGGTTAGATTTAGGGTTAGATATAGTGTTTGTAGTTGCATATAATTGCAATTAAAATAACTAAAATCCAGTACAATCGGTGTCATAATCATTCTCGGTCGATAGACGCTTGAAGTAAACAGCTGTGACGTAGAGATCGCATTGTGTGCACGTTTGACTTGTTGCGAAATAGTTAGAAAAATGTGAAACGATCGTAAATACTTCTTTATTTTCGAACTTTAGACATCTTTGGCAGTTGATTAATGCAAGCGAGATCGGAAATTGGCGAGTAAGTGATCATGTGATTTCGCCAGTACATCTTCCCCTAACTATCCAGATCCAGATCCAGTGTCTGCGATGACACACAAAATAGCTCGATGTTATTTTCCATCCGCACGGACGGAAATGTAAGCAAATCTGAAGCTATTTGATGCTATGCTTCATCCTGATTGATTTCCAGACAAACACGATGCTTTTAAAATGCGTGCAGGTGCTTTGACGTTTAGTAAATGACGTAATTCTTCATAATTAATAATGTACATCATAACCGCTAATTTCTGACTCATTGATGCGCCAGTGGCTTCATAGCCCGATGACAAGGCCACAGTACCTATGGGCGCGCCTGTTTTCATATACACGGACGGAAAATAGTGTTCGTGCAGTTGCACTTTCTGTCCAACCATGGCGGACAGAAAATAGCGTCAGACTGATTTACTTTTCCGTCCGCGCGGACATTCATCCACAAGATAGATCACTGTGAGAGTAGGCAACGCCTCCGAAAAAAAAACTGCAAAAGGAAGAAAGCTGTAATATTTTGAGGTATTGTAAAACAACTGCGTTTGTCATCTCGCACAAATAAGCAAAAAATCACAGCTGTAAAACGTGATCAACCTTCAAGAAGTCTAGAAATCAAACTATCAACATTTAGCTCCGGCTCAGCCATTTTCCCTGATGACGTCACACTGAATGCTCTCAATTGCTCTGAAAAGAAGTAAAATAAGTAAAATGAGATACATTAGGCTAACCGGCGAAACCGCGTCGACGGTGTCGTGGTTTCCACACTCCGGTGACTGCAATCCCGGGATCCTGGGATCCGGGATTAAGAAATTTTTAATCCTGGGATTTCAGTATAAAAATCTACGTTTTTATGCGCGACAGCTATGCTAAGCGCGTATTAGCTAATCGCTATCGTAGAGGCGTCTGTCGGTTGTCCATATCCGTCCGTCCGTCCATCTGTCGATCATATCCTGCATTGGCATTGCATTAAAATGGCGAGTAGCTACAGCTAGAATCACAAAATCTTTCCTCTGGCTGCCAGAAGAACTCTAGTTTTGTGACAAAATTTCGTACGTGCTGCTGGGACGCTGGGTGATGCCTGCAAGGTGGGCAAGTCTGTGCCTACATGAAACCGCTATTACGCTAAACGGCTAAACGAGTCAATAAAATAACGGTTTTTAGGGAGAACTTCTATAGCCTTTTGACGCTTTCGTTCAAGGGGAATCCCATCACCCATCATTTTGGCCGACATTTCACCCAGTTGTCCATTTTTCAACTGCCTGCAGTAAAATTGCTTAAAGTGTTGGCTCACTATGCGAACGAGAGCAAGGAAACGCTTTTTCTATTCATTGACAGCAGTATCGATAATGTTCTGCTCCAGACCAATCCAGACTGTGCAAATCGCTTCTTGACTTTACAAACATTGTTAAACTTCACCTGGTAGACACACTGCTGCATGACAGTTAAATCTTGTAACAGACCGGCTGTTGGGGCCCACAGATTAGGACAAATGAAATTTATTGACGTTTTGTCATTCATTCCCCAGGTAGTGAAAAAAGCAGATGTTGGGTGAAATAAAAACTAAAACACTTATAAATAGCCAGTTGTGTCAGAAATATTTCTGCCAAAAATTATTAAAATCTGCTAATCTTTGTTCGAGTTACGATCGATAATGTCGGGGATGTTTTTTCAGGTTTTCTGTTTATTTCAACACATATTGCGCTTGATCTGTTTCCCTAGTTAGTGCAGAGGCATACAGGTAAGGTGGGAAATTGAACGGTAATTTGATGGCAAATTGTGTCGGGAAAATTTTTAGCAAAAATTATCAAAATCTGGTAATTGGTTTTCAAGTTACAGTCGAAAATGTCGGGGATGTTTTTTGAGACACAGTGTATATATACGTTAGTTACAGCCATGAACTATTAATTCACGTTATTACGCACGGTTATTTAATGTACATTGCTATAGTTGGCAATTGATACGATTAGTCCCAGTAAAATTCTCAGTTATCCAGCCTAGCCGCCGTTATTTAGAACCACCGCCGACGGAAAAAACTCGGTCGGCCGGTTTAGCACGATGCACGTAGAGTTTTGTTCATAATATGATACACATTTTTGAACCAGCTACAGTTATCTGACCAAAAAAGCCTATGGTAAAGTTTAGTTAGGCTCAGCTTTTTAAAGTTGTGATTTCTGACTAACCTTTTAGACGCCATGTTGTTGTTTGTCAACACAACAAAAACACAATAATTATATATACGGTAGGTACTGTAAGCTTATATTACACGTAACAATCATGAAGCCATGAAATTTACAAAAAATAATGCAAATTCTACACCGGTGTACTGTACAAAATTCGCATAAAATCAAGCAATAAATTACAATTATTAAAACGTCAGTAATGTCAGAAGACAGCAATGTGATTCGATGACCGACTGTCATAAATAATTATTAATTATTACAACATTTACAGTTTACACACGTACGCAGAGACGTAACTGTTGAACGATGACTAGTTCACTACGTCACATACGCTCTTCGGCGACTCGCACAAATTTAATTCTATTCGTGTTAAATAAAGCTGCAACCGATTGAAATTTTAATTTAATGACGTTGGTAATGTTTTAGTACAAAATTTTAATAAAATTTTAATCGATTAAAATGCTTTAATTAGTTAATTTTTTCAACGACTAATGAATTAATTAAATGTCAATTTCCGCCGCCATATATGGATCGAGAACTGCTCACAAATTTTACAGGCAGGTCAAATTAAAACAGATCTGCAGGTAAACAGTTTCACGCTCTGTCGCAGTTATTGTCGTACATCATTTTGTATGATATGTACGACAA
>Ga0209671_1008787_pt1 | contig 10575 bp, 4 predicted proteins | sample WorMetHERISLAND2_2_FD_187401 | JGI IMG/M metagenome (GOLD analysis project Ga0209671, IMG submission 187401) | Marine gutless worms symbiont microbial communities from Max Planck institute for Marine Microbiology, Germany - Olavius geniculatus... | ecosystem: Host-associated > Annelida >...
GTATTCTTGTTTGTTGAGGAATCTTTGACTTGTTAAGTTTGACCATGCTCTGGAAGAAAGCATGAACACGCGTCGGCGAAAGGTTATCAACCTGTCCTCAAATTTTAATGATTCAAAAAGCGTTTTTGCAAAGATTTACGTCTTATGAGTTATTATCTGTAATAAAATTGTTGGGTTTTTGTTATTTTTTTTTGTTGATGGAGATTTTTTTTACAGTAAAACAGCAAGAATTGGCGTAGATGTGGCATTATGCCTTTCGATAGCCAATGCGACGTCCTGCATAATGTTAGCAAAATTGTGTTTGATGTAACGTATTAAACATACCTTTTTTGATGGATCGGCATTGCAGTTGTTAATTTGATCGTTTTAACTTAGCATCATTTGAGTTTTAATGCAAGCGAAACAGAATTTGTCAACATCAGCATCTGAACCGGAAAAACATTAAACTTCACAAAGTAACGTTACGTATTCACAAATGCGAGCTATAGTAATCACAGTGTGTCAATATTCTATGCTTGTTTACATTTTCATGTTCGATGAAATGTCAGCGATTAAATGTGAAATATATGACCAGGTAGCATAGCTAACACTAACCCTAACCCTAAAACCTAACCCTAACCTTAACCCTAACCCTAATCCTAACCAAAATTTTTGTTCATGAGCGATTTAAAATGGCCTGGTGTTCGGCCATCGGTAACACCGGGCCACTTTAAATCGCTCGTGAGCAAAAATTAAGCAAAAACCTGCCAATTTTGTTTTAGATATCGACTAATAAGACGAAGTAGTGTGCAAAAAAGTAATTTAGAATGCAATGATCCGAGGACAGGTTGGTAAACGTTGGCCCATGCGTGACTTTCAGTTTTATAGGTGTGCGGAATAGTGTGTTTTTAGCAAAAGGAAATTAATCTAGGACATTCATCTCCAAGAGAATGGTGGAAAAGCTTATCAGATTGGCCTAAGTCTTTGTAGTATTTCTTGCTTTTTCTAGTTTTGTTGGCATTGTAGTCACATTATCAGTTACGGGTTTGTTTCCTCTTTAAAGGTTAGTGTTAGCTGCTGCATTCACTGCTGAGGCCTTTTCTTTCTGGCTGAACTTTGTATAAAACACACATGCACATTCTTTATTAGTTGTTCTGTTGGAATGTTTAATAATCACATATTGCAGTAAACTGCATGTGTTTTTTGAAAGTCTGCACTTCATGGAAATAAGGCAGATGTGACCAGTGCAGTCTTTATGTCTTTGTCATGAGTTGAATGTATTGGTGATTGGTGGTATAATTTGTAGATAGCAGCTGAGAGAAATCCTCAACGATTTGGTCGACTTTTTGCACACTTTGATGAGTTTTATGTTGTCCTTCATTTGCTGTTCGAGCACTACTACCTAGCTCGTTATGGTACTCTACTTTTTCTGAGTTTGTTTTCACATCATTTCTGTCATGTCTTTACATTGATGTTGCTACTGTTGTTTTTACGATGGTGAAGATTCAGCTTGAAAAAATGTTTACTGTTGCAGTCTCAAAAGATTTCTTTGGTAGACTTATAGACAGAGTGAAATATGTTTTGAGCAAATGCTATAAGCTGATTAAACAAAAGTGGTCTGCAGCATTTTGTATGTTAGTTAGCAGAGTAACTCTGCAAGTTATATTTTGGTGGAACAATATGAAAGTTAAAACTAAAGTGATTTGCTAAGTATTTAACTGATACTACCGTTAAAGAAATATACCGGTAGCGTTAATGTTTTTTTGCCGAATTATCACTGGACTGTTACTGTATTATTTTGTGCTGCATGCTTGTAATGCAGTGTGAATTTATGGATAACTGTGTTAGTTGTGATTTATTTATTTTGTGTGAATGCTATTTTAGATGCATCATTTTCAGAGAACTTTTATGGATTACGGCGTGTAGCATGCAAGCACCCGATGCCTGGAGAGTCAGCTAGCAATGCAGGTGATGGTGGAACTGATACTCAGATTGATCAAGATGAAGTCAGACATTTAACAACATCGGACCGACGACGTTCACTGTTGTTTCTTGTGAGTATGCTGTTGGTAATCACAATGTTATGTAGTCCTTGTCAACGTCAACGTCTGTGACTTTGACAGAGCATTACAAATGCTAGAAGTGCAGAGACAGATGAGTTTTGACCAAAAAGCTAGAGCAGAATGAAAAAAATTTGTTGCAGTTGTTAACTCAGTTGTGAAGTCTTAAAAACTCAAGTATTCATGTTTACTAATGTATGTAAGTACACAAGTAAGTAAGACGACTTAGAAGGCACAAATTTAGCAGTTAGCCACAAAGCACTGCATTGGAGTAGTTAACGGGCTGATTGCCAATGACTGTATGTTGTGCTCATTGAGTTGTACTGATGGATCTTGCATTTTTGTAAATAGATACACTGCATCCCAAAAAACTGACGTACATGTTATTTTTTATATCTTCAGCAAATATTAACCGATTTTCAAAATTTTTTCACTGGCACACTCTTTGGACAGTTGGCAATAAAGTAGTTATTAAATATCTTACCACACCTCAACTGTGTTGCTACACTACTCTGTGAATTATAGATATTCAAAAATCACTATAATCAGAATAAATACATCACAAAAACTTATCTTTTGAAACAATTTTCTGCTAATTTGCATACCAAAAATTAAATTACGTTTAGTTTGTGATACATTGCTGGCATTTGTAAACCAAAATGAACGATGTTATTGTGAATGATGGTTTTTAATTCAGTGACAAAATACTGGCATTGTAACGTGCCATTCAGCAACAAAGACACTGCAGGGATTAAAAATTTATATCAGTTCAAAGAGTACAGTTTGCAAAGGATACCAAAAGAATTTTTGAAGACAAACTGAAAAAGGAAGGACTGGGCACTTTACTAAGAATATTTGAGAAACGTGAAGCACCGACCAAAGGCATGAGGCTGCAAATCAAAACGCATGCATAACTAAACAGAACGGGATCACTGTGGATGAACTGCTAGACCTACTAAGCTAGAATGACTAGAAACAAACGTATCATTCAACACACAAGATACCCAAAGAGATAGTTCTAACCACGGTTTTCAATAGTGGACGTTTTGGTGTAAATACGCACAAAAATTTCAGCCTGTACACCCAAATTTTAAGGCGTGGACGTCACGACGTCCAAATCAATTTGCTTCTTATTACATTTATTTGTCTATAATAAGCTGGAAATTGACGTCAAAATCTGTTTTCCAATGTTTTGTTAGTTCAATAATTTTTGCTGACTGTCGTATTTCTGAATACTTCATTTCATGAAGATGTGGCACGGCAACCATATTTACTTATTCTATGAACAGTTCTGATCCAAAAACTGCAATTTTCGTTTTGCATGAAGCTACTAAAATTGAATGTTGCTTGTTTTTACAAGAAAGCCCAGCTGTTGCTAGGGAAGATGCGCTACAGCCTATATAGCTCCTGTTGCACTACTGATCTTTAAGGTCATCCAAGGTCAATAATTTTCATGTCATTTGAAAGCCAATATGTGACTTTCTGTTAGTGATTAATAGGTAACTTGGCCTTATCTTTCATTGTTTCTGAGATACAGCTACTTATAGCTTGAAACTTTCCATTAGAAATTGTGGCGAAACTGCTGCAGATGGAGACATGGTTACTATTGACAGCTTATAGGAAGTCACCCCTATCCAATAGTACCATCGCCGACCCTCTACAACTAACCGTTTAGTTACATTACCGCGTGATTGGCATACCATAGTGCGTTATGACCAAAGACGTTATCTAACGTCTTTGGTCATGACCCTCTGACGTCATCCAAGGCCAATGATTTTCATGTCATTTGAAAGCCAATATGCGATTTCCTATTAGTAATCAATAGCTATCTAGGCCCTATCTTGCACCGATTTACCACAATACATCCGTGACAGACAGAGCAACAGACAGATTGACAGACAGACGACAGTTGTGTCACAGACACGCTATTCAGCATGGCTGTAGCATGTAAGAAAACCACGACCTACGTTGGTGGTGCGTTAGTGACACATATGTAGTAAGTCTTGTTTTGCCTTAAGTTTTTGCTTGATTTTTCTTGTAGGCCTACTGCATGACTTTCAGATTTTGTACACTGACGTCCAAATTTTTTTAGCTTGGAAGTCATGACGTCCTGTAAATTCAGGTCTATCGAAACCCTGGTTCTAACACAGTGTACATAGCATCGTATAGATCATTCACTGCTTTCTTAGTCTGAAGTGTCTTCTTCGTTTACCAATGTGATTGTTTCCTATTGCCAGTTTTTCTTACATTTATATTTTACAAAGTATTGTAGCGGTACAGTTCAGTACAGTTAAGGTATGGTTGGATATTCAATAATCACTTCATTGCCAATGGTCCAGAAAGTGTGCTGGTGAAAGAATTTCAAAATCGGTTAATATTTCATGAAGATATAGAAATAACAAAGTGTGAGGTTTTTGGGGACACAGTGTATATTATTATGCAACCATCCTAATAGGCCACATTACGGACTTTGCCCATCTTTTTGTCTGTCCATTTGTCTATCATGTATGGGTTTCTAACTTCAGAGAAAATAAAAACACGGCTAGGTGGTCAGCTGTATATGATGCTGGCTCTGGACTGTTATGTTCGCTTGTATAACATTGTCTAACCGTGTGTGTTGGTTTATGGTGGTAGGTTGCTGTGCCATACATAAAGACTAAGTTAGATGCATGGTATGAACATTTATCTGAGTTGTCGGTCACTTCACAACAACACCATGCCATTGTCAGTGTCAAATTCGTTATCATTTTTTTGCTGACACCAGTGTCTATTTATGGTTGACTGTGCACTTTATACACTTTATACAAACGTTGCTCTTCAACTCTGTTGAATAGAAATCTTGTTTCTGTCCATTCTGATTTAGTAGTTTATCTTTAATTTACTGACTTAGTTTGCAATTTGTCACTTTATTTCTTTGATTTTTGATTAGCTGTTTTTTTTTGGTATAATCTTATTTCTTTTTGGTATAAGGATATCCAGCCTATATTTCTGCTACACCGGTTACAGTTTGGCTCAGTGTGGTGGTTTGGCTTTGTGGGTTATGTTGTTTGTTGCATCGGTGGAATCAACCGATGCCAAGCCCGGTTATTACTCGGATGGATGATCATTGTGTTAGACGGCTAAACCATCTCAGTCACCCAGGTCAACTCAGCCTGGCCATCCCTCCATGGTTAGGCACAATAAGTATCGGTGAAAGCTGGAATGTAAACAGGCACACTGCACGATGCACCAATCTCGTATCAACCATCTATGGTCTGGCAGTGTAAACTGGTGTCTGGCTGAGGGCTAAGGAAACAGAGGTCATTGCCGCCCCATGAGTCTTGTTGCTTGGGAAGGACTTTCCATTTTTTACGTCAGTTACATTGATTTTACTTTTTAGAGTGGGTGAAACTGGAGTAACTCCAGGAAAATTGGCCGTTGTGCGTTGTGGTAGTCATATTACATGCAACAGCAGCTACTGCTGTAGCACGTCTTAGACATCGCAATTCTGTCTGTTTGTCTGTCCGTCTGTCTGTTTGTCCGTCACACGGGTGGATCAGTCAAGACGGTGCAAGCTAGGATCATTAAATCTTCACCCTCAGCTGCCTGGAAGACTCTAGTTTCAGGAACCATAAAGCTTTTCCATAAATTCGAAGGGGGTCACCCCGAACAAGGGCGCTAAATGAGAGGGGGGTAGGAAAAATTTGTGATTTCCAGCCGATATGGCGTTGGCTGAGCGAGATAGGTCGCGCCCTCTGGTGAGTACGAGTAAAACACTACAGATAATTTGCCGCTGGTCGTCTGGCGCCCTCTGGCAACTGACATAGACTTTGTTTTACTGGGCTTTCAAACATGTATCACTGTTGCGTGTTCCCGTTTGCGTTAGCTAGGCTTTTCTTGTATATACTTGTTGTAGTTGTTGTTGTTGCTTGTCTCTGTTTAGTTTATCTGCAGCAAGGATGTTTTGAAACTGTTTATTTTTATGCAAGTGAAAAAAAGTTGCAAACGAACTTTGATGTAATTTGTTGGAGTGGTTTGGCATGGCAGAAGATGGAGGCGGTTAGATGTCAACAGCGATTCAGACTTTCTAGTGGATTCTATAATTATACAGGATTTTTTTGCCATTAAGAGATAGACATACCGTATAGACTAAGACTTTGTTGTGTTCGCCTGGTGGCAGCACCAACCTTAGCAGACTGATTTCTTAGATCTTTGAATGCTCTGGTTTTGTTTGCTTTCATCTCAGACAGTTATGCATTGGTCACATCAACAAAGTTACTCGATGTTGATCTGGGTTAGTACTGAGATGGGTGACCTTTCACAGGTATACCATCTTCGTATTCGAGCAAGCCACCCAGGTCAACTCAGCCTGGCCATTCCTCCATGGGTAGGTAGAATGAGTACTGACGTGATGGGTGCTTTTTGGCGTTTTCTTAACACTTGAGTTGCTTACTGTCAAAAATCTGCTGTGAATCAGTGTTGTGTTTCATTAGTGTCAGTAATCTTTGTTTCTGTCAAATGTCCAGTTTGGAATATTTTCAAGTGTCCGATTTAAAATTTTTTTATCGTATTTCGATAAAACCATCGCATTGTGCAATGTTTGAGGTTGCATCAACTAGCTATTCGTATTTTATTCGTATTTGGCCGAATAATATTATACATTATTTTTATTTGGCCGAATAGTAAAATCTACTATTTGGTACAGCCCTAGTTACAGGAAGAAACAGCAAGTTCTGGTACCAGGACTGCTGGCATACTGATCCAGTTTTTAGTTTTGGTTATGTGCTGGGTGTCAATTAGAGCTGGCCATCCGGCCAACTTGGGCTGTATGCTGCCTTAATTGTGTTTAACTCTTGCCAGCTGAAAGTGCCAAAAAGGGGATGAGCTCCTATGCAATGGTCGTAGTGGTCTATAAAAGTATTCTTTTACTTCTTTTTCTGGTTTTCTTAAATGTTTGCTGTGTTTCAGTTGCTGCGTCGTCATCATTTGTACCGTGCATTCCTCGCAGTGTATCCATTGCTACATGCACTCTGGGAAGCTTCGGTTCTCTACTTTCAGTTGGCCTTTACGTTTGCCAGAAGTTGGTGTCACTCCCCGTGTCTGTTTCTTGCCAATCTGATGCTGCGCCATTTAACCGATGAAGAAATCGCTGCCAGCCAATCAGTACCTGTGTCACTGAGGGCAGTGTTAAGGGGCAAAAGGTAAGGTCTGTTTATTTTTTATTAACGTCTTCGTGTTGTTTATCGTCCATCTTATGATTTTGTGTTGTTTTGTAACGTTGTTGTTATTTTTACTGTTACTAACTGCAGTATAATATAATTAATTGCATGTCGTGGGTTTTTGATTGTCACTCAGCAATGTCGTTGTAGGCAGATGTGAAAGCTATTTATTAGTAGTAATGATAGCAGTAGCCATGACCAGACCAATCAGCCTGAGCCTCAGATTTTCCTAAACTGGCAGCTACAGTACTACACTCACCATTGCCATTTATTACTACTCGGCTTGAAAGCTGATGCTCATTTTTCAATCCCGTGTCGACCTAGCTTGCTGGCTTCATACCAAGATGGTTTAGCCGCCCTATCCAAGTACTAACCGGTCACTGTGTAAAGCAATTTCATTGATTGACACAGTGTTTCTGCTAGGCCATGCCACCAACTCATTATTTGTGTTGAAAAGGTTATTATGTATATGATGTTTTGTTTTGAAGCAGGAATATAATACATGTATTCTGCATATGTTATATGTGATGTATGTAACAAAAATGTTTCATTTTGTTTATAATACTAAGAAAGTAGGTTAGTAGTATAATTTAAGGACTCAAGTTTTCAGATGATTTAATGCCAAATGAATGGCCTAAGTCTGCTAACACATGATGCATGAAACGTTACTGCACATATGCAGTGTCGTGTCTATGTTTCACATCAGTTACTTATTGATGGTCATCTGTAGTTTGCCAGGGCAAATGTTGACAGTCATTGTCAGACTGTTGAGCTGGTCTGCAGTCATTCTGTCTACATCACTATCAACGGCTGTCTTCTTCATTCAGTTCTTACACTGGTTCTATTCAGATGACCAGCGAGCTTCAGTCATCACTTCTCTACCAAACCCTGGACCACCACCAGTATAAACGTATTCACACCGTGGGCGATAAAAAACGTGGCACTTTGTTTTTGTTCATATCTTCGTCAGTTATTGATCAATTTTCAAAATTTTTTCACTGGCACAATTGGTCAATAATTGGCAAAGATATGGACATAAGTAAAGTGCACGTTTTTTATGGCTCACCCTGTATATTGTTTTTGTGAAAACTGGCTCACACTTTTTTGCTTCAGAGTTCAAACAACTCCTTTGCAAAACTTTCTCCTGCATGTAGAAGTTTTTCTAAGATTTTCCTAAGGTCTTTGTGTACGTTAGTTCTTCCTAATTCAGTAACTTAGTTGTCTGTCAGTTTTTGTAACTTTTTCATACGTTGCTGTTACAATTTTTCACACTTGCATTTTTTCTTAGTGTTTTTACATGTCATATTTTTTCGAAGTTTTTTGTAACTTGGACTTACTTACTTTTTTTAAAAAAAGTTTTTAAAACTGACATGTTTGTTTTTTATCTTCATACATTATTTTGGGCTAATTTAATCATGTACTTCTGAAAGTATCTGATCATCATTATTCGTCATTTACCTTTTGTTGTGTTTTAATGTATTTGATGGTGCCTCATGTCAGGCCACTGAATTGCTCCTGGAAAATTGATAAATCCAGTAGGTGGAGATAGTAGATCAATGTTGATTTTGCCGAGGCAAGATTTGAGAAAATTGTTTAACAAAAGAAATGGAACATGAAAAGCATGAAGATGAACTAGATGTAAAGATGTTGCCACTAGCAGGCAGATGTTGAAGGTTAAATGTTAATTGAAGGTTAAATGTTAAGGGGTGTTCGTGGTTGTTTATGTGAACCTGCAAGTGAACCCATTTCAGAGTTACGGAGCATCACCTGCCATATGAGATCAAACAGTATTACCTGCCACTCGACACAGATAAGCTCACCCTACCTAAACCACAGCCAGACAGTACAGTACTTGATTTACCTATTGCGGAGGGATGGAAGGCTGAGTTGACCTCTGACAGGTGCTACGTGTTGTACGAGTATAGGCCTATCTGTCTGCGTGTCTGTACATCAGTGTCGTGAGTTTAAAAAAAGTTGGTGGGACAGGAAATTGCAATTTTTGGACAGAATTTCAACAGATAACAGCAAATTTCTGACAAAGGATATTGTGAGTGCTCAAAATTTTAATTTTACCCCTAAATTTTTCTAAAGTGGGGTTCTTTAGTCTCAAACTGTGCATTTTTAGACAAAAATTTTTCAACAAGAAGAAGACTTCTCAACAATTTTTCAACAGTTTAAGATTGGGAGGAGGGCAATGGCTCCTCCTTGCCTCCCTTTCTGGTGGCAACATCACTGAGTATGTACAGGTTGTGGCAAAAAAGTGGACCCCTAAAGTTTACGCCGTTTTCTCAGCAACCGTTTTGGATTTTAATATGAAATTTTACGGCTTTAATTAAAGAAACCTTTACATCTAATTGCCAAGTAAAATGTGATTCTGTTGAAAAACGACGAAGTTATAGACTTTTTAACATGACCGCCTACCGATTTTTTAGCATTAAAAATGTTCAAGCTAAAAATGCTATTTAATTTTCAAAACTGGTTATACGTTACTGCCGATGACGTCACAGTGACGTTTGGATAAACAGTAATATATATTGTTTATAAATTATCACTAAATTATCGTTCCTATAAAGCAATCGCCGGCTGCCCACGGGATTCATCTTTCAGCAGGACGGCGCGCTGGGCGCGTTAGCACACACAGCGCGCAACGCCACGCAGCGCACAGAATTGGCTGCGGGCCAGCTGTCCAGATATCGTCACAAAAGACCAATGGCCTCCAAATTCGCTGAATATAAACCCAATGGACTATCACATATAGAGTGCAATGTTGGAGGCTTACCGCAAACTTAAATCAAAGCCGAAAACAAGCGCCAAACTCAAGGAAGCGCTTCGGGTTATCTGGGGCAACCTGCCACAGGGACCAATCGACAAAACTGTAAAAGATTTCTCAAATAAGGCGACTGGAGGCTGATGTTGTAGATTGGAGCTGGCGGTGAACACTTCAAACGTTCGCAGCGACAATGGAATTCTGGCATCTGATCATTAGTTAACTGTGTTGTTTCAACGATGTTATTAATTGGTGTTGTAGCCAAAACATTTTTGAATGCTGAAAAATCGGTAGGAGGTCATGATAAAAAGTCTATAACTTCGTCATTTTTCAACAGAATCACATTTAATTTGGCAGTTAGATGTAGAATGTGTTAGTAAATAAATATGTAAAATTTCAAGTTATATTCCAAACATTTGCTGAGAAAACGGCGAAAAACTTTAGGGGTCTACTTTTTTGCTGCACTCTGTATGTATGTGTGATGGTGTTGTAGATGCCACTGGCGACAGCGACAGCCAGTGAATGTCATCTCAGCAACGTCTGTCCTCTGTGTAATAAACTGCGAGTTAAC
>Ga0209671_1008788_pt1 | contig 10574 bp, 9 predicted proteins | sample WorMetHERISLAND2_2_FD_187401 | JGI IMG/M metagenome (GOLD analysis project Ga0209671, IMG submission 187401) | Marine gutless worms symbiont microbial communities from Max Planck institute for Marine Microbiology, Germany - Olavius geniculatus... | ecosystem: Host-associated > Annelida >...
GGTTAGAGATCGGCCGATGATTCTGTGGCTCTTCAGGGTCCAGTCCGGGTTTCTTGACGACTGGCGTGATAATTGCCGTCTTCTGCGTTGCCGGAAGCGACCCTTCTCTGAGCGATGCATTACACATCGCACAGATAAATGGTAGCAGTATGTCGACCGATTCCAACAGGGCGCTCGTCGGAATTGGGTCGAGTGAGCAGGTCTTTGGAGGTGAACCTAACAGTAGTTTTCGGATGTCCTGCTTCATGTTTTCTTGAAATGACGTAAACTGCTTCCCGGTGTACGATGTAAAAATTGGTGGGTCAGAATTTCCAGTTTCGGCACGAACAGCAGATACCCTGAAACTTTTACTTTGCCCGTAGACCTATACTCTGCTGGACGCACGAATCAATGCGCATTGGGTTCTGTGAGTGACCTTCACGCTCGTGTGGGGTTCCGCGGCATCAAAAAAGGTTGAAAAACACTGGTCTAAAGTGTTTTTTCATTTACCTAAATTTTTCTTATTATCATTAGTTTTTGCTTACATTTATATTTCACAAGGTAGTGTAGAAACGCATTTACCATGTGATGGGATGTATAGTAATTAAATTATTGCAAATTGTCTGCAGAGTGTGCCAGTTAAAGAATTTTGAAAATTGGTCAATAATTGGTGAAGATACTGACAAAAGTAAATTGCCACATTTTTATGGCTCACAGTGTGTATATACTGTACAAACAGAAAAGTAATTTTACTTGAATCTGTGAGCTTAAGTTGGGGCACATTCTCCTGTTTCTGGTGTCTGGTAACGACACTGTGTGATCTCATATGGCAGGTGACGCTCTGCAGCTCTGCAGCTCTGCAGTGGGTTTCCCATGCAACGCTGTACACATCTTTAACCCTTTGACTTGGTTTTTATGCACTGAGCTTAGTTTGGTCGGACGCAGACTTACATCATATGTCGGAGAGACCATGACAATTTCATGTCGTCCGCGAGCGCAGCAGGACGTGGACTGGAGACATCGAGCTACGGAGAGAGGGTTTGAGGACTACATCTACTCCAACGGAGTGATGTATGAGAGATTCCGTGACAGGATGTCAGTCGTCAGGTCACGTGATGGTGACTACAACCTGGTTATTAGCAATGTCAGCGTCAATGACAGCGGCATTTATATCTGTATTGAAGAAAGCGGCCTTGGCACTGGCTATATCTACCGCCTGACGGTTTCTGGTAATACAGTTTTGCTTATTTATCATACATTGTTTCAGTCAGTTTGGGTATGGCATGTTGCAGACATTACTTTGCAAGCAAAAACTGCTAGAAGTGCAGTTATTTTTTATTACTTACAACAAATTATTTTAGCGCATTAGAGACTTGCTTTGATGCACTATACAGATGCCACTCAGATCAGGTCACTCAACTGCTCAGAAATAACAATTACAGTTGCAGTGAACTGGTGAGCCGGACAGAAAAACTGTTTATAAGCAACACTAACAGCTATTGTTTATACCTGAAGTTATAGGGTCCTATGCATTTTTGGCCAATAGTCAGGATTTCCAACTTTATAAAAGTTGTATTACAGAGGGTTTCTTTAATTAGAAGTATCTTTTAGCTTGTTGTATATATTGCTATGCCTTTATGTGTATGTATTACTGATCAGTTATTTTTCATGTAATACTTGTGCAATGTTTTGTCATTTGTAACCAATTCTTTCCTCATTTAGCAATTTTAAATTATTTTTTAGGATGAAATCCTTGATTTTGAATTTCTTTGTATGCCTTGGATATCATTAGAATAGAGGTGCTTCATGACATTGCACTATATAATAATACTGACATTGACGTTGGCATCATGGTTTTATTACATGTGAGATATGTTTGGGTCTATTCCTGGCATGGACAGTCTGGATATTCAGAGATTATGTAAATTGTTGTTTCAGTGCTGTATATTTAGTTGAGTTGTAGCAAAATTTTTCTGTCTCTGGCTGTAGTTGTTGTTGTTGTTATTTCAGCTGAAGCTCGGCCAACGTCAGAGACGTTTACATCAGCAACTGTTGATGATGGTCATGGGACTGTGGCAGTTATAGTTTTAGTTCTCGTTGTTATTTTCATCACCGTCTTTATCCTCATCAGTTCGTTGTTGCTTTATCGATATTGGTGAGATTTTTGTTTTGCTTTGTTGTATTTTTGCCAGCCTGTTAATTCTATTTTAGCTGCATAATAGCAGTCATGATAATACTAATAGTAGTACAGTCATTATTTTGCATAATGCCACAGCTGTAGCTGTTCAAGTTTATTTATCTATGTTTTATTATGCCTCCGCCAATGTAATTGGCCAAAGGCATAATGTTTCCATGCATCCCTTCGTGTGTCCGTGCGTGAGTCCCAAACAAACATTGGTAGCATGATATAGTGGGCATTTGTTGAATCTTGACAGAATTTGATTAAACTTTCACCACTAATGGACTTAGAAGCAAGATTTCTAGTTGCAATACAAAAAATATTTTGATGACCTTATTTTAAATGCTAAACTGGTTTATAGATTGAGTGAAAAAGTTACAGTTTTACTTTTCTGTTTTTGTATTTTTAATTGCAGGGAGCAAGCATTTAGAAAGTGTTTTGCTGCTCCAATAAGTAGAGTTGAATGTCCTGAAACGGAACTGCAGCCATTGACTGGTAATACTTATAAAATATTCTTAAATATTCAACTGTTGACGCTGTTGTAATGGCATATTTTGCACACCTAACAAAAATATTATTTATCAGCTAGGCAATTTTTTCGTAGTTATTCTAGTTATTCTAGGGTACACCATTTCATTTCCACAAAATGCACTTTTTGGAGTTCCTGAAGTGAGACTTTCTGCACATTAGAATTATATTATGGTTAACTTTCCTGTTTTGCCCAAACTGTGACAGCATAACTTGTATAAGCTGAAATAATATGTGCACTTGTTTGTCAGCTTTAGAAGTCAGGAGTAACAGTTAGTTGTTGAGATTTTCAGACATTTTCAAAGTCAAAACAAACGGCAGAGTTCGCTACAGTACATGTGTGAAGTCGTCGTATCCGCCACTACATTGTATATTGTAGAAAAAAAACGAAGAAAAATGAATTTTGTGCATCTTATTGTCTCTTGATTGATTGGTATTATTGTATAGCAGCGGCTTGTCTGTTTTTAAACCTCGAATGAATGAATGAAGGTAAATAAGCATGCAGGACAGAACCTCGAGGTGCAGATGCAAATCAACTGTTAATTATTTGACAGTGTAATGACGAATGTTTGACTCCGTTGTCTTGTTTTTCTGACACTGCGTGTGTAACTGTGTATGTGTATTTTCGTTGTGGAAAGCGCCTCCGGCTCCGCATGACGTCACCGTGCTGGAAAAGTCGTCGGACACGATACGCCTGCAGTGGACGTACGTGGACGTGACTGCGGGTGTGACGTTCCGCATACTCTATCGTCCCCAGGCTGCTGCTGCTGCTGATGATGATGTTGATGATGCTATACAATGGATGCAGAGCGCTGAGATTACGCCTGCTAATGAGTACACGTTGACGGGGCTACAGCCGCTAACCGTCTATCAGTTGTGTGTTGTGGCTCTCATTGGGTCGCACCAAACGCCCCACAGTGACGTCATCGTCTGCCAAACTGATCAACTACACGCCTCGCTTGGTATATAGCTCAGTTCCGTTCTTTCTTTTATTCTGCGGCTGTTCTAATGAGCCGTATTACGGGTCTTGCCCGTACACGTCTGTTCGTCCATCCCTTTGTCTGTCTGTCTATCTAATATGGTCTTGTAGCTCGCAGATTTGAAAAGGCACAGAAAACCAATTGAGTTGTGTATTGTTGATATCATAGTGTTTAATGTTGGCTGTTTCGACGGCAGGATCGTCAGTCTGTGCATGGTTCCCGCTTGATGATTGATTGATTGATCGATTGATTGTCTGGAATAATTTGCATGCCTGACAGACCTGGGGACTCTATCTTTTGACACGTTTAAACGCTATTTTAACTTTCCTGTTCGCTAGCTACTAATCTTCGACGCTGCAGCACATTGGCGACGTTTTATGCCTCTGCGATTGTGCAGTACTTTTAGTAGAATCAGGGTAAAAGTTTCTTTCAATTTTTGTTCCAGTTTTTGCATCCCCCTCCCTACTGTTTTCTGCTCTTATTTGTCAGATGTGGTTGCGCCTGAGATTACGGACGCAAAGTGTGGGACCGATCAAGTGACGTTATGGTGGAGACTCAGTTACTGCCAGGAGAAGCCTATGAATTATGTCGTTAAGTATCGCAAGAAGGCTAGTGATGCACGGTGGAACGAAATTTACGATATCTCCGGCGAGACTTACACCATCGAAGACTTGCTGCCGTCGACTCAGTACATATTGCAAGTCATCGCGTACACGGATTGTAAGCCATCTACATTCAGTCTCCCGAGCGAGGAGAAAGAGTGCAAGACCACACGAGGTAAAGTGAAGTCCATTTCTAAGCGTATTTAATGATCAAGTCATGATTGAATGAATAGATAATGCTATAGTAAAAGTGAGCACTTAGCCTGGTCTGTGCCATTATGCACATATCTGATTCGTTTGCGACATATGGCACTATTCAAGCATGTTTTTATTGCAATATTGAGTTCACAATTGAATGGACGATACAGCGTAGAACACCTCGACAGCAGATATTAGATTAACATGATGACACGGAATCAAGGAGATAATTATCTTTTTTAACAGATTGCCAGAGAAAAAAAGTAACAATAAGTTCTTTACGAAAATACTTTTATTGTCTTCACCAAAGACTGGGAGCAACGAAAATTCTTGAAAATTTTCAAAACTTTTTTGTCAAGACCGAGACGACGAGGACCAGTACTTTTTATTTCGTCTCCGGTAGATGCGCTACAAAACCACGACTTTGGTCTTGAGAACTACATCAGTGGTATAAACTTTAAAACGTGCTTTCAAACTACATTGCAAAATATTGCAAAAAGGGTAAACGGATTTCAGTGGAGTATGTAGTTTAAGAAAGACAACTTTAACGTGCGACTATTTAAACTTTTCTGTTGGCTGGCTATAATATTGGCTGCAACACCTTGCTGGGCTGCGTTTGCAGAGTTGCCAAGGCAACCGATGCGTCTGCTCGTAGCCCAAACAACGCCCACGTCCGTGACTCTGGCCTGGTACACGGACACCGCTGAAGCAGTGTCGTTCACAGTGCAGTACAGACCAAGCAGACATACCACTACCACGGACCACTGGATCTCAGTGGACGACATTGCAACCATTGAACATACGGTCACTGGACTGAAGCCTTTCACGGAGTATGAGATGAGAGTCTTAGCTGTAGGCGAAGCAGGCAACAGCCCACCCAGTGAATTTGTGGAAGTACGAACACTCAAACAACCTTCAGGTGAGTTGTAGTTGTTGTTGTACTAGTTGTACATGTAGTAGTAGTCCAGATGAGGGTCTTAGCTGTAGGCGAGGCAGGCAACAGTCTATTTAGCGAACCTGTTGAAGTGTGAACCCTCAAACAAATCCCTGTGAGTTGTAGTTATTGTTGTGGTTGTAGTTATAGTAGTAGTACGTGTATTAGTAGTGTCAGATAAGATTCTTAGCTGTCGGCAAAGCAGGCATCAACCCACCTAGAGAACCAGTGGAAGTACGAACGCTGAAACAACCACCCGGTGAGTTGTAGTAGTTCTCATAGTTGTAGTTGTAGTAGTAGTACTGTACAGTACTCTACTAGTAGTAGTATATTCAAACAAGCTTCTTGTCTTGTGGCTGTGTAGTGATCTCGATTTCTGGTTTGCATGTGGTAACCAAATAGGTCGTCAGAATACTGAGGGGATTGAACATTCTATCCCACTCCCCCAGACGGCTGTTACACTGAGCTTAGAGATTTCGTGAGTAGAAGATGAACAGCTGTGATTTGTTTTAGTGATAACAGGAAATTAACTGACTGACGTAATGTTTGTAGCAGAAGTACATCTGCCGGTGATGCACGTCGACAAGCGACTGCATGGTTACTCATTCAACGAACGTAATTATATTATAATTATAATTATATGTAATTACTTTATCTATAATTTATATTTATTACTTTTCATATTTTTGGCTTACCGTGCTAACGGTTGTGCCTGTGACACAAGCCATCGTCTGTTGTTTGTCTGTTACGTAGGTATTATGGCCAAATGGTACGTCGTAGGGGATCGGCGATGGTACCGTTAAATAAGGTGATGACAAGTTGCTATATGGCTAGGCTGTCAACAGTAACCATATTTCTATCTGCAGCGGTTTGACCTTAATGTTAAATGCAAAGTTGCTGCCTGCATTTATCATCCACGTGCGCCATACCGTAACGCATGAATTTAAGTTGATTTTTATTCAGCAAACAGTGAAATGTCAACAATCATTAACACATACGTTGAGTTTGGAATTGGACATGGGCAGTTGCCCAGCTTTTGCATTCATAACCGTCATCAGTTTTTTTAGACAGCTGATCGATCGCTGGAGTCAGTGTGTTTAGCTGAGCCTAGCATTCGATTAGCACACGTTTTAGCTGGTCAGTTTCTGAAATTTTGTGACCATGCTATCTGTTGCAATGCCCCCACACTGAATAATTCACAGAATTTCAATCTGGACTTTTTGGCAGTGAGTTTTTGAGTTCAATGAACTCGGGCACATGGGAGTGCAGGCAAATGCTTAATTTTAGGGGTAATGAAGATTTAAGCAAATTAGGCAAAGAGTATTTGAATGATTTGCTATGCAAGTTCGACCCCTTTTGTTGACAGCATTCTAAAACTTTTGACGTATTACACGTCTTTCTATGGGTAACCATTGCTGAGTTATCAACGCTCAAACAGGTCCGGTTTTTTTGGTCCACTCTGTATGTCTATTTGCATGCAAGATGAATCGGAGTTACTTGTTGTCAGCACTGTCGGACGCTCTCTCGTAAAAGGCATGTTTGTGCATTCTGCTGTCGTATTTATTTTATTGTATATTTTTTTCGTGTAAAGTGTAGTTGTGTCTCTGAAGTAAGTTCGAATTGATTGAGCGATTGATTATGGTGCAGGAGGTCAACTGCGTGATGAGAACGGCAAACCGTTCGTGTTCAAAGTACACAATTCTGACACCAGAAATCAGAAACGATACGACACCATTGGAGCGGTTGGTCATTTAAGTCCAAGTCGCATAATTTTAAGTAACTGTTGTTAAGCGCTAATTGGCTTAATCAAATGCTACTTTGTCAATGTTCATTAATTTTCTGGTTGCTAATTCATCTTAATACCCTAAAAATTAAGTCTAAAGTTCTCACTTTTCTCTTGTCACGGCTTCGGTTATTTTCGGAAATGTGACCTGACGTACAGGAGGACTGCTAACTGTCTTTATTGCCTTGCAAATGCAGCTTAATTTACGGCCAAATATCCTTAGAAGGCATAATATTTCATCAACAGTTAGTCAAACAAAAAACCTCAATATTCTAGCACATTCTTAATTTTACTAACTGCACACTGCACGTCTAGTAGGGAACAGATAAACAATTATTTCTACTATAATTCCGACATTATTCTGAGTAAAACCGATGGATTTACTATGTTTTCAATGCGAATGTCAGTTTGTCAACAAAGCGTCCTTATTGTGAAATGTGGCACGTTCGGGTGCGTTCGGCTGGTACAACATATTTTTCTGAAAATTTCTTCAAAGCGATGTTTTTTTATTTCATTCGATCAGCATATTGTTAATTAATGTTATATTTTACAAATATTTAGCCAATATCGTTTTTTCGTGCGACCTGGCCTTTAACATCAATTTATATTATAATGTTTTGTTCATTGCACACTGCAGTAAGTTATTAAACCAATTATATAATATTTGATACAGAACGCACTAAAAATAATGGTTAGTTTATTTCATGAAAGACACAAAGTAGCAGAAGTAAAATTTTGTGGAGGTTTTTGCATAAGTCAGGTTCATATGTTAATGCTGAATCGATGAGGCAAAATCTGTAATTTACGTTTTATTTTGTAATTTCATGTCATTTTGTGTCTTGTGTGTTTTGAAGGCAATAACTGACGAGATCTACAGACTGCTGGAGTCACGATGTGGACTGCAAAAAGTCTTATTGCCAGTCAGTATTATATTCGAAAACATCTCTAGCTGATTTTTGGTTTAGCTAATATTGACTACGTGCATCATTATCTGATAAGCTGTCTGTTTTCGGGAAAGGATCGACCTTCTAGAGATGATCGAGTCTTTTTGCTTTGACAGTTTTGATTTCATTTTGCTTTCAGGCAGTGAATTTCGTTGATTTTAGTAGAGATGTCAAAGCACCCATTCCCGTCGAGAGGAAGAGTAGGGGTGAGTTACCCTAGGCCCCACGACGTTTGGGGGGAGCGCCTGTAGAATATAGAAAGTTAGGATCACAATGGTACCGGCCCGCTATTCTGAAGGTCCACTATTCCGAAAGTCCATTGTGCAGATACGCGCCACAGTGCTAACGTTTGGGTTAAAGTTAAGGTTAAGGTTAAGGTTAGGGTTTGAGTTAGGATTAGGGTTAGGGTCAGCTTTAGGGATGGGTTAGGCTTAGGGTTAGTGGGAATAGTAGACTTTCAGAATAGCGGACCTTCGGAATAGCGGACACAAATCTCAACAATAACTGACGTCATATCTAGCATAGAAATCTATTAGCCTGTCGTTGGAATAATTATTTAATTACAGTAGTGATGAAATGGCAACTAGGCCTACAGTTTAGTTATTCTGCTTGAATTCATTTTCATTCTATTGTCAAGTAACCACAGTTTAACGGAAGACTGAAACTTTTGCTTTACAGAATTTAGTAAATTGACATAAATTTACGTACATGCGCTAACTTTTTTTGATGCACATTAATTTTTTTAATGCACGTTAATTTATTAACGCATTAACGCGTTAATTAATGCATTAATTTGACAGCTCTACTTTTTAGACGGATTCGATACAAGTAACCAGTTGTTGTTGGCGCCAGTTGCTGAGAAACCATGCAGTCTGCCATGACATTAGATAAACGACAAACCGCAGTGAGTGCAGTCTGTTTATTTATGTTAAGGTATGTTTGTGTTCGCACAGTGTGGAGTGCAGGCTATGGAGCCGCACAGTTTCATCTTTACCACTCCACGCTGGATGACTTGCGCTGACCGTCTGCTCATCATCATCCACGGCTCAGGCGTCGTCAGGGCTGGACAGTGGTCCAGGAAGTATGTCATCAATAATTGGCGTTGTGGCAGAGGTCAGAGGATAGAGTAACAGGGAGAGCAGTTGTCCTTAAATTTTAGTTCGTTGAAAAATTTTGTTTTTGTTGGAAAATATTTCGTCCAAAGATATAAAATTTAAGGCTAAAAATCACTCACATTGGAGAAATTTTGGGGGTAAAGTTGAAATTTTTAGCAACTATAATATCTTCTGTCAGAAATTTTTTAGCTGTTTGTTAGAAAATGCAACTTTCTGTCTCACCCAGTTTTTTAACTTAGGCCTACGACGCCGCTGCATCACTTAAGGTGCGTTCTCACGCTAAACGTGGGGACCATCTCAATTGAATTGGTTATGTATCCACTTTTCTGGGGTAAGGTAGGGCTTAATTGAACAGTTAATTGAGATGGTCCCCGCGCTTAGCGCGCGTTAAGGCGCGTGATTCGCGTTACGCGGGGTAACGCGGGTTGACGCGAACAGTGAGAGCGCACCTTTAGTCTCCTACTCTCAATGGGACGAGAAATATAAAATAGAGCTGTCTAATTAATGCGTCCAAAAAAGCAAAACAAACAGATTAATAATGTCATCGGATAACAAGGAAGTAATTAATGTAGATATAAATGCAGATACACTGTTTGTCCGAATACAGTACGTAATGAAACAGTCAGCTGATACTTGTGTTTTGTGCTAAAACATTTTAATTAGCGTGAAGCATCGTGCACATTCTCTGCAACAGTTGAGATGCGTTTTGTAGCCATGCTGTGGAAACAGTCTTCTAGCTCATCTGAGACAAACTGACAGTTTAAGCGGCTGCTAAAGACTTTGTTGAAATCGCGGCACGTTGTGGCTAATACCCCGTTTACACGATGAAGCAAACATGAAGCAAACATATTCAATATTCACGTGCCCGACGTGTGCTCTAAATTTGCTTGATGTTTGTTTCACGTTTTCTTCATTATGTAATCGGGATATCACTTACTTACTCGTACTTGCTTACAGGGGCGTCATTTGGGGGGACCGGAGGGGTCTATGGACCAAGGATTGAAGGATTTATGATTTTAATTTTTTCTTTGTAAATCGTAAATCAATGTTACTGCTGCAAGAACAATACGTTACGTGGACTGAGACCCCAAAGATTACTGATACCCCAATGATTTACTGATGATGTTAGGCTTACTTACTTACTTATGTTGTGTTGGTGCCACTAGGCTGATAATGAACAATGATCTGGACAAAGGCTCACAGATTCCGTACATCGAGCGCGCCGTCAGAGAAGGCTTCGAGGTGGTAGTTTTGAACACGAACCTTAACAAATTCCCGGACTTGCCGCGAGACAGCCCTGGAGTAAACATCGTCAAAGTACCGGTATATGAC
>Ga0209671_1008789_pt1 | contig 10574 bp, 5 predicted proteins | sample WorMetHERISLAND2_2_FD_187401 | JGI IMG/M metagenome (GOLD analysis project Ga0209671, IMG submission 187401) | Marine gutless worms symbiont microbial communities from Max Planck institute for Marine Microbiology, Germany - Olavius geniculatus... | ecosystem: Host-associated > Annelida >...
CATCTAAACATTTAGATTGGCTGCTGTAAAGTCGAATTACACGCGTCTGAACTTCTGCAATTGAAGGCGGCGATTGAACTTGTGTTCTTGTGCGATTTTGCGCAAAATGTTAGTTTTGCGGTTTTGAAACTTATAGGCCTACGCAAAATCCGATAAGCAACAGCTAGGCGACTGAAATTTTGCAGGAATGTTTATAGCCGTCCATTCTAACATTGCGTATACTTTGACCCAAATTGCGCCTTAAATGTGGCCGCTAGGCGGCGCCAAAATTTGCATGGCGGCCTATGGCGAAAAAGGGTTAAGCTATCTTTTAAGGCCAAAAAAACGCAACGATTTCATTTGAATATGGCAGTATACTTGCGCTGCTACAATGTGTGCGAATTTTAGAAAAATTGCAACGTTGAAAATAAGTTTGCCAATACTGGTAATGCAAAATTTTCGAAAAATAGTCATGAAATGGGCTAGGGGAGCGATATCGAAATTCTGTCTTCGGCGTTTGAGGCATTGACCTTTCCAATAAACGTGCCAAATTTGGTGCAGATCGTTTCTGAAATGGCGGAGCTGCTACTTTTTTTCGATTTTGCATGGGCCTTTATGGAAACGACTTAGCCAACGAATCACAATTTAAAAATTCAAACATCACCATTACACAGTGTCAGAAGAACTATGCTCAGTTGCTGACTGTGTAATGGTAAAGTTAACTTTGAATGTTTAAATTGTGATTTGTGCTGTTTATATCTACAACCACAATGTCATCCTTACACTGTATATAAACTGAACAGTTTTTTTTACATAAATATGGTTTTACGTCTGTTAGTTGTACAAACGTAAAACCATATGCATGAGTGCACTGCAACGGACATCCGTTGCCCAAGGTTGCCACAGCGTCTGCACATGATGACATGAACTACGAAAGCGCATGCTATGCAAAAGTTCTGTCTTAGCTATACCAAAGACGTCCGTTCGTCTGTTGGTGTGGATGTCATGCTGTGGTATTGTGTCAGAACGATGCAAGCTAGAATCATGAAATCTTCACTGTCTGCGCATCAAAATTATAGTCAACCTTATGAAAATCGGTCCTCTGTATTCCGGTCCTCTATTTTCTATCTTTTGAAATTAGGTTCTTTATTTTCCGGTCTTCCAATTTTCGGTCCTGCATTTTTAGCGCATCCTACAGCGCATTAGAAACGTTTCACGTCTTTGCGCGATAAATTGATTGTGTCTGTCGTATTGTGACGTGTTGTACTGTGTTAGAGTGCCAGTGTAACACGACCGGTAGCAACAGTGGCGTCTGCGAACCGTTCAGTGGACAGTGTCCGTGTAAAGCCAATGTTTTCACACTCCACTGCAGTCAGTGTAAACCGTACCATTTCAACTTCTTCTCCGGTCTCGGCTGCTCACGTCAGTTGTGTTTTATTCATAGTTTATTCTGATTATTTATTACACGATGCAAAATATCAGTCCGTTAAACTAGTTTCTTTATTGTGGATAATACATTTATTTTACAGTTTATAAGAGTTGTAAAGAGTCGCTATGCTAATTTTGAAATGATAGTTTATTTTATTGTTTTTGCGCTATTGAATTTTGTCTATTTTAATGTCGTAACCGTAACATGCCTTTGAATGGCTTTGGACACCGCCTGTATGTGTCTCAATTGTGCTATCTAATTTGTAGGCCTCTATTTGATACGGAAATTTTTCGTAGCACTTCATGTAATGAATTGCTATTCTGCGTACATAATAACTGACCAAGTTTTCGTTGCATATCGTACGAGTTGGCTGCAATCTAATTTTATACTGGTAACAGTTGAGTAGTTTTATTCGCAAGCTTTTTAATTTTTCAAAAATTACGTTTCGCATTTTTCGTCAGTAGCAACTAACGACCACGTGATCAGTGAAGAAATCAGGATAGAGACAAAACTCCTGCCTTGCGACAATACCGACATATGTATGGTGTTTCTTCGTGGGGGCTTTGTACTCGGAGACGCCGTTTCCGGAATCCTACCAATTATCAAAACTGTTTATTAATTCATTTAGCTATTTCAATATTAACTTATTTCAGCGTTATTTTGTTAAAGTTTGGTTTGTTGTTTTGTCGTATTGGCAGCGTGCAACTGTAGCGATCTCGGGTCGTTGAGCGCAGAATGTGATGACGTCACCGGAGTGTGTGTATGTCGCTCCAACGTCACCGGTGTTAAATGTGATCGATGTCTCGACCAACACTACGGACTTTTCACCGGTTCTCTATTCGTACAATACATTCTCATCCTCATCGGCATCATCTGGCCGACTTGGCGTCCTACCCTGGAGGGATGGAAAATGAGTGGTAGCGCAAGGGCAAAAACTTGCGATTAATAGGACGGTGGTGTGTCTGCTGGCTGCACCGCGGGCTACATTGTTTACTAGCATGGACATGCATAGTCCCGAGACTATATAAAGTGCTTTTTGCGGTCAAGTAGTGTAAGCGGTGCTGTAGTAAGTACCGGTCCTTTACCTTTACCGTGCCTTTATGATTTATTACTGCTAGCCTACTACTTCGTGAAGCATGGTAACATTAAAACTAATAAGCTAATCTGTGCTATTTATGGGTTACGGTCTTTGGACAGGTCAATCATTTCAGTATATAATGCACTAGCCAGATCGACTCAGCCTTCTACCCATCCGGGGTAGGTAGATCGGTGCCAGTTTATCTGGCTGCATGGGGGTTGAAACGGAGCGGGACACGGTAACATTAAAACTAATAAGCTAATCTATGGGTCATCGACACTGCGTGACACCATATGGCAGGTGACGCTCCGTATCTTTGAAATGACGTTCCATGAAGAGTCTTTTTGTCACTGTGTCAGGTGCGGGCTGCGTTCCATGTGAGTGTAACGACCAGTATTCGTACAACAACAGATGTCAGGACAGCGGTCAGTGTCCGTGCAAACCGGGCGTATCCGGTCTCCAGTGCGACCGCTGTGCTGACGGGTAAGCAACGCTGTCGTGCTCACAGATTTCTTCCTTTCTCGCAGTCGCGCCGCTTAAATCAGTGGTGACGGCTGCAGTCTTTCACGGATGAGTTGCCAGTGAAGTTTTCGTGATCCTAGCTTGCGTCGTTTTGACAGGGCAGTACGGTGTGACGGACACACTGACGGACACCTCTACAATAACTAAGACAGGGCTTCTGCTTATAACAAGCTATGCTAACGCCCTGTAAAAAACGGCCAGCAGTGGCGGCCACTGGCGGCGGATACGAGGTCTGAAAGCGCGTACAGAGCGACATACGGTAACTGAACTGAAATGACATAGGCCTAGTTAGTCTTAGTTCAGTTCAGTTCAGTTCAGTTATGTGACTCTGTACGCGTCTTAACATGTGCAATGGCGTTGTGGCAGAGTTTTTACGCGCGACAGCATGTAATGTTACAGCGCGATTATACGCCGTGAGCTACGAAGAGTGCAAACTTTATTATTATTTTGTTCACCAGTATCTGCGCCAAATACCGATCGATTTTGTACACGCGACAGCATGTACTGCTATAGAGCGTTTTAGCTTTCACAATTCTGTTTGTTTCTGTCTGTTTGTCACACGAGTGGATCAGTTAAAGTCAAAAATGGTGCAAGCCAGGATCACCAAATCTTCACTGTCGGCTGCTTGCAAGACTTTAGTTTCTGGATCCGAAAAGCTTTTCCATAAATTCGAAAGGAGTCACCGCCAGCAAATGCGTTAAATGAAATGGGAGTAGAAAAAAATGCGATTTTTGGCCAATAAGTCGCCGTATCTCAGAAACGGTGCAAGATAGGGCCAAGGTTACTAATAATCACTAGGCCACATACACTGTAGCTACTCCGATAGGCCTAAGACGCGCAAGGCATTCTGCTGTCGCGTTAAAAACGAAACGTCTGATTTCAAAAACTACGAAAAACAGTCCACCGATCTGTAAATGTGGTCCAGCGAATTACAGGCCGAAACTTACACTTTTGCCTTTTTATGGAAGAAAAGTACTGTTTTTATCCTCAGCAAATCCAGAAAATAAAAAAAATTACTAAAACAAAAAGGAGTAATTGAATATGTGGCCTAATGCAAAATATTTCTGCAGTAGATGCACCGCCTCCCGTTCACATTTCTATGTGCTTCCTCTGGGTGGTGCTGTATAGGCACTACAATTTGACGTCGGACGGATGCCTGGAATGCGGTTGTGACGTCTACGGCACAATGACGTCATCATCATCATCAGCATCAGCAGCAGCATCTCTGAGGTGTGATAATGTAACCGGAACTTGTCAATGTCGAGCCAACACGGAGGGCACGCGCTGTGACACCTGCCGCCCAGGTACACGACATCTGTTTAAGCAAAGGTGTATGAGGAATACGACCTGCTTCGTCGTAAAAGGAGAGGAAAATTTTGAGCCTTTCGAACGTGACTTAGCTATAATCCGTATTTTGGACCTAAGCCTAAATTGTATCGACTCTCATTCTAGCCTGCCATTGCAGACTTTGGCTGGTTGCTATGTATGGCTGGCAACGAATCGTCTATCTAATTTACCGTACTATACTAGCCGCTAATGCCTATGACAACAAACGCCAAAATTGACGCTTTAAGATAATATATTGTAATAAACACACAATAATACGCAGTAACAGTTAGCATAAACAACTATCATTACATTTCTACGTAAAATGGCTGGCTAACTTTACATTTAATCGTTCTTTCTTGCGGCAAAGCAAGCAGCCTAGCATGCGAGCATACGCAATACGCCTGAACTGCCGTTGATGGCTGACGCCGATTCAAATTCTCCAAGCTTCTGTCGTCATCGTTTGACGTCCAAATCACCTGCTGATGTCGTCCTTGTTGACTAATAACGATCTCGACGTCGGGTCGCGTGGAACACTACACGTTGTCCCGGAATTACCCAGAAATTCACGGTTAGTCGACAACACCTTCTCGCCAAGTCGATGAAGATTCCGTGTCCAGGCCCGAATCGTCAGACTCTATTCTGTCAGCACTTTCAACGTTCACGTAGCCTCTCTGTCGGACTACGACCATCTTCGTGGCTTTCAGTGTCTCAATACAAATTCTCACGTGAGAAATATATTGTTTCTTACTTTAAAATCCACATTTGTGAGCCTATCAATGGCTCGTAACATCTCACCACTTGAAATTATCTCTTGACTTGTCTTGTTTTCAATTGACCGTTAATCTTAGTGATGCTCGAATTCTCAGTTCTGTAAACATTTAATTTCGGCAATGTTCCAGTGTTGTGGTTGATGCCCAGGACTGGCAGGAAACAAGCAAGCGTTACATATGCGGATTATAGTCTTCTATCGTATGCCAGCCTTGCTATAAAATATTGGTGTGCAATTTACAGCCATTTAAGGTTTATTAGAAAATCTCAAAATCGACTGCGCCGGTCACACTAGGGGAGCTTACAGCGTTTCCCGTACTTCTAGCTGCGTTTAGAGAAAGGGTTCTGGAAAGGAAGGATAGGTTAAACGATAAAGAAAAGAAAAAATAAAAAGGGAAAATGACTAGTAACAGAGGAACTTTCTACACGTTGCTGTGCAACCAATGCACGCACCTGTTAGTCCAGGAGATGGTATCGTCAGAGCGACTTACGACGTAAGTCTTATGACATGTACTGTAATGCAAAGTAGGTGTAACCATGCATCGGTGTCGTGGGTGAACGTAGTAGGTGGGGCAGGAAATAACAATTTTCCAACGGGACAGCTGCAAATTTCCGATAATGGAGATAAGGCTGCTCAAAATCTATATTCTGCACCTTAATCTTCCCAAAATGGAGGTTTTTGTCCCCCGATTTGGCATTTTTGAGCGAAACTGTTTCACAAGAAGAAAATTATCGTACAATTTTTCAACAATCTACAATAAGTTGTTTGTTTCATTTTCGTTCCGTTTAGTTTTGTCGTTTTATACGCTCTTTCAAGGCGCGTAACTGAACTGAACTGAACTGAATTGACCAATTGGCGAGCCGTAATGCATTACTGTTTGCCCATTGGTCAGTTCAGTTCAGTACAGTTTCGTTCAGTTCTGTTGTTGTGTACGCGCCTTTAGGCTTCTATGGTCTGGGTGCGTGGCACGTTGGTGGCTGTTTACCGTGTCACTGCTCCGGTCATTCCACAGACTGTGTCAGTGCCCCAGGCTGGTACCAGACCTCCGTGTCTTCTCAGTGGAACCTGGTAGACGGACTGACGCAGGATGATCAGTTCTGGACTGCCGTCGATGAGAATGGGCGTAACGTCAGCATCAGCTATCCCACCCTCGTCGACCAATCACAGACATCGTAAGACGGTTAATTTTTTTTTAAAATTTTATGCGCGAAAGCAGCTATTGCATGCTTTAGCGTGTCTTAACCATCGCAATTCTGTCTCTTTGTCTGTCACACGGGTGGATCAGTCAAAAACGGTGCAAGCTAGGATCACCAAATCTTCACCGTCGGCTGCCTGGAAACTTTAGTTGCAGGTTCCGTAAAGCTTTTCCATAAATTCGAAGGGGGTCACTCCTAACGAGGGCGCTAAATGAGAGGAAAAATTTGCGATTTTTAGCCAATAAGTCGCTGTATCTCAGTAACGATGCGAGATAGGGCCTAGGCTACTATTAATCACTAATAAAAAGTCGTACCCTGGCTTTTGATTGGCACTAAATTTAATGACCTTGGATGACCTTAAACGCTACAACAGGGTTTTTATGGATTTTTCAGCGATTTTGGGCTGCGAGACACATTTCAAGAGCGAATTGCGTCGAAATCAATTGAGATAGACAGGAACAAGCTGCATATAAAATTTTCAGCATTAAACGTAAACTTTGATGGTCTAAGTCTCGATATTCTATGTTTATGGAATCCTGCGCACGAAGGCATCAAAGAGCGGTACCCTTGTAAAAGTTCGTTATTTAACCGTTGTTGGCCAGTCTTTTGTGAAAACGGTTGCAGATCACCATGAGCGTGCTGTCTATCACAACAAGCACTAGTAACGAGCTTTTTAGTCCTATCAACATCGATGACTTTAAAAAACCCTGAACTTCCAAAATAAAGGGTTTATTGATTTTTGCGATCGTCGGCTGCAGCGTACACTCCAAGAATGAACTGCGATGAAATGGCTCGAGATAGACTGACAGTTTGCGAACATGAACTGCTATAGGCTTTCGCGCGTCTCGTGAGCATTAGCTCAAATTTCTTGTTTTTAAGTTGTCGTTATGTGCTTTCTTAGTTTTAGTTTTTTTTCGATCCCGGACTTCTATCCGTTCCGTAGCCTATCTGTTTATTGATTTTTCTTTGGTTTTTACAGGGCGTCAGCATAGCTTGCTGCGCAGACTGCAGAAGCCCTGTTTTAGCTATCGCGAAGGTGTCTGTCTGTCCGTGTGTCTGTCGCACACTGACTGTCTGTCAAAACGGTGCAATCCCCAAGATCGCGAGATTTTCACTGTCAAATAGTTCTTCCGAAATCAACGACCTTAGATGGCCTTGAACGGCTGAGCCGCACGCTGCTTCAAAAATGATTTGTCTGTCGAAGCTTACTGTGGGAATTTGAAAAAAAAGATAAACCCGTATTTTTAACAGCAGGGACTCCACTTTCAGACAGTATAGTTTGTACGTATATGCATTGGAATTTTTGTGGCGCAGGTGACTTGAACGACGGTAAATGGCCAGAACCAGCGATGTTTAGTACCGTAATTTCTGTCGTTATAATTTTCGGATCCTTTAGAGCTGAAGCCAGTATATTATTTTGCGACGCCATGGTGACCCTAAAACGATAGACCCTAAATGATTTTGATATGCCATTTACAGCTAAAAGATCTGTTCTCATTAATTGTTTTTGCTAGATTTTCCTGCGTCGATTTCGAAAACAACTATGTAAAAACAAATGAAGATACTTTTATCGCATTGTGTTGTAAGCGTATAACGTTTAGTAGCGACTGCAAAGAGTCGGTGCAATGATAGAAAGAAAGACAATCGTTTCCATGCGATAGTCTGAAAATGCATACAAGCATATACAAATAGCTATTGAAAGCGACATGACTAATTAACAAACTACGCGTAATAACTGTATAAGTGAGCTACAACGTTCATTGCCGTGATTACGTTGTACAGTAGTTCCGAAGTGATCAAACAACTTCGAACTTTACAAAAAACTGAGATGTATGCCACCCCACACGCGTAGAATCATAGCAACGTTCTATTGACTTTAAATACAGTAATCGATTGTCACAAGTCATGAGATTGATTCAGCGTACAGGAGGCCTATCAGCGAGCGATAAGTCATTCTCAGCACTAGATGTTCTAGACAAACGTCATTGTCAGCTTCGCAAACGACGTTTTGATAGAATGAGAGAATCAGGCGAAGCGTTTCACGAAGCTGCGACTCTTTGCGGCGCAGCTTTTTCTGACACTCGGCCATCAGATACAACGATAGATTCGCCGTAGAAATTGCACGATACTCGGGATGTGCCGTCAGTACGGACGACATGGGACACAGGAGCCGAAGCAGTCCATAGAATGATACCAGCTCTCCGTCCAGCAAACAGAGCAACTCTGGACATTCCAGTAGATATAACTGTGAACAGCCAACGGGAAGCAGACCTTCGACGCGATTCCGACACATTTCCAGACATTCTTCAAAGCGACCGCATTTGTAAGCGTACAGAGCCTCGAACTCGTTGATAGCAGGAAATTGCTTAGAGTGCAGTTCTTCAACCATCCTCTGTCGATAGACTATCAGTTTCTCAAGTGCCACTAGTTCCAGTGTTGTGACCAACATGGAACTGAATGCATCGTTACTGGCAGTTTCAGCCAAGCTTGTGTTCGGTATTTTAGCGAACTGCGTTTGCACGACATTGTACAGAAGCATATCGCTCAGAAGCGGTCGATCAGTCGTAGCCAAATGACGCCGATACCTCGTAAATTGCTTTCTCGTTGCAGCAGCAGAGCATTGTAAATATAAATAGTGTGCTAATGGTGTCACGGTCATTGTCTGTTGGTGCGTTAGTAATGGCTGTTCGTCGAAGTTTATCACGTTTCTTTGCACGTGCTCATAGAACGCAATCAAGCCAAACACGGCATCGATATTTTTATCAATTTGTGGCAGACATCTTGCTCCAATTCTAGACACACCGTGGTACTTCAGTTGCTCACAACCTGTTTCGACGTTCAGCACTTGTTTGCAGTGATCGATTGCTGCCTGACGATGTCCCGAGTTATAGTAGAGAGCCGCCAGTAAGACATGCACCACACAGCGAGTAGATTCCTGTCCGTGTCTGAGAGAACGGTGTAGATATGCTTTTGACATCTCGTTGTTTGACATCTCTTTTGACATCTCCGAGGCATTGCTGCTGACACCACGCGAACTTACTAGCTCAATTGCCTTTCTGATGGACAAGCATCCCCAAGACTTGACTTCTCCGTCCGTATCATCGACGCTGGCAATGCAGGAGCCAAACAGTGTCCACAAGATGTCCAGAAGATCCCCCGTCAGTGAGTGTAACGATATTTTGTTCGCAACCCACAAACTTGTGATGGCAAGGCAGTAATCTTGTCGATTTCTATTAAAATTTTGTACTCCTCTTAAAAGCATTTGTATCCCTGTGGCATCTCGGCAGAGATGTATAAAAGCCAACATTAGAACTTCAGACAAGTTGAGTTCATTGTAGAATACTTGCGGTAGTTCGCTCAGTCGAAAGTCAATGGCGGCATCTATGGCTTTCTCTACTTTTTCAGATGAACGAATATCTTCAAACAGTGCCGATACTCCAGCGGGACAGCTTTGTATGCACTGACATATATAATTCTCGATGAACCACGACAACAGAAATGATTCATCTGCTAAACTTTGCAGTCTCATAGAAACGATGACAGAACCATCATTATCCTGCATGAAGTGACGGAGAAGATTGCAGTTACTAATGAAATAGTGTTGACAATGTTTGACTGCGACCCAGTCGGAAAGTTTATGCAACAACGCGCTGCAGATTTTGATAAGGGAAGACTCTGCGGACCACCAACTTTGTGGTTTTTGTTCGCACTCCCACAACATCAACGTCTTTATGTGGAAATTGCTCAGCTTCGTCGAATCATGGTCATCGTCGTCGTCGGTTTCTGACAGAACCGTGCGTTTCATAACAAAACGCAACATATGATAGATGATCTGTTGTACAGGCGTCCAGCTGCGTAGAAGTATGATTTCTGCTCGTGAGAATGACAGTCTGCATTGATAGTCACTCATCCATTCGTCATGTTTACAGCTAGCATATACTGCTCCAACTAAGTCACATCCGCTGCTAACAACCATGTTAATAGTTTCCACGTCTGGCCAATCGTAATCTCTGCTTCTTGAAGGCCAACCGGCGGCTTGTGGCGGCCAAGCAAAGCAGTGTACACAGGGGACAAAATCAAGAGATGAAGTATGAAAATACTCGCTTATTTTGCTATTGCGCATAGCCGGACCGTGAAAGTCAGTCATCGACGGCAGTACGCAAAAAAAGTTTTTCACTTCTTCATTCTGACATCGCTGAAGCAATTCGGGTAGGTATTTACATACCCGAATTGCTTCAGCGATGTGAATGAAGAAGTGAAAAACTTTTTTTG
>Ga0209671_1008790_pt1 | contig 10574 bp, 6 predicted proteins | sample WorMetHERISLAND2_2_FD_187401 | JGI IMG/M metagenome (GOLD analysis project Ga0209671, IMG submission 187401) | Marine gutless worms symbiont microbial communities from Max Planck institute for Marine Microbiology, Germany - Olavius geniculatus... | ecosystem: Host-associated > Annelida >...
GTTTTAAATGATGTATAATATGCGGGGAAATGTTTAAACATAAAATTTGCCATGTTCCGATGTTCGGTGGGCATTGACTCAGATTTTGACCCGTATACGGGCATGAAAATTTCAGGCGGAAGCCGTCTACACGGAATGGTAGGGGAAGATAAAAAAGAAAAGAAAGAGAGGGGCCGTCTGGATATTTTGTTCAATGCCCTCGAGTTCCTTGTGACGTCAGTCTGTAGATCTACTGATGTGAGTAATGTTCATACCTGCTCATCGTCGTCGGTAGCAAGTCCACTGAGCTGAGCCCGTAGTCTCAGACGTCGCTCGACCGAGTGGGACCACTGTCGACGAACACAGATGAAGATGACGAGAGCCAGCGCCATGGCAACAACCGCTGCAGCCACACTGCCACCGACCAGCGCCTCACTGTGACCCAAAGCTGCCGTCCTGTCATCACACACAGTAGCAATAAGCTCATAGTCAATTGATTTCGACATTTTAGTGGGGTTACCTTTCTTGACCTTTGACCTTAGATCTTGACCTGTCAAAATGATTGCTTATACCTTGAGACTGTCAGTTTATAATTAGTGCAAGTATTACGGTGACCACAACAATTTATAGACATCCAATGTGTGCAGTACATGAAAGGCAATAAAAGCGCGTTCGATGCGTTTAGATGTTTATGGGCTATAAAAATCCACGTTCCAATTAACTACCTATTCACTTAGTTATTTACAAAACTCAGTGCTGAAAGTAAGTATTATGTAAGTAAGAAAGTAAGTAAACGTAAATTTATATAGAGCAATAGCTAAACTTACTTAACTCGACTGACAAATAACGCATTTTAGAAATTTTGACCCGACCCGACACGACCCGCGGGTCGACCCGACCCGTTTCCATCCCTGTTACGGTCACTCAAGTTTGTGTTAATTAACATTTTATTCTGTTTTTCAGATGCGACATTAACAGCAAACCAGATCCTTCGGACCTGTTGTGAGGCTCAAGACGGTGTCCGGCCATCGCCCAACTGGAGGCGTGCTCGAGGTCGACCTCACACCACCTGGATTCATCAGATCTGCTCGGAGACGGAAATACCGGTGACCACGATGCTCTGGAGCTGGCGGGAAACAGATCGTTTTGGCGACTAATCGCAATGGCGGGAAACGCGCGCTGAACGCTACATATGATGATTACGATGATGATGACCTCATCAATGAATCAACCAATCAAAACAAATTTACACGGTGCCGTATTTTGCCAACAAAAATTTTAAGTTTTTTTCTTACATTACAGTTAAGTAAAAAATAGTTTAACTCGTCAAGCGTTAAGTTTTTCCATTTGATTACAAAAGCGGTGGACACGAGAAAGAGCTTACGTAGCTAGCGGCAAGCAGATATGTTGCTGCACTCCGTCGCTGTATTCAACTCCAATGTCACTTAGCACTGACGGACAATGGGCGACGCAAAAAAACTGCACACGAAACAGCCCACCACATCTAGTTTTTCTTGTTAATACTGTACCTTGTAAAGGTACTCGTATAGCTATGCACCAGAACGCACACTGCGACGTCGGCTGCACGGTTCCTGTTCGTCTTGTCGTTGAACCGAAATCTCGCAACGTCTTCATAAGCCTATTAAAATTTCGAACATTCCAACATTTGTCAGAAAAAATAACAAATTAATTATTCAGTTATGAGCCTTTTGAATTTAAATATTTTTTAACATAACGCGATTTTCAGAGCCGTCTGATTGCGAAAATATCAAACGGCGACGTTTTTTTCTGAAAAACGGAATTGGTTTAATCAGGCTGACAGACAGATAAACCGCGCTATGGATGACTGGGTAGCTAGAGGTGAAATTGCTTAGTTCTAGCGAGTGTAGTACGTTTGGACTGGGGGTGCGAGTTATACCGTATCGTTGGCGGTGACGTTGTAGCTGGCGAGTGAGTCGGGTCCGGCGTGAGTGATGAGGGTGGCCGTGTGGACCTTGTGAACACGACACAGTGTACAGTCAGCGGCCCGAGGTCCCCCGGTACACTGGTCACACTCGGCGTGGCAGTGCCGGCAGTGACCGCGTTCCCGCGCTGACGCACTGAACACGTCCAGGTAGGTCGACGACGAACAGTTGACGACACAGTGCCGACCGTCGGTGTCGCGATACCGACGACACACTTCACACGCTCGGCTGCCGTTTCGACACTCGGCACACTCGTCCGCACAACGCTCGCATCCTCGAGGCTACAGAAGGTGGTTAGAACAGATTTTCTATGGTAGGCTAATTCATCTCCAAACGAGACCAAAACACACCTTGTTACCTGTCATCCAACAAAGGCAAACGCGCTCCACTTTAACACCATGCAGCCACAAAGGCCGGTACTCGATTTACCTACCCGAAGGGATGGAAGGCTGAGTTCACCTTCTGGTTGGTTTTTTATACCAAAACGGTTTACCTGTCCGCAAACAGTCACCCATCCAAGTAGCAATCAGTAATCACTTGATAATGACCCGACTGGGAATGAAACCCACGACCTCTTGATCGCAAGTCCAATTACAGAGGGTAGAAGGCTGAGTCGACCTAGTTGGCTGGCTCCGTACTGTAGACAGTCACCCATCGGAGCGAAAAACCGTGCGAAGTGAACCGAAAGGTCGGGAGAGCTAAGCGGAAAGGTGAGCGGAAATCGGTAAAATACAGTCGGGGCTGATCGGAGCGCCGAGTGTGAAGTCACGGAGCGGGAACGGAGCTGTGAGCAGAGATGACAGAAATAAGCTTGAGGTCGAATCGGCAAAACAGCCTGCTCGGTTTCGCTCACATTCTCTGGTCGTGACAAACAAAAGGACTAATAATAATAATTGCGAGGCTACCTCATTTCTGGTCTGGTAATAGCCGACGCTGCAATAAGTGATATTGTTGCTGAGACAAACTCGGCGTCCATCATCTCGACGTATCCACAGACCAGCACAGAGATTGCACCCTCCGTCGTCAAACACGACATGAGTCGGCCCGCTGCAGCCGGCGTCATTGTCGCATAAATCATGACAACGCTGACAGTCTCCGAGATCGTCGAGATACGTGCGGAGTGGACACTCGGAAACACAGATCGTGCCGTTTCTAGCGTTCCTACAGGCGTAACAAGCTGCCGGACCCTAAACAGCATAATCACAATGACACTGACATTGCTAAACAAAAAAAAACGACTGCGTTAACGTCCTGGTGTTAAGAACGTTGCACGCTGTGACTCTGTCCTAAATTGCGTCTATTTTACTTACTTACTTACTAACGTACGTACGAACGTACCTGTCTAACTATAGTCAGAGTCTCAAAGACTACAATAAATAGGTACATAGTTCGTTGTTAAAACGCAGAAAATAATTAACATGGCCAGAGTTTCAATTAATTTTAATGTAAAAAAAACAGAAACGTTGTGTCATTTTATTTAATGATAGCTCATGATTTGCTAAGTTAAAACACGTCATGTGCCAGTCATAAAAAAGTGACAAATAGCTTACGTGAAAAGACGTAGAACTAACAACAATAACAGAGACTGTTTTAAGTTTAGACTTAAAAGTAGAGATGGTAATGTTCACATCGTCAGCCTATAGCTTATACATGGAAATGTAAAGCTTTGTTGTTGCACAAACTTGCAAAAAATTCATCCCTAATGTATTGATTTCATAGATATAGTGTAGCGCCTCTGAAGTCTTGCTGACACGTGTAAACGAGACTATTATTATTATTTTTTTGTTCGATGAGCGACTTTTTTTTATATACAGCGTGAAACATGTTTATGCGCACAAACATTCACATTCTAATCGATTAAAGTAGACAATAAGCCGTTGAAAGCGCGGACCGAAGCGTTGCAGGCGTTGAGGCACTGTGGGTCACACGGTCGACACTGCTTCTGAGCGGCGGAGTCGTAGGCGTAGAGACGCGGCAGTTCATCACACGACTGTAGACAGACACGAGTCACATTGTGACGGTACTGAGGACAATGCGCGCACTGGTCGTCACCTGGACCCCAGCAAGTGTACCTCCCGCACACCGGCGAACACGTCGCGTTCGCTACAACCAAGCACGCAAACACCTGCATACAGTTTTTGCACTTCTGATATGTTCCCTATGTGATAGTGGCGCTATATAAATACGTTTCGATTGATTGATTAATTGATTGATTGACCGACTGGCTGATTGGTTGATTTCTGACCGCCATAACGTAAACTGATTGCTACTAAACAACAGTAAACACATTATTCGTTACGTTTGTCAAAGTTATCGCAGAAAAATCGCGTGATTCACGCTGCAGAAAGTGGACAACACGTACCGCAGTTGTTGCTGTCGACCACCCGTATAGACTGGTTTGACGACTGAACGATCTCAGACCAACTAAGGTTCTTGGCGTAGCACATCTGTTGGTTAAGTCCCATACCCACATCTCCCTTCTTAATCGACTCCAGCGACACGAGACCCAGAGATTCCAGGCTGGTTTGAACAACTAATAGCGAATATCTGCCATGTGTGGTTCTATGAAAAACACACGACATATGCTCAAAGACGTTACGTTAGGCCTACATGCATTCGTTGCTTTCATGCAAAATAAGCGATAATTTTAAACATACGCAAAGTTAAAACAGGTCCGTTCTTTTGACCCACCCTGTATAATTATAATGTGCACAGACATTCTTTATACGATTTTTTGTTTTGTGTTGTACAATATTCTTTTATTGCAATTATAGTCCGACAGTTAGGAGACATACAATAATATAAGAAACGAGCAACTATATATAAAATGTACAAAACATTAGTTTATACACTTGTTAACGGCAACAATCAAGGACTTGTACGTCGAAAACAGCAAAAATTGCAAAAGGTGATATTGCCCGCATCACACTGACTGCGTGTCACTGTGCTGCTGAATAATATCACTCGGCTTGCGTAGGAGATTTTTGCGAGATTTTTGCGCCTATAGGGGGGTTTTCGGGGATGGGCCATCGAATGCTGCCAATTGCATTTTCCCTGACCGTCCCCGTTGCCATGCCAACGAAATTTGGGACAAAATTGGCTATAACTCGGTAACAGTTGTAATCGGCTTGGCTACTGTAAGACAAAATCTGAAGCGCAAAAAATGTCATGACGACTCCAAGCCAACCAAAACAAGAGAGTAAAAGACCAAAAACACTTCAAGGAAAAACCGCAATGTATTGTCGCTTACTCTGACCTGTATCCTCTGATAATTCTCAGGCTTTTCAGAAACCAGAGAGATTTCAGGTCCGGGCTGTAAATGTTAACGTGCAAATAGTCACGGATCTCTTGTACGTGTTCCAGGGCAGACAGGCGACCCACTTCCATCGAACTTATGTTGAAGTTTTTCGTCTTTTCGCTACACACACACCGCCAAATGGCGTACATTTAAAGATCGTTGAAAAAAAGTTTTACAATTTTCAACATAGTCATGTATTTCTGGGTTGCTGAAAAGCCGATAAGGTATTTCATGACGTCACATAATAATATTGGCTTAAGCTTTAAAGGTTCCAAACATACGCCGACCGAATTTACTAAAAAATCGCCGGTTCTGACCACCCTACTATCGTTTGAGGCCCCCGCCACAGAGCTCACACGAATATCGGCATGAACCTTACTCGTTGTGACCTAAAGTGGGGTAAATGGGCTAAATTTTGGCTACTAACAGTATGGATTTTTTTCAACTTTTTTTCGTGGTGAGCTCCGAAAGACGCATCGTTTGTGCAGTAGGTGTGCAGTACAGCCATTCTAGATCATCCGAGGTCGTTGATTTTGGCAGCAGTTAAAAGCATTTCTTATAGGGGCCTAGTAACCTTGCCACCTCGCAACCTTTCTGAAATATGGCGACTTATTGCTTAAAAATCGCAAATTTTTGCTATTTCTTTTTGTTTAGCGTACTCAAACAAGACGACTTTTTAAGAATTTTTGCGAAACTTTTAAAATTTTGATATTAGAGTCTTTTGCGAAGCAAATAATAAAGATTTAATGATCCTAGCTTGCGTTGTTTTGACGCGATACAACAACGTAACATCCAGACAGATAGACGGTTGCTTTTTCGGTAGTTAGGACAGGGCATCTGCATTGCATGTTGCTATGCTGACGCCTTGTATAAATCATAGCAACAATTGTCAACTGCATATTAGGCCTAACATAAGAATTTTAGTACAGTAAAAATATATGCGACAATATATAATACAGTGTGTGTCAGCGACTTCTGCGTCTCTGTTGCGACAAGGTGCATGGGTAGCCAGCCATCTGGTCAGACATATGGTGAAATAGTTCTGTGTTAGTATTGCATAAACCTAGCCGCCGCATAACGTAGATTAAACAGACTGTCGTGTTTGCCCTAGTTATCTTAATTGTTATTAAATTGTGTGCAACTCGGGATCGACCCTAATGTAGAATAGACAAGTCTGTATAGAAATTTCACTGTTTCTTTTGTATTCACATCCGTAACACTTTTTGCTATCGAATATCGTATCGCACACACCGCACACTGGCACGCACCCCATTATATACCCCAAGAAGAGGGTGGACACGCGGTCGTCGTCGCTGCCAATCACTAAGAACCACCAATGACGACCGCCGTGGCAGCGACGAAGACGTCGCCAGACTCTACGGATTAGCCAACCAACACCCCCACATTTCCTCAACTATACTACAAGACGAAAACCGACCCGCTTAACGTCTTATTAGTGAATTTGAGATGTCCGTAAACGATTGCGCAGCCTCTGAAGCTGTCGATATTGTACGCGTTTACGTAGTCCATCTTCCAGCGTTCATCATCATCGCCATCATCGCCATGATCATCGCCACCACGACAAGCTATAAGCACATCGGCATCGCCTTTTTGGCCGACCGTACTTAAGTAACGGTCGAACGTATGTGGTACGGTTGTCGTCTGTCGTCGTCTGTAAAGCATGCATTGGGCTAAACGGTAGGTCGTAAGGAAAAAAAAACTTTTTACACGAATAATTAGCCCTGTGTCAAAAACCTAGGCATGCAAAATTTCAGCGATCTAGTGCAAAGGGAACAGTTTTACTTTTGATTAAACGGAGGGAGGTAGACAAAATGTGCGTTTTCAACGGAAAACTGACCATATCTCGAAAACGGTGAGAGATACGGCCGAAATTACTATTAATCACTAATAGGAGGTGCCATATGCCCTGTCAGATAAAATAAAAATCATTCACATTGGATGACCCTAAAGGTCGCTGACAACCTGTATGGTCGGACATCCTAGCGACAGATATTCTTGTATTCACTATACACTATGAAAGTCAATTTAGCAGAAAAAATGACAGACGCACAAAGTGAACAGCATTGTTTCGTAACAGTGAGCACACTGTTACACAACAAAAATGACTACTTCGGTTCTTGCAGTCATTTACTAGTCGGTTACTATTACTGAGTTAATCTATAGGCCAAGTAAACGGTGTGAGTGGCACAGATAGGCTATTGTTTTAGCGGATGTTTGTCGCAGCCAGTTTGGGCGTAAAAATAAATGCCAATAGCTCAAAAACGGTCAAAGCCACGGGCTTGAAATTTAATTTATGTAAAGTGAACGATTAAAAATGTAATCCTTACCAGCTTTAAATATTAGCAAAAGTTTCTTATAATTTTACACATTAGGCCAATATAATATATAGGCCTACTGAAGGTTGCATATATGTATAGGAAGTACAAATGCCGTCGCCTCCCGCGTAGCCACTAATGGTATTGTGGTATCCACGGCCTGATTTATGAGGGGTTCACCTTACCAGTCTTACCTATACAGCCATAACGCACCCATCCAGTGCTGATTCTAGGCAACATGTTGCAGCATCCAGCTGCGGCAGACCAATCGGATGCAATAAAAATTACATCAAAGAAGCGGGACGGTACAAAAGTAAATCACATCCCAAAAGACCACCAGAGCGTATCAACTTCGGCTACTTGAATGCAATTTCCGCCTGCCTCGAACCGATTTCTACATCATTCAGCTAATCTGCAACTGTTAATGAAAGTATATACATAATCATGACGAGTGTACTTTCAAAGTGCCTTAAGGTTTAGGTAATTCGCTCAACAAAACAAACAATGTGATCAGATAGATTAGACCAGGCCCGTCGGGAGCCACAGCGGGGCCCGGGGAAACATTCTCGCGGGGCTCCCAAACATTTTCACGGGGCCCTTCTGGAGAGAAAATTTTTTATTTTTTTTCAAAATGGTACATTCTGGCGTACTTCATATTTCAGTCCGACGGCGGGGCCCCCAAACGTTGCGGGGGCCGGGGTAGCTAACCCCCTACCCCACCCTCTCGACGGGCCTGAGATAGACTACGCAGTATACGCAAAATGTCTCAAATAGGTCGTATATCGTTAAGTAGTCATTTACAGTCTAAGTTAAATCGGTTATAGAAATTTAAAAAAATAAAATGCAACTGTCATGACAATTACCTAGGTTTACATAGCACAAGTCGGCCTATGCTTATCGTACAGTAGTTAGGTAATCTAACCAAGGCTAGAAAAATCGAAATGATACGACCAAAATAAACATATAGCTTTAATTTATCAAGAGCACAGCTATGGTTCAACATTAAGCATATTTTACCGCCATTTCGCTTCACACGCCCGAAACTGTTTATCGGAGGCAATTAAGCCGACATTAGGCCTAACTTTGAACAGTTTAAGCGGTTGCTAAAGACTTTTCTGTTCGCGGCGTTGACGTGATCGCGAGTTCAAGTTTTCTTACACACTCACGTAATACGGTCGGACGAAACACCGCACCGGACCGCACCGGACGTCCAGTGCGGTCCGGTGCGGTGTTTCGTCGAATCCACGTAATACAGGTAGGCTAAAAATAAGCACGTATATAGCCTACTTTTCAGCTCGCATTCGCCATCGCATTTGACGCACGTGTTATTTTCATCGGCTCTGCTGCCGGCGCCGCACGTACTCACGCAGTAGCCTTCATCAGCGTACATCTCAGCTGTCAAACACACAACAATTGTCATAAGCTGCACCAATGACTGTGAATAACGCACAGAATCACCAAAACATGGCATTAACATGCTCAGCAAGGTCTTAGCATTTACATGTGTGGATAGTAATGCCCGCAGAACTAAAGAAGAACTAAACTGGCATGCAATTTTGTTTCAAGCAGCTGAGCTGCTGAAAACTGTTTGAAACAAAATCGTATGCAAGTTTTTGTTTTTTGTTATTTTCCAGATAACCTTTGTTAACTGAAATAGCCGAGAAGAAAAGTTAGGAAGAAATACTCAACCGGGACAGCGATTGAGACATTTCGTTTCATGCTCGAACTTGAAGTCTGGATTGCGTTCTCGCTGTCTGGTGACTTGGTTGAGTTTCGTGTACGGCGGACATTTCACCACGCAGTTGTTGCCGTCGGCAAAATGACGACATGCCTGCAGTAGATACAGTTACAGACCACAGTGGCACAATCCGCCCCCCCCAAAAAAAACCGGCAAAACACGGATGCGACTTAGCTCTGAAACTATCAGATTAAACTGGAAAAAGCCAGAAGTCGAAAAAAACGTACATATTAAAAAATTCGATTTTCAACTACCAGTCGACGTCGTTATAAAGACACTCTGCGCTTCAAAATTAGAAGCTACGCTACAGACGTCATATAATAAGAAAACCGAAACTTCCACTAGTTATGACATTTGATGTTTTGGACTTTGAACTTTAGGCATACATTATTTTGTATTTTTATACACACTATACACGACGTCTTCAAATCACAGCCATTTTACGTTGACTGTTTCGCGTTTCTCAAAAATTGAAATTTTTTAAAATGTTGAAATGCGTTCTATATTTACAACACACAACCGTTTGTAAAATGCTTATTGCATCTATGCGCTACACACAGTGTACATAATGCACAATTAAAAGTGGAATTACCCAGCATACTGTACTGGAAGGTCCGCTGCATCCTCCCGTGCACTCATTATCGCAACATTCTCCGGACGCATTGCCGAAACACTGACCTCTGCATCGCCGGTGACAGTTGAGACTGGTTACTAACAATCAACGAAACACTCATACTCGTATGTCGACTCGAATATATGCAGAGTTCCAAGCGTTTACGCCACAAACCAACTTCTAGTTATTAATTTACGACAAAATGTCTGCGAAAATATTTAGCAAAATTTAACAAATAGAAAATTCTGTTCAACCTTACTGCAAATACGTTTGTTATAATGTGAAATAAAGACAGCTTACTCAGCAACTTTATAGTTCACCAGAGCACACAGCCTAGAGTGCAATAACTACACTTAATTATACGAGTAAGAGCGTGAAGCGCACGCGCATTGGGGGGGGGCGCTGAAAATGACGAACATGAAAATGAAAGACATATTTAGACAAATTGGCAGGACATGAAATAGCCTGAGATGAAATTGACGAACATAAAGTTAACGGACATGAAAATGCAAGACACGTTTCAAGTGGCTGAATATATAGGCCTATATATTTAGTAGACTTCGGTTTATCATTGCTCACCTGTAGCTAATTTTAGATTGATGTTTTCGTAATATTTTATGCATTTCAACATATTATACATATGCAT
>Ga0209671_1008793_pt1 | contig 10573 bp, 4 predicted proteins | sample WorMetHERISLAND2_2_FD_187401 | JGI IMG/M metagenome (GOLD analysis project Ga0209671, IMG submission 187401) | Marine gutless worms symbiont microbial communities from Max Planck institute for Marine Microbiology, Germany - Olavius geniculatus... | ecosystem: Host-associated > Annelida >...
ACTATAGCCTATTAATTTGTTTGTGTGGCTTTAAAAGCCCTTCTCGACGTTCTCGGTAAAATTGTCACCATAAAGCTTTTATGAACGTTTTTTAAAAAAAATTAAAAGACGCTGAGACAATAAAAAACGTTAAAAACGTTAAAAAACGTGGCAAGAATAAAAAACGTAAAAAACGTTTTTTACATCTATGATCGATAGCGAAGGTAGTAGAAGGGCAGGACTGGAATGGTCAATAGTCAGGTAGACCTATAGTACTAAGAGACTGACTGAAGTGACTGGCAGCGATTAGTGAAGTGGATTTTCAGCGCAGGAACATGGTGAAGCTAGATGGATCACTTTAGCACAGAGCACAACAGATTACAAGCGACTGACTGCCATAGGATAAATGCTGAGACAAGTCGCATACTCCGCCCGTTGACATCTTTTACCGAGATTTGCTGCACTAGCCTACTGTACAATGTTGTACTACCAGGGCTCGAGGTGGGACGGTGTGGACCGGTATGGCAAACCGGCACTTTTTATTTGGCTACCTGAACAGCATACCGGCACTTCTTTTCTAATAAAAGACATACCGGTATGTTTTGCAGGCAGTTTTCCGAGATTTAAGCCACTTGTCGTTGATGATCAGTTGTCCAATAAACGCTAGCTTGTTCTTTTAGCAACCGTTTTGGTTCCGAAAATGCTTTTAAGCTTCACTTAACTTGTTGAATTAATTCAGAAAAAGTAATTAAAACTGTTGCCACAGCGTTAAATTTTTAAGGCTAAAATGCACAAAAGTCGATTTTCGACTGCATGTGGCTTCGCCAGAGACCCCGCTGGGAAAGCTTACAGCGCTTCCTTAGGCCCCTTAGCTAGATTTCATGAGTCTTACGTCTAAAAGAAGAAAGAAAATGTGAAGAAAACGAGGGAAAAATAAAAGAAAAATTTTAAAAAATGGAGAGGGAAAAGGGACAGTTATCATACCGGTACTTATTTTTTCTCAATTTAAGTCCTGTGTACAGCAAGTTTACGACAAATTGAAATATTGGAGTGTAAGCCTAATTAACTCAATCGGAAACTAAATGGCCACGGACAGCCAATTTGTGGCCTAGAAAATGATCCTATAAGTTACGTTTAAATGAAGTTAAACAATGCCAACGTCCAGTTTAATTCTAAACAGATAGACGTCCGTCTGACACGGTGACACCGAGCGTTATTACTGCAGTGAAACGAGACGATTTAGCTACAAAAAATCAATAACAACCTGAACGCGACCAGTCTGGGGCTCGCACACTGCCGTCAAACGCTTAGGCTTAAGAGAGGGCAAGAGAAGGCCTATGTTGCTATTGATCACTAATAGAAAGTGGCACACGCCCTGTCAGATTGGATGAAAATTGTTGACCTTGGATGACCTTGAAGGTCACTAACAGCCAGTACGGTCGGCTATCCAAGAGACAGCTGGGCTTCTTGTTTTTGTTTCCCATGATCACGTGAGTTATGCTAGCGCGTCACGCGTGATGACTTGACACCCGGCCCGACATTAAGTCGACAAATTCTTCGCCTCAAATCACTTAATACCGTTTCACGACAACTCCCCTGCACCCAAACAGTCGTCATATCTGTCACTCGCAAGCTGATAATTTCCCTCGACATTTGCTGCAGTTTAACACGACGTCTTTTAACGTATCAAAACAACGCGTAATAATTGCTTTTATACACATTCTCACTGTTCCCAGCCATCAATGACGTCTAAGCCGACCGCAGCATGTAGCTAACTAAAACAGCTCACGTGTCGCGGCACGTTCTTGACTAAGTGCTACGTGGTCATGCGTCAGACAAGGTTTGCCGTCTGCCTGTCTGTCTGTCCCTGTGCTGACTCTTCACCAAATCCATTCTCGCTCATCATTTGCTGCAACTTTTTAATTTCTCGCCATTAATGCGGTTTCCTGGACAAATGATGTAAAATACGGCTTTTGCGACAGGTCAAAAATAGACGAAATAAGAAATTGGAATTTTCCGACTGACAGCTGCAAGTTTTCGACTAATGTAATTAGGGTGCTCAATATTTTAATTTTAACCGCATTTTTTTTAAAAATAAGGGTGTTGGCTTCAAATTTTGAATTTTTGGACGAAAATTGTCCGACAAAAAAATTTCCGACAAAAAATGACAATTGCATGTACAGTGAATAGGTCTACGCTGGACAGAAAGGCAGTTTTCAGCTGTGCTTACAGCAACCGCTTTAATAACAGATAAGGCAAAATAATAACATTGACTATGCAGTGGCAACATTACAAATCGAAATGCCACTTACCTGTGAAAATTTTTACGCGCGAAATCCGAAACTGCTATAGCGCGTCTTAGCCATCGCAATTCTGTCTGTCTGTTTGACTGTCCGTCCGTCCGTCACACGGGTGGATCAGTCAAAAGCGGTGCAAGTCAGAATCACCAAATTTTAACTATCGGCTGCTTGAAAGACTCTAGTTTTAGGAACCGAAAAGTTTTTCCATAAATTCGTAAGGGGTCACCCCGAACACGGGCGCTAAATGAGAGAGAAAATTTGCGATTTTTGGCCAATAAGTCGCTGTATCTCAAAAACGGTGCGAGATAGGGCCTAGGTTACTATTAATCACTAATAGAAAGTTGTACACGAACTTTCGATTGCCCCCAAGAGCAATGACCTTGGATGACCTTGAGCATTAAAATAGGGATTTTGTGAATTTTTTGGCGATTTTGGGCTGCGAGACACATTTCAAGAGCTAATTGCGCCGAATTCGCTACAAATAATCCAAGAGTAGTTGTTTAGAAAATTTTCAGCATTGAACGTAGATCTCAATGGTCCAAATTCGATTTTCTATGTTCAAGGAAACTTGCGCACGGGGGCATCAAAGAGCGGTACCCCCTAAAAGTCGTTATTTGACCGTTGTTGGCCAGTCTACTGTGAAAACGGTTGCAAATATCCAGGGATATGCTGCCTATGCCAACAAGCACTAGTGATGAGCTTTTTAGTCGTATCAACGTCGATGACTTTGAAAGACTTTGAACTCAAAAAAAATAAAAGGTTTTATGTTTTTTTGCAATCTTTGTCTGCGCCGCGCACTTCAAAAGTGAATTACGACCATATGGCTGGAGATAGTCTAAGGCAATTCGCGAACAAGAACTGCTATATGTTTTTGCGCGTCTCGTGAGCATTAGCTCAAATTTCTTGTACTGTTTCAGATATGACTACGTCGTATGCTTGTCGTTGTTTTTAATAGGACGATGTAAGTTGTTATTTTAGTCCAGATAACAAAAATGTTCAAATTATTAAAGCTAAAACGGTTTATAACAAAAAGCCCAGCTGTCGCTAGGAGAGCCGACCACACTGGTTGTGAGTCACTTTTCAGGTCATCCAAGGTCGATGATTTTTATTTTATCTAAAAGAGTGTATGCCACTTCTTGATATTAATAGTAACCTAATAACCTAAGCTCTATCTTGCACCGTTTAGCCGCAATAGCGCGTAACGTCCTTCAAGGACATCCAAGATCAATAATTTTTATTTCGTTTGACAAGGCGTATGCCACTTCCTATTAGTAATTAGTAATATACATGTGGCTTTATCTCTCACCGTTTTCGAGATATGGCCAGTTTTCCGATAAAAACGCACATTTTTCTTACTCCCCTCCATTTAACCCCCAATTTGATAATGTTTTTCTTGCACTAAATGGCTGAAATTTTGCATGCTTCAATTTAACAGACATGGCTAATTATTCGTATATTTTACGATCCAAAGCTTAGCCACAATACATCTGCGACAGACGAACGGACAAACGGACAGAGCGACAGACAGACGAACGACAACATGCTAACAGCTCAACCGTTACTTAAGTACGTTAAGCTAAAAACTACGACTAAAATAACCGCAGAGGTCACTAAATAAATTGAGTCCCGAAAATTAAACTAGAGTGCACACAGATAGGGCCTATAATTGACATAGTTGCTGGTTTGTACAGTTCCTGTATAACGTATATCGTATCACGGCTGAAAACACGGAAGTATTGAAATGCAAGCAAGCGTGCAACTGCACGAGCGCGTGATGTCATTACATCAGAGCAAACTTAACCATGGGCCTACCTGGCTGCTTGCAAGCAAAACTATACGGGCGCCTATTATATAGACCTATGCTATAGGCCATTTATACAGGCCGAATCGTTTGCAGATAACGGTATAAGACTGCCGCAGTTAAACTACGTATAGTACGCCCTGTTAAGCGGTGATTTTATTTGTCGATAATGCAATTACACAGCGACCTGGGAACTGGTCCACGGTTGGTCTCTATGTGCACTTGATGACACTAAGGACTTGCTCAGATTTGCTGCACGCCGTCGAGTCGGTAAGTAGAAACTCATGTTTTAAGTGTTTTTAGTCGTGCTATTCGTTTCACGTATTGTGACGCAAATTACAGCACCTCGATCCGTACCAGTCAGTAAGAAGAAAAGCCACACCAGCTCGTTTCAAGGCCGCGTCTTTGATTTTTGACGCGCTACAGCTATGCTGTAAGCGTCTATGTCACGATTGTCATTCATCTGTCTGTTGTCTGTAACGGATGTACCCTAGCATGCAAAATTTCAGCGATCTGGTGCAAGGAGAACATTTCCAAAATTAGAATAAATGGATAGAAGTAAGAAAAAAGTGAGTTTTTCAACGGAAAACTGGCCATATCTCGAAAACGGTGAAAGATAGGGCCAAAGATTACTATTGATTACTTACAGGAAATCGCATACGCTCCTTTAGATGAAATGAAAATCATCGGCCTTGGATGACCTAAAAAGTCAGTACTGCAACAGGAACTGTATAGACTGTAGCGCGTCTTCCCTAGCGACAGCTGCGCTTTCTTGTTAAAAGCGTTACACTTTTGGGGCCTTTTAATGGCGATTAATTTGTTAACGCGCTATAGCCTACGCGCTAATAAGTATACGTACATAAATCGTTATAGTAATCATCAATCAATTCATTAACATTGTCATCACATTTCTATAGCACCGTTAGGGTCTTGACCTCATTTAGGCCTAGACGTAGATTATAATTATAACGAGTTGTGTAATGAATCGCTGTTGCTAACGGCAACATCTATAAAAAGTTGCGCGAAAAGCCTGCCTGGATGGAAATCCGATCACAGGAAATGCGTGAATAATTAAAATTGTTATACATCATTTGGTCGACTATGAACACAACACGTAGAGAAAACGCGATTTCAGAAAGCGACGACGAGTGCAGACCAGTTGAGATTGATGCATTAAATTCAGCGCTCAGACTGCATCGAAAAACAACAACAAACGATCGCGCAAAAAACAATAGGGCCTGTGTTAGTTTCTCATAAAATACTTGAGGTTTGGGTTGGTTGTGTCATAAGTGTTTAACGATAACGACCAGTAAAGGCATATGTGTAGCGGAGGACATTCGCTATTCACGGAACGCTTGTTTGCTAATTAGCGTGGACTGTCAGTCTGTCGTCTATCTCTCGTTTGTCGTCTGTCACATTCGCGCGCTCTGCTCAAACCGGTTAACGGATCTAGATGCCATATAGCTGGCAACTTGTGGGGTTTGACAACACATTGTCTTGGATAGGGGTCTTTGAGCCCTCAAGGGAAAAAATTTGGGGATTAAAACCCCAGCAAAAATATGCAATTGCAAGTTGCGGCCAAACCGTCAGTTCAATGCTGCCAACAGGCGAATACAAACGAGCAGTTTGGTGACCTTGCCACGCCACAGCGTTTACGCTTTTTGCTTTGGTTGTTGTTATTATTGGCGTGATTTGGTTTGTCGCGAATGGTTGGCGACGTTTATTGCACCGCATGCACGTTCTCTGCAGCAAGTCGTGCGTAGTTGTAACGTGTCGCAAGACCACCCTACCGCAAGTTTCCGCGGATACAGAACGCCCGAATGACTCATAAGTCATATAACAGTTAGCTTAGCACCGGTGTAGTAGAAAATTTGTCGCACCGGCAAATTATTCCTACACGCAGCAGTACGGGTTAGGGTTAAGATTAAGGATAGGGTTAAATTTAGGGTTAGGGTTACGGTTAGGAGTATGGTTAAGATTAGGGTTAGGATTGGAGCTAGGGTTAAGGTTAGGGTTATGGTTAGCGTTAGCGTTAGCGTTAGTTACATTATGACAATATGGAGGTGGGAAAAATTTTCCAGGTGCGACAAATTTCCCACGACACCGGCTAGCGGCTATACGGTTAGCAAGAATCGCGTACAGCTTTGAGCAAGTACGGAGTCGTGAAGCTTTGCAGCTGCTCAGCCATGCGTGGCGTACTCGTACAAGCAGCAAGCAATAGACAGACTGATTGATATAGGAAACAATACAATGACTGAATAAAGGCTGCCATTTAGGTGATAAATTATGACATACTATAATGCACGCGTCTTACCGTCATGTTGCAATAGTAACTAACTCTTTGGTGATGGACAATCTTAGCTAAAATTTGTAAACATCGTGTCTGTCGCGGTGCAGTTTATGAAATTACGAATTCCAATTGTCTTCAAATGTGAAATAATTATATACACTTTTATTTGCCAAAAATAGTAGCAATTACAATATGCAACATAATAATATACTTTTTCCTCCCGAACTTCGGTAATCGCTGTAAAGCAAAGCTGATGAAAATTTAAAGCCTGTTTGCATATTAGCACAAACCTAAGATCCGAAGTCGTGGTTACGTATAAAATTGCGTGTTATCGTTTGTGGTGAAACTGGAAGTCCTGCAAGATTTGCCTTTAAACCATAAGTTTTGGTAAAGACAGTTGGTGGTACGGTATGCATACAGGTGACTGGTGTATATACTTTACGCTTATGGATTCTGAAAGTAGAATCTTTCACGGAATTAACACAGAAGATTTCGTGATCTTAGCTTGCATCGTTTTGACAGGATCGCAGAGTGTGACAGACACACAGACGGACGAACGCTTCTGTCACAGATAATACGTTCTGTAAAGAATCGACGCATACGCCAATTACGGATTAATTTTAACAGCGGCGGATCCAGAACTTGGAAATAGGGGGGCGAAAGGGTACGGGATGGGGCAGGGGGAGGGAGCAAAAATGGTGCATTTTGTGCAAAATTTTCACCATTTTTGAGATGGATCTAGTCAATAGGGGGGCGGCCGCCTCCCCCCGTGAATCCGCCACTGAATTTTAACGCAAGGCGCTGAATAAATTCACGTTATGCTTAGTTTACTCGCACGACGAAGGTTGTCATGATACAATTAACGCAGCGTTGCGACGGGCATGTTTTTGGCGATTTATTTTGGGACGGATTTGCGCTCTGCCTAAACACGGCATATCACCGCATATCTCAACAGATCAACGCAATTCAACCGTAGATCCCAGAAATTGCTTATGTTAGTGACCGCAAATCAGTCATTCAATCATTGTCTCTGGCACCGCAGATCGATTTAGCCCACAGAGTGGTCTGCTGTGATCTGCGGTGTTCAGTTTGGACGGACCGCGGATTCACGGTCTGTGAACTCGTAACATTTGTTGCGAGTGACGAAGACGACAGACAGTAGACTAAGGGAAGCTGATCGCTGTTGTCAATACTAATTTACACAAATACACAGGACCAGCATCCGGGCCCACGAGCCACTTCCGGCCCGGCAGCGGTCGTCATGTCATGTCACGGCGCTACAGGGTTAACGCACAGTGTTACAATAGTTCAGCCGATATTCGCCAAGGACAGGGCCATCACGTTTTGCGCAAAATCGACCGCTGCTTGCATGATTCACGCATAAAGGTGCGTTCTCACTGCGCGCGTTAACGCGCGTGACGAGCGTCACGCGCCGTACGACGCGTGAGGGTGAGGTAACGCTTGGATTAGGACTTGATTGAACATTCAATAGAGATGGTCCACGCGCGTTAGCGCGCGTGATGCGCCGTACGGCGCGTAACGCGCGCAGTGAGAACGCACCTTAACACCTATACACGCAGGCGATACTGCAGTAAAAAACGTGACTGACGTCGCCCGACCTAGCCTATTGTAGAGGCATGCGTTTTGATCTTCATTTTTTCAGACTTAGCCCAGTTACTGTACGCTGTGGATTTTTTTAAATAACCGAATTATGTCGTCGTTAGTCGGAAGCACTTTATGCTTCATGTATTCCAACTGTGTTCCGTTGACGTACTTGCTCGACAATTCGACCGCTGTAAAATGTTCAATTTTTAGCCGACCGTAAGGTCATGCATTCGCCTGTGTGCTTGTCGTCTGTAACGTTTATGTATTGTAGCTAAACGGTACGTCTTGCAAAAAAAACGTCCGAAGACGTAAATAAGATAGCCCGACATCTACCACGACCCCAAAGTTTGCATGAACCATTACGACCAAACTATATCAGCGCTATGGTTATTATTAACAGATTGCCGTCACTTGCAAAAGCCCTATCTAATGCCTTCATTGCCGATTCCCCTTTCTTCCAAACAGAGATACTGACCTAATCTCTCATTCACATTTTTGCTGGCAACAGCCATTTTTTGTTTGTCTCCATATTATATACGTTTTTGTGACACCCCGTTTTCACTCGCTCACAATGTCATCCAAAATGGCACCAGAGTTCTTTAGATCCGCTTACGTGTTATAAAACAGCATAAGTTTCATTTAGCCAGTCGAGTCTCTGGGCTACAATTTTGTGGCTAAAAATAAAAAAGTAAAGGTTGTCAATTTGTACAGCGCATCGTCGTGTATAAGTTACACACTTCTAATGCGCTTTTCGTCACTAACCAGAGCCGTCGATCGCACAGCCGCCGCGTGCAGCCTGCAAACACAGGCTGGCGCACCGGCAGGCAGCCCAGTCAGCTGTACAAAGGTCCCCACCTTCCGTAACCCATATAATGGGTTACTAATTTAACCGACCCCGGAGGGATGGCAGGCTAAGTTGGCCTTGTTGATTGACTGATAGCGAACGCCGTACCCACAAAGCGGTCAAGCAGCCGTCCGTCAGTCTAGCGCAGGATAAGGAAAGTCCGCCGGCCATGACTGACGTTCTAACCACTATGCTACGCCACCAACTTTGTTAACCATGTAAGTCTATCGTTGGTTGCTCTAGGATTTATTGTTATTTTTTGCAGAAATGAGCGCTTTCCGTAGCGAAAACGTCAACAATATCGTAAGTTTATTTGCCGTTTATCTGATATTGAACAGCGCAATCTCTACACTTTTGACTTAGCAACTTTTACACAAAACTGCCATAGGTTATTATTTATTTTACTTCTCGTTTATGCAAACAAGAACTTTGAGCTAATGCTCACGAGACGCGCGAAAGCCTATAGCAGTTCCAATTCAGTAGTTTAGCTGAAAATTGGGGGTGTTCACGTTAAGTTAATATACAAATGCCAAATTCTTTATCTGGATCGCATAGGCCTAACGATAGTAACGTGGCGCCACCTTGTGAATGATATAGACTTGTGTCGCAGCCCGAAATCGCCAAAAAATCTATAAAACCCCCTACTTTGGCGTTCAAGGTTATTTAAGGTCATTGAATTTGGCGCCAATCGAGAGCCAGTGTACGACTTCCTATTAGTGATTAATAGTAACCTAGGCCCTATCTCGCACCGTTACTGAAATACAGCGACTTATTGGCCAAAAATCGCAAATTTTGCCTACCCCCTCTTATTTAGCGCCCTTCGAATTTATGGAAACGCTTTACGGTTCCTGAAACTAGGATCTCACGGGCAGCCGACGGTGAAGAGTTGGTGATTCTAGCTTGTACTGTTTTGTTTTCAGGTTCATGATGATTACGAGAATATACCAGAAACGGTTGAAGGTTAGAAAGTCTCCTTTTTAGACCTCGTTTTACAAAACAACTATTCAATTACTTATCACATCTTTGCTTAATTTTGATTTATTAAAATCCCATTTTTAGGTTTATTTACTGATAGACTCGAGACCAAACTAAAAACAAAGCTATCGTTAAGTCCCCACCGCATTTAAAGCGTAACATGACACTACTTTGTGAAATATCAATGTTCAGCAGTTGCGCCGACTGAAGTATGGGAACGGCAAACTAATAATACAATAAACTGAAGAAAATGCGATCACGGTATAGATGAGCTAGTACGAAGTCAGCAAGACCAGCTACAAATTATTATTGTAGTTTAGTTAGTACTCCAAGTAACCACAGGCGGGTGTCGTATGAAAATTATACGTAAACATTCATCAAAATACAAGCTCTTTTTATTCCTCGCGCGCTACGTTCCTAAGGTAGCGAAGAGGAGTATATGAGATAAGCGTAATATTGAGGACCGACCGACGACCGACGACCGACCAACGACCAACCTCAGTCTGTTCCTGGAAGAGCCTTCCAGGAAAAACTTCAAACGGCCATATCTCCATAACGGTGCCAGATAGACGCATGCGTTGAGGTATAACAAGACAAATGGCCACTAGCGTCATCGACCATTATTGGAAATTTTTTCTTCTTAGTTCCTAAAATCGAGCAATATTTATGAACTTTGAGGAGACAATTTCCAATAACGACCTCGACGCCAGTCACCATTAATATAATATTAAACGAGTTTCAATTAGACAGCGGGTCTCTAATACATGCCGAAAGGAACG